>Ga0209780_1000351_pt1 | contig 23584 bp, 12 predicted proteins | sample WorMetexBAHAMAS2_FD_187384 | JGI IMG/M metagenome (GOLD analysis project Ga0209780, IMG submission 187384) | Marine gutless worms symbiont microbial communities from Max Planck institute for Marine Microbiology, Germany - Inanidrilus exumae... | ecosystem: Host-associated > Annelida > Digestive...
CCCCCACCCCCGTATCTTTCACGGACTATTGCCTATTCCGTTTCTTCTCAGCTACTTCAGCTACTTGGACGAATATATATTATGCATGTTGTTATGACCAAATTTTCACCGCCACAGCGGTGGTTGGCTGCCACCGACCAACACCACCATCGCAGTGTTTTACAGTGTCCTCGGCAGTCTTTCTGGGCGCTGTTTCTTCACTTCCGCTGCCCAGAGCAGCGATAGTCATTTAAATGCCGTGTCATTTGATTGCGTGAACACACAGCGAGTCAGTCCAGTCAGCCACACCGCCCACCTTCCCCCGCGCATCCGATTCCCCACTCGCTAACAAAGACAGCACTGCCGGACAGCAAGGACAGTGTAGGCACTGTACTGAGTGAGACCGTTGCGACAGTCTCAGTTAGTGCATTCCTGTCGCGTGCGTGCCGTGAGGAATTAGCGCATTCCAGGACAGCCGGTATCTGATCTCGCCTTGACATCCACCTGTTTCCTATTAATAACCCTGGCCTTGACACCGACCGATATTTGCCACCGGCACTGGCACCGCGCTGGCACGTCAAAAACCACCGCCACTGACCGAGTTGCAAATTCCTGCCACCGTAACAACATTAATGCACAAAGATGACAACATCGTGTAACAGTAACTATTCACATTTTGCTCATATTCAGCCTGAGTAATAGCTGAAGTCTTCTAATTTGGCCGAATTCATGTAGTAATTTTTCCGTATTTGGTGCAGCCCTAACTGTTATTATTAATCATTGTTTTCATTGTATTTGTAGTGTAACTGATGTTGCAGTGGACAGTAAATAGCAAACAACACTTTCAGTTAACAGTTGATGCATTGGATTAATCAGCTGAACTTTTAAAATCGTCGGTAGAATGCATCTACTAGTGTGCCATCTGTGCACGCGTGTTATTTGTGCCATAGGAGTCCATTACTCGTGATGGATGAAGAAAGACGAGAACATGTGCAAAAAATGAAGAAGATGGAGGCTGAGATGGAACAAGTGTTTGAGATGAAAGTCAAGGAGAAGATGCAGAAGTTGAAAGATTCTGAGATTGATGTATGCAGCATTGATATTGCTTGATGCAGTGTGCCTCAGATTTTGTGCCTCAGATTCTTCTTTAGACATTGGCATGTTGCAAATTTGTATTTGTATTTTGTATTATTTCGTACATAACGTTAAGAAATTGAAACAGCTCGTTGTAATTAATCCAAGCATTGTCGCAAAATTTGTGCAAAGCCATTTTGCATGTCCAGCTGCTGCTTGATTTCACAAAATAAAAGGTTTACATTTATTAGTGGATGTTACTGAATGTTTTTGCACGTCTGATGTTGTCTGACGCTATTGCATTCTGACATTGTCGCAACAGTCCGCATTGTTGCGTTTGGCTGTTTGTGTTGCAGCTGCAGCGCCGTGCCGAGCAGATGAAGAAGAACTTGGAGCAGCAAGAAATGGAGCTGGAGGAGAAGATGAAAGCGTTTGAAGCAGAAAGAGAGGCATGGGAGGAGCACAACAGACCTGATGACCAGTATGATGCTTTACTCTCCTTTCACATTTATGATCATTTTACACACACACTGCAGTTTCACGGACCTGCAGTTATACACGTGTGTAGTGCGGATAACCAGGATTGTGGAAAACATGGAAGGGAGGTTGAGAGAGTGGGCAAGTGTGATAGGTGCTACTAATCCTTGGTGTAAAGTAGAATAGTAGAATACTGCAGAATGCATTGGTGATTACTGTTACTACAGTTCCAGAATTTTATTGTCAGTTGGTTTTAGTTTTTAGAGAGAGAAAACTGGTGATCACGGTTTCGTTTTTTGATGGATGCATAAGTTTGTTGTTAAGAGAGGTGCTGGGTAGGATGCCGGGTAGGGTCCACTGTGGCAGTGATGAGGGTTGTCTCCTGACAGGCCCGCACGTGCTACAAAGAGAGTAATTGGAAGTGAAAATATCTGACAAGACCAAGGCCGTGTGGGCTGTGTTTATCAAAATATGATTAAACTTTGCTTATACACCGGGGAGATATAGCAGTCGATGACCAGTCATTCAGCATCGTCAGTGACGTCATCTTCCTCCACGTGTTTGTGATGGCTTCAGCTCCATATGGCTCTTGTGGCTGTAAGAACGTCTCTGAAATGATCTATTTTGAGTGGGGTGCGATGTAAAACCTTTACTCAATCAGTTGTTATGCCTTGCCTTTGCCTCCGGACAGTGTCAGTGAAAGCATTGTGTTTCAGACTGTCCAATCATTCGCTCGTCCTGACACAATATCTCATGAACAGTTTGAGAAAACTTGATGAAACGTACGGCAATATTCACTAGCACATACTGATGACGTTGAGGCTCCTCGGTGATTAATTCATGTAGCTTTGGCCTCAGCAGTCCTGGCCTTGGCCTCAAAGATCTGGCCTTGGTATCAGCATTGTGGCTTTGACTACATGTCTGTTTTGTTGCATAGAGCTTGGTAGTTATGTGGTGTTTTTGTTTGATGTGAAGGTCTGCTCAGAAGAAGGACAAGAAGAAGACTTTATTCTAGAGTCGTCATATTGTATATCTCAGTCTGAATCTTGCCTTTCAATGTATTTTGTTTTTTTTGTGCCACATCAGCATGCATTTGTGCCTGCTTAATGTATCTCGATGTTACTAGTGTAACCATTGTATGTATTAACACAAAATGATGGCTTTTCAATTATTGTCTAAAATCACGTTTAAGCACCATTAACTGTTGTCAGAGTTTAAAGCTTTGTCAATTATTCAACTTAACCAGGACTGAGAAAATAGTTTTAATTTTTTGAGTATTAACTTTGTAGTAAAATGTTTGACATACAGTATTTGCTGTATTATTATGCTAAACTGCTGCAAGCATTCTGTAATTGGTGATCAGCAACTTGTTGATGACGGTGTTGATAAGTAGATTTATAGAGCGCGTCATAAATGGTTCTCAGACGCGCTGTCGATCAGCCGAACAGGTGTACCAAACAGGTGGGTGTCACTTGATGTGACAATGCTGAATACATGTACTTTGTGGTTAAAAACAGACCCCATTATGTTTCAAATAACTTCAACACATATGGTCCAAAATCAATTATATTTGTATATGTAAAAGCCGGAGTCTTTGTTTATAACTGGAGATTAGCAGAAGATATTGGCTGAAAATCGTGGCATCAGCCACCTTGTTCTTTGCAAGGAGGTCCTCCCCAGACATACTGAATAACTTGACAGATTCCTAGTTTTGTATCAACCATCAGTTGTCTGTATTATTGAAGATGAATTACTTCTAATATGTATGAAAAAATGACTGTTTGCTATAAGTGATGGAAATAAATAAGCTGGTACACTGTTTACCATATCTCTCAAGCCTGCAACGTACTTGGAGATAGTCGACTCTTTAATTATTTTGTGTACCAAAAGACATTGATGTTGAATTGTATTGTCAAGAGTTATTAGACAATGTAACAGGGGTTTGTTTTTTGAACTGGTGCAGACTTAGCCAGAACTTTATACTGAAGAATGTTAGACATTGTTGTTGAACTTAGCAGAAGCAGAATGCTGAGGTGCATAATTTGTGTTGAATGTATTACAAAGACTGGTGCTGAATTAGACCCCTAAGCTGACATCGTTTACAAAGTCTGCTTTGGCTGTCCAAGATTTAAGCTGGATATCTGGCTAAGCCAGCTCAGCCATAGCATAACTGGCTGGCTAACCATTCCTTTGGCTAGCCATTCCATAAAACCGGTAGGGTAATCGGTGGATATGATATCTATACAACAAAGAACAAGCTTACTCATTGTCAGCTAGGTCACAGGTCGCTTATCTAATATAAAAAACCGATATAATGGTCAACAGCTGCTCACATACTAAAAACCAAGCACTATTTAGTGTATTCAGCTGTCTGATGGTGCCGGCTTGGCTTTGAAATGCAAACTCCGCAAAACTAGCACAAGCATGTCGACACAAACAACAAAAAGATTCTGCTAAACCATTCTACTTTGTAGTAGAAATTTCAAATGCAGTTACAGAGTGATGGAATACTTCACAGGAAAAACCAGAACCAGACACCACACTAGTTAATAACGCCAATAGAGTTGTTGACAGATGGGTTTTTCGAAATCTGAAACTCCACTTAGTGTGAGCCACGGCAAGATGTAGGATGAACATCGTGCAAGGACGTTCCACGTAAAACTTGCCTTATCTAGTTTAAGTGTAGGTTTTCGGTTTGTATTGTGTCAAGGTAACCATGTTTTGTAACAAGCCGCTTCAAGCTGTAAAGGTAACGGCTTGCAGCGGCTTGACAAAAAAACGGTATGCTACAATAATAACTGGCTGGCAGCGGCTTATTGACCCAGTCAGCAGCTTGCAGCAGCGGCTGGGTCTATGCTGAAATCATGCTGTGTCCACTGTACTTGACACATCACTAATTGTCGCTATGTGTACATCTCTCAAATACAATATTAACTATATAGAATTACTCTAATACAACCAAAATAACACACTGTTTATTGACGTTTCGGCTTCACATCGGAAGCCTTTATCAGGACTGACTTCCGATGCCGGTTGTCAGTATGTAAAAGCTTGTCCCATACGTGGCTCAGTTGGTAGCTTCCCTCATCTCGATTCATGTCGCTCTTCCTGATCCATATGGCTTCCCTTATGAGCCTGCTAGCTTTGTCAGATTCTCGATCAACCACCTTGGCGTTCTCCCAGTCTATCACATAATTGTCATTGCAAACATGATCTGTGATTGCAGATTTGTTGCAGATACTGGCTGCCCTGGTCTTTTCTGCTCTAGTAAAGATTCCTGTGATGCTATCCACTTCTTTACGATGTTCTTTTACTCTTGCTCCCAGTGGCCTTCCTGTTTCTCCAATGTAGACCTGTTCACAGTTTTTATAGTATCTTATAAACCACTTCTGGCTTTTCCTTGTCACTAATTCTGTCTTTAGGGTGCACTAGCATATTTCTCAAGGTAGTATGTGGTCTTACTGCTGTGCAAATCCTGTATGTTTTCAATATCCGACTGAACGTTTCACTTAACCCTTTCACATACGGTATTGTGACCATGCCTCTACTCTTCAACTGCTGACTAGCTTTCTTATTTCTTTTGTCACCCTTGTTCTGCCTGTCCTTCTTTGCTTTTCGGATACCGATGTGAAGCTGAAACGTCGATAAACAGTATGTTATTTTGGTTGTATTAGAGTGAATTTATATAGTTTTTCTGTCAACCTGATTAAAATTTTCACAGAATACAATATTAACTGTTGTGTTTTATCAGCAGTTGACGCACACTGGCTCACTACAGCAGTGTGACGTGCACTTGTGTTACTAATTGGTCAGTTTGAACTAAGATAGAAGACTGAATCTGCTGGACATGGGGAGCACTGAAAATGCAGGACAGTCAGATGCTGGAAAATGGTAACCATAAACAATTTTAGAAAAAAAGATTCATACGCCACAAACACTGAGATACTTTTGGTCTAATTGCAGATGTTACTGTACGGATCTTGTGTGGATTTTTGCAGTAGTTATGTATACGTGTTACAGTTGTTGCATAAGTAATCATGTTTGTGTATTATTAGCGCGTGACGCTATGCTAGCGCGGTATATGCTGTTGTGTGTCCGTTCGTCCATCCATCTATCTGTCTGTCTGCCGGCACTGGACCAAAATGGCTAAATGCAGGATTATGCAAACAACGCCAGGGACTCTAGTTTTCTGATGCCAAAGATCTCGGCAAAATTCTGACAGGGTTGATGTCCGTGATTTTCAACCAATATCTCACTGTATCTCAAACAGTGCAAGATACTAGTTAGGGACATAATTACTATGGAACTATAATAGGAACTCGTATGCGCTGTATCGAATGGCACTATTTCCAGTGACCCCTAAGTAGCCCAAACCACCCCATTTTTGATATTTTGTATTGCCTTTCATATGTTTGTAGTGGGTGGGGATAGAAACTTCAAATTTCTTAGATAGGATGATCGTAACAAGTGATAGCCCATGGATGACAAATCATCCCTGAAAGGGGCGTGGTCTGGTCATGTCGTTTGTTTGTTTGTTCATTATTGCGGGCAGGAGTCCAGTCTACTCTTGGTCCCCAGCGCTGAGGCCTTATGTAGGTCCAGTGTGCTAGCCCAGCAGAGGAGGGGATTGGTTGGTGTATGCGAGTGTATGCATGACGTGTAAGGTGAAAGAGAGTAAAGTAGCTGTAAACAGCTTGTCGGGTATTTCTATAACACGCCCCCTCTAGACGTGGCTTACTGTCTGGCTAAGGCTCGACTGGCACTTATGCAGCGCCAGCAACCTGACAGTCAGGAAATGTGAACCATTATTTTGATGGGCATCAGCCATATCTCTGGAATGGCTGAAGCTACAATGGTCAAATTTTGTACACAGATAAGTTATGTCAAGCATTCTGATGACAAATGACCCTTAATAGGTGCGTGGTTAGGGTCATGTTAACCACTTCAAATTTTGGGGCCCCCAGTGATATGTCTGGAATGGCTTAAGCTAGAATCGTCAAATTTTGCACACATTTAAAATGTATCAACTCCTAGCATATTGATGACAAACCACCCCTAAAAGGGGCGTGGTCAGGGTCACATGACCCATTTTGTATTTTGATGCCCGCAGTCATATCTCGGTAACGGCTGAAGCAAGAGTTGCCAAATTATGTATGCAGGTAGAATGTATCAAATGCTAGCCTTCGATGACAGACTACCCCCTAATGGGTGTGGTGAGGGTCACGTGACCCGTTTTGTAAAAATATTTAGCCCCAATCATGTTTTTGGAATTGCTGAAGCTAGGCACTTCAAATTTCGTGTGCTGTTTGATTCAGGAGTGCTATTGCATGATATATTGCCCCCAAAAGGGATGTGTTCAGAGTCACGTGACCTCTTGAGATTTTGGGAATTAAGTGATAATATAATAAGTTGGAAACAGTGAAAGATAGCAACATAGGAAATCATATGTGGCCTATCGAATGGCACTATTGCCAGTGCCCGTGAATGATTTTGAAGGTCACGTTTGCTGTTTGACGTCTTTCTAACTCCCATATCTTGTGAAACAACGTAGATTTACTAACATAGCGTGCCGTGCTGTCTCTCTGCGACAGCTGAGCTTTTTGTCGTTGACTTACATGTACAAAGTTTATATGAAATTGCGTTCTTTATCAAATCTTGTTAGGTAAGCACTGTCATGTTCAATCAGTGTTTTTATGTTTGTTTAAAGACGTTCTGCAAAGCTGTGTTGATTGTAAATCGAAAGTATTTTGGTATACATGTAGATGCTTTCACAGAGTATGGTAGTTGTATCAGTGTGCTGATGCAGGTCCTTTGTTGTGGGTGATGTAGTAGTGACTCATACAGTCTTACCATATCAATGGGGACATTTCAAACGTTTGTAGTAATACTACCAGTGCAAATTAGCTTTTGTTTTTGTGCCCTGCGTTGGGGCCGGGGTACCCCCTTTCCGCCTTTTTTCTCCTTGTCCATTCACTTCTTTATCTTTTGCTCTTTTTTACTTTTTCCCTTTTCCATTTCTCATTCACTTTACCTATTTTCTTTTGTCTATTGCTTCCCTTTCTACTAGAATAGTCCCACTTCGTTTCCAGGCCGGATGTCGTAGTAGGCGACCAAACCTGGGTTTAGTTTGTTACGTTCATTTTGTGTTATCTGTATTGCTTAGTTAAGATTTATTCTGGTGTTTTTTTGTATTTTGTTTAGTTTAGTCTTGCGGTGCGATAGTTGTCTTTCCATGTTGTAGGCGCTAGCGTAATAATTTAAATGAGCCTTTCAGTCCCTTTCTCTTTTTTGGGTGGTTGCTGAACAAAAAGGCGTCCAGGGTTGAGGTTAATGTATTGCTGCCCTTCCTTCACTGGGTAGGGATAGCTCTCCACCCTCTGACCTTTTGCCTGTGATGTAGCCATCTTTGTGCTGAAAGGGGACGTTAAACTAACTAACTAACTTTTCTTTTTGTGTAATTATGCTTTCTGTATTTTGGTTAATTTTTGTGAGTATGGTTGTCGCCAGTATTGCAGTTGCCTAGAAATGCTCATCTTCAAAATGACCTATTATGTGTCAAGTGGCGTGATAAAGACTTCTTGAATGACTATGCACTTACTGATACTGTGTTACTGAGTAATGCTAAGATGGTCCAGTCACTGGGTCACTTCGTCTTTTGCTAAGACCAAAGTCGTAAGGCCGGTTTTGCAATATTCCAGGGATTCTAGTTTTCTGATGCCAAAGATATAGGCTATATTCCGATAGTTCCCCCAAATGGGGGCTTCAAATGAGGGTGGGTATGTTAAAATCGGTGACTTTTGACGAATATATCGCTATGTCTAAGAAACTATGCAAGATAGGAACATAGTTACTGTGGAAGGCTTTTGCACTTTATCAACTGGCGCTTGTTCCTGTGGCCCCTAACTACCACTAAACCACCCCATTTTCCACATTTTGTATCGTTTTTCATCTTCCTAATGGGTGCAGATAGAGACTTCAATTTTTATAGGTGGCGGGGTTGATCGTAGAAAGTCCTAGCCCACGGATGACAAACTGTCCCTGAAAGGGCATGGTCAGGTTACATGGCCCATGTAATATTTTTGTGACTCCAATCACAAACAGTTAGGGTCACGTAACGCATTTCATATTTTGGGGTCCTAATAATATCTCTGGAATGGCTATAGCTAGAGTTGTAAAATTCGATGTACAGGTAAGCTATATCACCTTGGGATGACAAGCTACCACCTAATTGGTGTGACCAGTGTCACGTGATCATCTTAAGTTTGAGGTCGCAATCGTATCTTTGGAATGGGTGAAAATAGGCATAATTTGGTATGCTGATTTATACTGAGGAGCACTTGCATGATCGATTACCATCGAAACGGATGTGTTTTTTGGGGGTCATATAATCTCTTTAAATTTTGGGAAATAAATGTAATGTATTGAAATGGTGGAAGATAGAGACATAGTTGTAATGGAAGACTAATACGAATTTGTATGTGGCCTATCGAATCGTACCAGTAGTAAAGTAAAAGTAAAGTATACGTCGATTTGTATAGCGCATTGTCGTGACTACCTCTAATGCGCTCAGACATGGATCACACAGTTTTACCTGCAAATTGCACCATGCCTGCCTTTACTCCCCAGCCGCAGAGCTGGTACTCATTTTACCGTCCAACGGAGGGTAGAAGGCTGAGTCGACCAATACCAATGACATTGAGCAACGCTGGAGGTCACTTTTGCTGTTTGAAACCTTTCGAACTCCCATACCTTGAGAAATGTAGCATGTATCATCTACGATATATTTATAGATAGAGTGAAGTGCCGTCACAGTAATCTATGGTGACGATATGATCTCCATGTTGTACAGCATGATGTTGTACTTTGTGAATTAACTGGTGAAATTTTGTCATGTTATTTAAATAAAATTCAATTTATGTGTTTAAGAAAAGCTTAATGCTAGCACCAGATGAGCGATCTGAGTGTAAGTGCTGCAAAATGTTAGCATTTCCTTGCCCTACGTGGTAAGAACAGCTGGCATAGATAGAAATGAAATTACATCGTCGTCAACCTATGTATTCACGTACTGCAAGCATTTCCAAATGTGATTTTTTGTACAGTAGTGAAGCAGTTGACAAGTTGTCAACTGACATCGTGCGTTGCGTGGTCTCTCAGCAATAGCTGAACTTCTTGTTTTATATTTCTCAGCGATCTGACTGAGTGACATTTGCATAACTAAATGCATTACAATCATTTGGTATAACATTGGATTGCTGGGATTGAGTTCGGTCTAAGACGAGACTTCGGTTTCAAACTTTGATGTCAGCAGTAAGGTTTATTTATAGCAATTTTGTATTTATCATCAATTAGGCCTTCCGCCTTAGACTGGATTTTCGTTAGACTTTATTCTAATGAAAATCCGTTATACCAAGTCAGATACTTTGGTCTTAGCAAAATATAAATAAGTGACCCTAGGTGTGCCGTGTTTGCATGTCATTATGTATTTGTGCTTTTTCTGCAGTAGATGGTGCTTCATGCAGTTTATAATTACTGTCTAGACAGAAAACAATAAGAAGCTTACCTGGCAGTGAATGGCAACACATTCCTGTTCCAACATGGGTCGTAACTTCAGAGGTAATAGAATATGTACTGGTACATGATTTTTGTTGTTAGCAATTATCGTGGTTGCCAACTGTTCTAATCTTATCACGTGATGAGAGGTTTGTAGTTTGTGTATTTGTATACTGTGGATTCATACTGATATTTATTATATGAAGTATGGAACTCAAATGCTTTTATTACTGTCCGTCTCTGCTAGATGCTTGTTCTGTCACATGCAGCATTCCAACACGTGAAACTGCGGTTGAAATGTATTCTTTAGTATTCTTTGCATAATGACATCTTTGTGTCCCAAATACAGCAGTTGACCAGTGATCACTGTGTGATTAGTTACATCATCTCAGTAGACGTCTTGCTTGCATGCAGTACAGTGGTTTGAGACAGTAGCCACTAGCCAGGAGACTGCAGTACTGGCAATGACAGACACTATATGCTCAAACAAGCCCCGGCTTCTCCTAGTAGATCCACAGTACAGTGAACTGATGGCAACATGTCACTCAGTGGATGGTGCACAAACGTTTAGAAATTCCTCACTTATGATGAACATTTAATGTGGTTTAAATTGTTTATTCTGCTGTATCATAAGACGATCCACCCTCCGCAATTTTTGCTATAAAGTGGTAACTTACCAGTAGTCAAAGCATGGCTTATCTACAAATAGTTGTTGCAGAAATAATTTTATGTAATTGTATATATTGCATTTTATATTACGCATGGTACTGTTCACATTCATAGTCGTATTCTGCCGAATAGTGAAGCAAGCAAACTGCATCCCGTCATATATTCGGGACCCGGCCTGTATCTCAGACTTGTGCTTCTATTTGAGGATTTATGGTAACTGGCGTGGTGAGAATAGCGCGCGCACACTGAGAGGCAGGTACTAAAACCATAAGTTGCAGAAAACTCGGATAAAAATCGGTCGTGAGACTAAGACAGCATCGTGGGTGCTGCTGCAGTAGGTCACAGTGGCGTATGCACAGGGGGAACGGGAACGTGACCCCCAGATTTTAGGTCGGGGGAACTGACATGCAAAAGCCTCCCCCACTTTTCGACCCACAATGAGGCATGCTTCTATAGGTTTTACAAGCCAAAGTCTAGGCTTACCGGCTTATGCTTGCCACTGAAAATGATGGCTTCTGACTTATCAGGATAGAGTGATAACACTGTTTGAAGCTATGGACACTCGAACAGAGAAGGAATGGGCAGAATCTTGACATCGAGGTTTTTAGGATGTGTAATGGGCTCTCGAGGCTTAAGTTGAACGAGCTTTTTACTTTAGATGACAATATAAGGGGAACTAGAGCACATTCTTGGCAACTTGCTAAATTTTGGTGTACTTGGGACTGCTGTACCGTATTTCCTCTAATAGAAGCCCCCGGCTTCTATTAGAACAATAGTGTCAGAACTCCCGGCTTCTATTAGAGGCCCTGCTTGTATTATAGACTCGGCTTCTATTCGAACCACCTGGTTCACCGATGAACATGTATTTAAAACACCAAGATTCTTGGTTTTATATTTATTACTGCAAAGCAGAATACCTGGTAGGCCTACCAGTCTCGCAGTGTATTCGCCCTTAGACCTCCCCGGCTTCTATTAGAGACCCGGCTTGTATTTGAGACCCGGCTTCTATATTAGAGGAAATACGGTAAGTATGTTTTCTAACAGAGTAATTAATAGATGGAATCAGCTGGATCAGCGGGCAGTTGGTGCTTCCAGCATCAATGCGTTTAAGCTTTAAGGGGTGTTTGACTTGAGCAAGACAAGGGAAACGAGGACGGGCTTCTTCATGGACTGATCCACTGGCCTCTCCGGTGCTTTTTCTGGCTGGTGAGGCCACACAAAGGAAAGGAAAAAGGAAGCGTATTTATATAGCGCCTTTTATATACTATGTCTATCTCAAAGCGCTCAGGCATGGATCACACAGTTTTACCTGCAAATACACCATGCCTGCCTTTCCTTCGTATGCGTTCACCAGATGGCGCCACCTCTAACTGAGGTAAGAGACATCTAATTGCAGCTTACTACTCATCTATCGACCCCGAAGGGATGAAAGGCTGATTTGGCCTGGTTGGTTGACCCATAGCGGACGGTTTACCCACATAAGTGGTCACCCGTCAGCTACAGGTCGAGCGCAGGACAGAGAAAGTACGCTGGCCGAAGACCGACGTTCTACCACTGAGCCACACAACCAACAAAGGTGAGTAACATTAAATTGCACACGCTTTTCAGGCTGCTGTGTATTCGTTGTTCTCTCATAGTCCCATTCATTGTGTCTTGACCGATACTTTCCTCGTCCCGGTACAGCAATTAGATTTCGCCTGCTGTCGGCTTTGAATATTTGCAAACCGAATACTATAATGCGCAGCCCTACACGACAGCTGACGAAACTTCCGTAAACAAGTGTTTACGCTGAGAAGTTGTGTGTAGAAATCCGAAAAAGTTGCCTTTTACACAGACTGTTCTTTGTAAATGTTGGCGTAATAGATTATTTTGGTAGTCGAAATGTTGAACGTTATATTTTTACACCCGGATTTAGGAATTGGTGGTGCGGAACGTGCAGTTGTTGATGCCGCTATGGCTCTGAAATCGCGTGGACACCGTGTCACTATGCTGACTGCGCACCACGATACGTCACATTGTTTCGAGGAAACCCGAGACGGGCGTATTTCCGTGATAGCTGTTGGTGACTGGTTGCCACGGTCACTGTTTGGTCGATGCCGAGCACTGTGCGCTTATTTGCGCATGATAGTCGTAGCTTTTTACTTGGTATTCTTCAGCGGAATTCCTTGTGACGTCGTCTTCTGTGACCAGATCTCTGCATGCATTCCAGTGTTGCGCTGCAGTCGTATGCACATGAAGGTACGTGCATGATGCAGTCTGCTGTCATTACATCTCAGAATCAGTGCAAGATAGGGACATGAGTTATTATAGAAGGCCAGTAGGAAATTGTGCGTCGAATGATATTATTTTCACTCGAAAATGTTATATGCAGTCCGTGCAGACTGCAAATAGCCTCAGGATGCACTACATTGCAGTCCGTACGGACTGCAAATAACACCAACCGTTTCCTATGACCTTGAGTGACCGCTAACTAACCCCAAATCATGCCATTTTCTACATTTTACATCACCTTTTATATAGAGTTTGAACAGTCCACAACAAAAAACTGATCCAACCCATTCAGTAATTTTACGTCACCTGAATTGGTCGATTCAGTACCCAATCCAGTAGTGACGAACAGCGATGCGACAAGCCATTCAGACGGCCCACCAAAGGAGACTCACTGCCGCACAGTGGCTATACCGGCAATTAAGACGTTGCACTGTGGGTGATGCTTGCATGGATCATTATCGTTAATCTCTGCCTCCCCCATTATGTCCAATGCACAACGTACACGTCTGAGGCCTGAAAAAGTCGGACAGTTTGGGCCTGTATGGACAATATTCTATTTCTATCTCAACGTCTCAACGAGAAGTTTGCACAAGATGCTGATGCAAAACACGTGTCAAGTTTCATAATTTGATGCTATACACTATCTTGGTGTCTAGGCACAGACTAGGCCTAAATGCTGTTTAGTATGTTTTAACTATGGCTGTACTGAATATATTTGTATTCTATTTGGACCGAATAGTAGGTTGAATAGTGTATTCGTATTCGGCCGAATAATATTGTCAAAATCGAACATGAATAATAGGAGTTAGCTGAAACAGCGGCAATTTGTGGTGAGAAGTATTAAAGCTATCAGCACTAAGAGCAAACTGCTTCAGCAGCCAGCCACGCCCAATAGAGATGTTAAGCAAGTATTGCACATTGTGAGAATTCATCTTCTCAGATGTCAATATCAATGTCAATGTCAATCAAAATTTAGTGTGGCTAAAATAGCAAGAGCTATTACGAAGTCCACAGAGGCGTAGTAGAGTCACAGTACTATATTCGGAAAGGACTGATGAAAAAGAAATGTTTTTAGAAGTTGACGATAAACAGGCACAGAAGGAGATGATTGGATGTCAGGTGGCAATGAGTTCCATAGTAGTGATTCAGCGACTGGAAATGTACGTCGACCAACAGTTCTCAGCTGGAATGGTGGCACAAGCAGCTGGAGCGACGATGACGATCGAAGTCAGCGACACAAACCAACTGATTCAGATATGATGGCGCGAGACCGTGCAGCACGTGGAACGCCATGACAGCCACCTTGAAGTCAACACGCTGTGGTAGATGCAGCCAGTGCAGAGTTGCAAGGGCGTCCGTGACATGGTCGTTACGACATAGTCGAAACACCAGATGAGCCGCGGCGTTGAGAACAGACTGGAGGTGCCCCTGAAGATAGGCTGCAAACCTGTCCAGGACAAAACTGCCATAGTCACCTTGAATGCACAAGCGACACCACCAGGGAACGGAAGCAGTCATCGGTGATGTAATGACGGAGGTGATGAAACTAGCGGAGCGCTGCAAAACAACGGGACACGGTTCTCCGAACGTGGATGGCCACTCTGAGATCGCTGTCGATGAAAACTCCCTGGTCTTGGACGACAGTGATGGGACAAACAAGTGCGCCAGCAACAGAGACTGGACAGCTGGGAAGTTGTGACAGCTTACAAGTGGACGAGCACCACATCACCTCTGTCTTGTCCGCATTGAGTTGAAGGCGATTAGACCACATCCAGCTAGAGATGCTGTCAATGCATTGTGACACTGTGATTGACAGATGACTGCAACCAGTGCAAGGCAATAAACCCATGAGTTGTTTTGGTATGTAGGCTGGTCTACGGTCACATGAAAGGTAATCGCCGCTGCCGCATGGTCAACTGTCAATTGGTCCATGCATGGGGTGCGCCGAATGGAGTTGAGTCGATCGCAGTCAGTGTTGAGGCTAGGACTGCCTGTTCATTGGTCTCCTTTCGTGGGAGGTAATAAGACACGCAGTCGGGCAAGTGCGATTGTTTGCAGGGAACTCCCACGTCATCTTGTGGTGCGACAACATGGCGAGTTTTCCGCATCTCAATGCAGCTGCCAACGTTATTTAGCTGCACCTGCAACCAGGTGCCCAGTGAACACCTGTTCGGTTCAGCTGGTGATGTTTGTTCTGACAGACGAATATATCCGTTGGTAGATAATATAGAATGTTTAGTTTTACTGAAAGTGAACGTAACATAAACTGGAGACTATCATTTGTGACAAAGATGACGACGAAACTTTGTAACTTGACGATGATCACAACATTGCATTACAACAGATACTTGTATTCCATTCATATTTAGCCGAATAATAGCTCCAATGACCGAATAGTAATGCCCCATATTTGGTACAGCCCTAGTTATAACTGCTACCATTGACCGCCATCATTCATTGGTCTATGGTCGACGATTGGTCGTGTGTACGTTCGTCCATTACAAGCCGGCACTGTACCAAAACGGCTAAACATAGGATCACGCAAACAATGCCGTATGATAGTAAAAAAGGGTAAGTGTTTCCCATACTCGTTACCAAGCATTGGGCCCGGAGCTGATCCTGATGTACACGCAGTCAGCCTGCATGTGACTATAAGTCATCCATCCGGCAATAGGCTGCCAGTAGTTTCCGGCAGGCCTGAGGTTACCTTCCCAGCCACAGAGCATCACCACCCCTTGGCCGGTACCAAGTTATACTGCTTGGTGACAGAGGTACATAGGTGTTAACAGCTTGCCCAAGGTTGTTACGCAGCTTTTCCCCAAGTAGTATTTGAACCCACGACCTGTTGATTGCAAGCCCAATGCTGTACCCATTGTGTTACCGTGCCACCCATATGGTGGTGCAGGGACTGTAGTTTTCTGTTGCCAAAGATGTCGATGAACTATTTTACCTGAATATTGTCCATTACCTGTGATCATGCATGTTCTTTTGCAAAAATTCTTCCATACCAGTTAGTGCATTAATATATTAAATGTTGCTGTTCATGCAGTTGTAAAACGTGCCTATCTGTATAATGTGCTCATGATCATATTAGCAGAATGTGTACAACTTCATGTTATGATTATCATGCTTTACTGCTGCTTTTATTCTGGTAGGTGATCTTTTATTGTCATTTTCCCGATATGTTGCTAACGGATCGACGCAGCATTTTCAAGAAGTTATATAGAGCTCCTATTGATTGGCTGGAAGAACGAACGACTGGGATGGCTGACTGTGTGTTGGTTAACAGCCAGTTTACAGGTGCATCACTTACTTTGAGGTGTAAAGTATATGCCTAACTTGTATAATAATTTGATTTGCTCAAGTTAAGTTGCTCACAACAACCGTTTAAGCTGTTAAGGCTAAATTTTACAAGCTGATTGCCATTTTATCATTTAACCACCGTCAAGCCATGAAGCTGAATTCAGATAAATTCAACATTATGAAACATATCTTTGCAGATTGATATTTATGATTATACCTTTTATATTTGTATCTGTCTACCAGTGCTGACGTCTTCGTGATGTGGAAACCAAACACCGCAAATGAGTTCTACTGTGATACAGTAACCATGACCACCTGGAGCTGTCTGTGGTTGTTACCTTTTAGCGGTACTCAAGTAAAAGTACAAGGCTAAAAAGTAGTTAAATAAAAGTACAAAGTACTCTGCAAAACAGTTACTGGAGTAAAAGGAGAAAAGTACAAGGTGTGAATTTTTGCAAAGTAAAAAGCACTTTTTAACTATTACAGCAAAACTGAGAATAAGCAATAACCTTGACATGTTTGTCTGACTTCAGGCAAAGTTCATGTTGTCTTGTCTCTAATTATTTGGCTACAAAATTTAGGCGCAGAAGTAAATTGTTCTTCTGTTATAGAGCTGGTGTTTGTAACAAAACCTCTGATTGACACACTGAACATTCTTTCAAACGCTGCACTAGCTGAAGTGCAGTATTAAGTTCAGTAAACAGGGAGATATATCCAGTTCTGCAAAAGAGTACATTTTGCTGTCTGACATACATACTTAAATTACTTAAGCTGTTCTTACTGCTCTCAATATTGCCTATGAGTCAAAGTGGAAACTAGAGATGTGCAAACTATGAAATAAAATGTTTAACTTTTGTGCTGTATTGTTGCTGTTAACTTTTCCACACTTTTTTATTTATTTTCAAAAAGTAGTTTGTACAACTTTTCACACAGTGTATTTCGTTACAAATTAAAAAGTACCCTCTGAAATGTAACAAGTAAAAATGTTGTGTGTTACACTACAGTCTACAAAGTACCCAAAATTGTAGCAAAGTGTTGTAACAAAGTATTGTAACAAAGCACTTGTACTTCATTACTCCCCAACCCCAAGAGTGACACAACATTGTTGGAGTGCACTGCGTTGGACACTGTATATTGAGTGTAAAATCTTTATTTCTGCTTACTTTGTATCAGCAGATGAGCAGGAGGAGTATTATTTGCTGTTTGTAGCAGGAGTATTTCATGATACATTTCGTTCTTTGTCGCACGTGGTACCTGAAGTGCTGTATCCAGTACCAGACTGCTTCAATACACCTGAGCAATTAGAACAACAGTCACTCATTCCCACTGACGTTCGTGTATTGTTTCTCTCCATTAATCGATATGAAAGAAAAAAGAACATTGCACTTGCTGTCGAAGCACTAGGTTTGTCTTTTTGACTGTGTACATTATCATAGTCATCTTTGCTGTGTGCACTATTACTTATATGGTACTGCATCACCCATTACCGCAACATATTGACACAGCTGGTATTCAGCGAAATTGCCAATGTCGTGTGAATGAAATAAGCACTCAGTTATTGTTAAACTCGACTTACTGCACATTGAGCCATGTTCTTGTGTTTTTTATGACTTTTGTATAGTGTCCTCGAAGTGATTTTTACTTACAGCACTTTAAACTTGACTTTTTACATTACATTCCCAAAAGAGAATCTTTGGGGACAATTGGAGGTTTATTGCATGCCAGGTGCCCTGTTTGTCATATTCGGCATTTTGTAATGTTGCTCACCATACTCGCCATAGTGATGGAGGACTTCTGTACCATTTTTGCTTTTCCGTTAGTTTTTCAAAGTTTTTGCCACTACAGGCCCCAGAAAATTGGGTGAAATGCACGTACCAAGGTAAAGCAACCTTATGCACCTGTTGAGCAAAACCGACCAAATTAAAATATTGAAAGGAGCATGGAATCATCCACAGACTGACTGAGTGACCTCCACAAGCCCTTAAAATTTTGTATGACTTGCAAAAGTGATAGACCCAACGGAGCGACTGTATTCCCAAAAATCATTAAATTTACTGTTTCTGGATCCCATACTGCCAAACCGCACCAGCGAAGGCGAAGTTTGGCGAATATGTCACATGAGTTGACACATTTTGTCTGTTTGTTGTGGCATGGCAGTGTTCTCAACTGGCATAGCATACACTAGCAACATCAGCACCACATTGACGTTGCACAACTATGTCACAGTCTTGTCAGAAATTACATCACCCTACTCACCCTTGAAGTCCATTTAACTTCTTCTAACGCTGCAGTCATTTCACAACATTTCTGATGTTGCATTTAAAGTGTCGGCATGTTTTCCGTCAGTGTTCTGTGATGAGTGTTGCATGTGCAGCGGTGCTTCGTGATGTGATAAACGAGGAGGAGTTTGCTGGCGTTCACCTCATTATTGCTGGAGGTTACGATGAGCTGGTGTCGGAGAACGCCGAGTATCTGAACGAGTTGCGTGATGTTGCAGCGAAGCTGGGTGTCAGTTCTCACGTGACATTCTTATGCAATGTGAGTGCCGCTGAGAAGCAGTCGCTGCTGCAGTCGTCTGCGTGTCTTCTCTATACACCAGACAGCGAACACTTTGGTATCGTTCCTGTTGAGGCGATGCACGCCCGCTGTCCGGTGATTGCTGTCAACAGTGGTGGGCCTTGTGAAACCGTCGTTGATGGAGTCACTGGCTTCCTGCGGCCATCTATGGCAACATACTTTGCTGCTGCAATGAGAAAGTTTATTGGCGATGAAGGCGCCGAGTTGAGACGCAAGTTGGGTGAGGCGGGCAATCAACGTGTGCAGCAGTGCTTCTCCTTCGACTCGTTTAGAGTTAAGCTTGATGGCATCGTTTGTACACTGTGTTCATCCAGCAAACAGTAATAGACATCACTGTCATCTTGTTTAATTAGTTGTTTAATTATCAGGTCCTGAGCTTGGTATACACAATGGTGTATTTACCACATCTGTTGCCACCTATATTAAAGCTTTATCTCTCGCAAGCCAACACACAGTTCGGCCAACGATCGTTAAAATTTAAGGGCGGCCAACTCTGGAATCGGCTGCCACAAGATCTTGTAAACATGTCGTTTGGAAAGTTCAGGAATAGTTTGAAATTTATTCTGAATTGTGAACCTCTGTAGAATGATTTAATTACATCAACAGGCTATAATGGAAGAATAAATTTTACTATATATTAACATTTTTAGCTATGTGAGCACGTGTGCTGTTAAGAATTGTGGTGATGCTTAGCGATGTTTGTTTTGTTGTACATGTCGCACTTGCCCCTTTGTGCCCAGCATTTTTTTTGTTTTTCCCTTCTCTTCTCAATGAGCGTTTGCTTCTCTGGCAGCCTTCTGGCAAAATTTTCTATTCAACGGTTATTATTCTCATTTGTTATATGTTGTGCTGGAGAATAAAATAAGATGATGATGATGATGTTACCATTTTGTGTTAAACAGCATGCAAATGTGTTTTGACTGTAACTTGTGCACTCATGCTATTTGCAGTGAGAAGGACTATGCAAATATAATGAGCATAACATATAGTTATATGCATAAAGCATATAGTTTGTAACCTTCTCTAGCTTGAATATATAGCTATAAGCCGAGGTATGTTTACGCACGTATCGGAATGGGTACGTGGGTTGTAATTTCAACTGTCATATCAAAACTGAAGGACTTGTCAAGGCCGCAGGCAAGTCACGTACTAGTACACTGTTACAGCGGTAATGTGTGTATATCGGAAACGATGCGAAACGATGTTACTACAGACCGCTAACAGGAAGTGGTATTTTGGCCTATAGAATCGTGTTATTTTCGATGACGTTGAGTGTCCTATTCCTTTAAGATCATTTGCCAGTTGCAATCTTTTTCAAGTGCGATTTTTTGTAGAGTTGTGCAGCAGTTGGCAAGATTTTAACTGGCGTAGCACGGTAGCACGTGACGATGCGATAACTGAGCTTCTTTATTTTGAATGCTGTGATGTCATGCCAAGAAGAACAGGAACTCAGAAAGTGCTGAGATCAGCGACATTGAAAATGCCTATTCACGCTCAGAAGGCCAGTCGTTAATAGGTCACGTGGTTTTAAATCTAGTACTGTTGTAACTTGTAACGACCTAAGTTTGCGTAAAAGTGGTAATTAATTTTTGGCGATTTGCTCCTCTGGAAAAAGTTATTGCAAGAAGTGACCGGTGTACGCCGAGGGCGGGTGAACCCGGTCGCTAAATGTGACAGACAGTGCATGAACAAGACAAGTGTCGGGACTGTGGGCCATGTACCATGTTCAAAGTAATTTTAGCAGCTCGTTTGTCGTCAGGAACTGATGGAATGTAACGTATATGTTTGACATGTCCGTGACAGACGGTTGCCTGATCTCTACTGGCTGTGTCAAGACTGCTAGCTAGCCTATATACCTTATTACAGTCAGTCAAACACAAGTCAACTGATGCGTTAGATGCTAACGTGTATACATGTGCATGATACAGCCTACGACAACAGACACGTCGAATGGAAGAACTCAACACTGCACAACGTCGCTGTCTTCCACGTACAAGAATCGACCGGTAACTAATACGTCCTGACCAAACAGGCTTTATCGTGTTCATTTGCGTCTAAATAAATTACTATACTGCATGGCTGATGGAATGCTGGACGAAAGAACCGGTCTACTGCAGGGGCGCAACCACGGCTGAGAAGTTCAATTTGACGTGGCCAAGGTTTGTGTCCCAACATCGGGGCGCTTGCGGTCCGCTACCCGGCCACAGACCAGGCTGGGGATAGCTGCGGGAGGGGGTCGCCCCTCCCGTTGTGGGGATACGGGGTGAACCCCGGAGATTTTTATTGAAAACAAGATGCTAAATCCTGCATTTTGGTGACTACTACGCTCATTAGTGGACAGTGGACTCCCTAGGACGTCTATATCCGAGCAAACAACAAACATGTCAAGGGCTAAGTCAGTTTCAAAATTTCAACTTTTCTGCCGTGGTTGTGCCCCTGGTTGTTAGAACCAAAAAGAAAACAATCAAATGGAAATTGTGAAACAATACTTGTTGTGGAATTTCTTGCTTTTTGAAAACTATGGCCAAGAAGTTGGGGGCAACACATTGTTTGTCCCCCAATCTAAAAGTTGGGGACCAGTCTCCCCGCGGTCCCTACGGTCGTTGCGCCTATGGTTTACTGCAGTAAGGTATTACCATATTAGTCCACCGCTTGAACAGTCAGTCACACTGGATAACACAGCTAAAATAATGGCAACGATATTTAGCTCTGACCTACGAGAATTGTATTGTAGGGTTTAACGTCCCACTCGACACATTATAGGTCATTTCGGAGACGAATGACTGACCTACGAGAGAGGAAGTATGACTGTATGAGGTTTAATGGGCCGGAAGGCCGTTGCTTGGTGGAAGTAAGTAATTTATGCCGGCGGTGATATGTAAACTGATGGTAACAGACGGTTTTAGTCAGCGATATGACGACAACGCAGCAGCAGCAGGCGCTCACTCGACAACAGTTAACATCTGTACATAGCACATACAGCAGTGACGTCATCGTTTCTAGAACTCCGCAAACTCCTTGGCACATTTTTCCGTCGACGATATGCGAAGTGGTTCCTCTTCGTAGTCGTCAAAGTTGCTCGGGTCACCTGGTCCTTTGCACTTTGGTAGAAACGGCGCTTCGACCTTCACAGACACATTATCATACTATGCACTATGCAGTACGGTGAACAACTACTAGTATATACGATTATGTTGAACTCGCTGTTGAGGAATGTGGCCTACCTTTCTCTGGTAGATAGCAATCCAGTCCGTTGAAAGAAACCATTTGTGACCTTTTATGTCATTTACGCCATTCCGAAGGTTTCCGAAACGCTTTGTGAGGTCAACTTGCAGCAGATTGCGCAGAAGGTCTTTTAGGTCGGAGCTGAAATGAGATGGAAATCTAACCTACAACACAACGAAATACAAAAAGCGCAAACAGTACACAACAGAAACCATGAGAAAATCAACAGCTGACTTAATTTTTGTATGATATTTTAATTCAATTATCAAAAAATTTCTAATTTTAAGGTCTAATTGCAATGTTACTGCAACCACTGTCATGTAGTGACGTAAATCAATAAGTTAAAGGGGGACGAGTCCCCCTTAGAATTTGGAGTGAGGGGACGCTAATGCAAATTATCCCCACCCCAGATTTTGTCATGTTGCAATATTTCATTTTTTAAGTTCCCGAAACAATAATCTTTAAAACGACTATTGTCCGATATGACAGTAGTTACTGCGCAGCACTTTACGGTTATGGAAAAGACGAGCGAGAAGAGGAAGGTACTATGAAGACAGCTAATGAGTATGTCTGTGTCACGTAGACTAGCGGAAATGCGACGGATGACGACTTGGCTGACCGTAGACGTCCATTAGGTGGAGTTATTTTAGCGAGATGCGACTGTGTCAGTGCGTCTAGACACTGTGTATAAAAACGGCCAGCTTGAAGTCGATCTACTCTGAAGCATTCAGCCAATGGAGTTGACAAAGCAGCGGAGTGACAACATGTTAATTTCATATCTGAACAATGAGTAGACTGTAGATTAGCCGGAGCCACCACACGACAGCAACAGCAATGTCGAGGTCGGATTACCTTAGTCCAGACGAGACAATACGAGAGATGCTATAAGTGCTACCATTACTAATGACTGAAACACGGTCTGGTACCACACCAACAGACTGGTGGATGACGGCGGAACATGGAAGCAGGTATACACACTTCGCAACGTGAGATCTCATAGAGAAGACTTCAGTGTCGATGTCGATCAAAACATCGCAATAGCACCATAGCGGAGGACGGTGAGCTAGACGATGGAGCTGACAACTGGTAGTGGAAGTGGACCAGAAGTAATTCAATCTTTGTCCAGTTCTGACAGCTGGAGCATAGCTGTTGGATCGCATCCAGGCTGCAACGTCGTCGATGCACGCGGACAGTGAACAGGCCTATTGTATTGCGTATTGTCGGTCACACGTGTGGCAATACGCAGGCGCATGACTGAATCAGCGACAGCGCAGCTACGCTGTACAACTAACACGGCCAAAGATGCACAGAATACCAGAGGCGGATCCAGAAAATTGGGTTTAGGGGGACCTGCAGTGTCTGTTTTTCGCTTGACGTCGAAATCGTCGAGGGGTGTGGAATGGGAGGGGTATCCCCCTCCCGAACCGACTAGGGGGTTTGGGGAGCGTCATAAGCTCCA
>Ga0209780_1000352_pt1 | contig 23524 bp, 11 predicted proteins | sample WorMetexBAHAMAS2_FD_187384 | JGI IMG/M metagenome (GOLD analysis project Ga0209780, IMG submission 187384) | Marine gutless worms symbiont microbial communities from Max Planck institute for Marine Microbiology, Germany - Inanidrilus exumae... | ecosystem: Host-associated > Annelida > Digestive...
TCTTTATTGCTATATATTCTTGCCGCTTCTACGAGAGCTTACGAAAAATGGCCGGTACCATACGATCGTAGCTGCACCATCAGCACCAGCCAATAGCGTATGGCCACTTCGTCACTCCAGTGTTATCTATTCTATCCTCCTAGCGTGGACTGCTCGCCCCCAAAAATTCGCGGACGCGGACTGACGCGGATCATTAACTCAAGCTTGGCACTCGGCAAGCTGACCCGCTGAGCACAGTGAGCAGATGCTATAGTATAGTGCTGACGCACGTGTTCGACCTGAGTCACCCCGTGACCATGCTCTGCAGCTGCAGCCGTTAATTGTTCTTCAGTGACCCAGTTTGCCAGGCTCAGATGGATTGTACACACGGCTGCGGCTGGGAGCCTGTGTGGGGAGTGGGGATGCGGATCTGTGGTCAGAATCCGCGGACTGATGCGGACGCAACATTTCAGCATCTGCACATCTCTGGTCTGCGGCGTGAGTGATCCACGACAGCTAGCGCGCATCTGCGTGTGTGGTTCGGTTCGGTTTCGGCCGGAACAAATTTGTGCAGTTACTGATTCGGTCTCGGAACAGCAGCGGTCGGTTTGTTCGATCTCTAATGGACTGTTGCTTGGACTATGGTCTTTCTTCTGAGCTATTCGGTTATTGTTTTTATGTTTTTGTTTATGTGCCGTGTGCTAGATTAAGCTGGCCATCTCGTCAGCTTTTGAGAGCACGTTAATTTTTTGTATTTTATTGTATTGCTGTGTTGTTGCATACAACAGCAGCAGCGATGGCTTATAAAAAAGTACAAAAGGCTTGAAAGAGTACAAAGAAGAGCCAGAAAGTTATATCTCTAAAAAGCACCTACCATAATGACCGATTAGCTCAGCTTAAACTTCCTACGTTGAGATGTAGGCATTTGCGAGATGACATGCTAGAAGTTTTTAAAATAGTACATGATTATTAAAAATTATGATTCACATGCTGTGGTAAAACCTAATTTTTACCTTTTTTAGAACAACTAGAGGCAATAAATTTAAATTGCAAAAAATTAATTGTCACTATAATATTAGAAAATGTTTATTTGGTTCTTGAGTTGTTAATATCTGGAATAGTTTACCAGATTACGTTGTGGAGGCTGACTCTGTTAATGCATTTAAGAATCGTCTTGATAAATACTGGACTAATCAAAATTTTGTATTTGATTATAAATCAGATCTTTGTGCTTAATGTTACGTTATTTGAGATGTGGGCAGAGAGGATTTTACGTGCCCCTCACATCACATCACATTGGATTGGATTGGATTATATGTAGGCTAGGCGTGGTCATCCCAAAAGATGCTAGCAATGTGCACAGGAGCCATTGAGCCACAAGTGGCAGAGTTTGAAGGCTCTTGCATGCGGCTGGTACACGTCAGAGCAACGCAATGGGTGACAGTTCATTGCTCAAGTGTGAGCACGGTGCCTGCTGGATGCAGACAGAACGGGGGAGGGGAGGATTAAGGATTTGGTGCAGTGCATATTGTTAGTATTATTAGCATTGTTAGCATCTTTTAGCATAACCATCTCTTGTGATCTGATAACTAGGGCCCACAGTTTTCTGCGACAAATTTTGCCAAATTCTGCGGCGCCGTTTGCAAAATTCCGTGGCTCACCGCGGCCGCCCATTTTAGAGTTCACTGTGCCGACTTTGGCCCAGTTATGCCCCAAAACTTTAGCATTATTGTCACATCAAACTATTAAACAAAAATTTAGCACCTAAACTTTGAGGCGGTTGTCATACTTGAGGGGCGGTGAATGGCCTACACAGAGCCGTTGTGCCGTTATACAACTGCCCTGCTCACACCTAATGACTAATGAGTTATGAATGATAATTAATAAGTTCCAACGATGGTCCTGCGTATAGCGTATGCGCGATTGCATCAATGAAATCACTCAGCGTGTCTACTAATTAAATACGACAATAACAACTTTACAGCAAGTAAACTTTAATAAAAAATATTAGAAGTAAACCGAAAAAGCGTCACTAAGTAGTAATTACGTCGTCACTGTCACTCATCAGTCAGTCGTGCTAATCAGTCTGTTTCAGTCACCAGTCATCTTCACCTACAAAGATCCACTAAGTAAAAACAAAAGCAAATTGGTTGTGAAAACGCGTCACTGAAATCAACAGGCCTGTGTAGCTGTCCGAAGGGACTGAGTGTCACAATTACAACAGCAATACAGACTTACAGAATTTGGCCGTTCCCGCTGAATTTTAGTGTTTACGCGGAATTCCGTAAAAATTCCGCAAAACACGGAAATTCCGCGGCAACGGCCAAATTCCGCAGCTCGGTTCGAAATTCCGTGGCTCGCGGAAAGCTGTGGGCCCTACTGATAACAGGGGAGGGAAAGCAAGCTAGCCTACCTTTCCCATAATATTATAATTGATGCAATCATACATTGTCATTCATGACAGCAGTAGCAAGCATACAGGTAATGAGCGACAGTCCCAGCAGCTGTACGAATAGGTGGCCGTCAGTGTTAGGTGCCAATAGAAGGAGGGCCTAAGTCATCCACCCAACAACTTTCAGGTGTATTGTCGGTAAAAATGGAAACCAGCAAACCAGTAACCTTTTAATGAAAATTATTGATTGGTGTCATGTGATGATGTAACTGTCCTTATGTTTTTCCATGGATCGAGGTTGTTTGTAGCTTTACGAAGGCAAGTGACTGACAGAACCAGCTAGTGAAAGAGTTTATGATTACTTACAATTTTTATTTGTAATGCAACTGTAATTCATTGTGTTGCCGATAATTTATGTCTTTGGTTGCATGTTAAACAGAATAATTCATAAAGCTGGCATCACTGGTAAAGATGTTATCATCGACACCTCGTTAAATTGATTGTGAGGTTGCTGCAGTCAATGGATGACCATTTAAAACCATTTGCCTGCCTTGAACCAGGCTGTGATCAGGTATGTTTTTCAGTAACTGTTAAGTGTTAAATCTGGTTATAAAATTTTTTGGCCTTGTTGCCAGTAAGCAGATTTTATATAGCATCAAATGGTTTTCTTCTGTGTAAACTAGATGTAATTATGTGCAGACTTTTACATTTGTTTAAGACAGCAGTCTATTGATACATTTATTGGGGAGAAGAAGTGTTTAGGAAAAGTAAATAGAAAATGTTGAACTTATTTATTAGCCCACCCGGCAGGCATTGAGATGCCGCCGGCGGGCTTATGTTTTACCTACGATTTTCTTTCTTTTCTTTTTTTATTGTCATCCTTTTCATTCGACAATGGGTGTACGGATCTCAACGCAGATTGTTGCATTAGCACTGTCAATGAAGAATTCCTATGGCTAAAAATTTGGTGAACTTAGGTCAAGGACGTTGCCATAGCAACCAATTTAATGGCGGGAAATGGCGACAAGTTGGCATAAAATGCTGTCATTGTTTGTGCTGGCATTCTACAACGGTTGGGAAGATTGCAAAACCTATACCCATACAGAGACCCTGGATGTACCCTCTACATCTTGTAAAAATTTAGTGAACTTTGGATCCAGTAACCTGTGAGATGGCTGACTTGCAGGCAGTGGGTGTGTGCTCATCGGTAAAAATGTGCACTTTAGCATTGCTTTTACCGGAGTTCCTGGACTGATGTTTACCAGACTTTCAGCAGGTATAGAGCAGGTTATACGCTTTATAATAATGCATTGAAATTGCGATGGCTTGCTCAAGGGACGCTGTTATGGTAACCAATTTGTGGCACATGTTGCGGAAAATTGACACACCGCATCTTCATTCTGTGCTGGCATTCAACATCCGATGGGAATATCATAACACCAATTCTTGCTTTAATACCGACAATGTTCAGATATGTGCACTTTATGCTCTTTTTCTATTTATAATTACAGTTAAGCATTTGAAAGACTGGAATATTTTGTTGTTACAGAGGTTTGCTAGTGAAGACAGACTGAATGCTCATTGTGATTCTAGCCACTATGTACAACATCTACTGCCAATGTTACCAAATGGTATTAGAGCTGTTGTTGTTCTGAATTCGGGGCGTGTCTGGTTTGCCAGCTGGCTGAGCTGAGCTGTTAGCCAGACAATTCATTGGTATGAATAGACTATTAACATGCTACCGGACACTAGGATGACTCAATCATGTAAACAAACAGCATGGAAATTTGTAAGGCACATTTGTATGCTGTGTGGTTTGCTGATTCACTAGTATCTAAACCACAGACATTGCTGTGCATGAATTATTAACCAAAGCTACATGTGTGTTAGTCAGCAGTAGCCCTTTTGCTGAAGTAATGATGACTTCATACATTAACAATTCGGGTCAGCTGCCCTTTTGTTACGTCGACGTTTCTGAGTCTACCTAATAAAGTGGGTTTCAAATGTTTGTACGTTTGTCCGTCCATCCACAATAAGTTGCTTCGATTTCAATGAAATTTGGCGCTTAGGTAGAGGTCGATGAGTGATGCACGACGCCATGCACTATGACCCGATCCAAGGTCAAGGTCACGAGCCTTTCAAAGTTGGGAAATCCTTCCATTTTCAAAATGGAATATCTCCTCTGCCATATACAATGGGAGCTGGCAACTAACCACTGATTCTTAAACTAGGGCACAATATCTAAATCTGATCGGGTCGGATTTTTGATATTTGGCCTAGTTTTTGTGTCACACGACTTTGAAGTTGGCACGGTCCGTCCATTGTGAAGAGTTGACCATCAGCCCCATACGGGGCTAATTTATTTTTTGTTTATCTGACCACAGCTTATTAATGAAAGAAATTAGAACTTGCATTCTGTTACATATTTTACTTAATTACATTGTGTATCAAAGTTATATCCTAGTAATCCACATCATTTAATGGTTGCGAGAAATGTAAAACAAATACTTGATGTGGCACTTAAAGGCAATTCCTTCTGACTGGCTGATATTTTGCTTAGAATTTTAAAACTACTGTACAAGTATATTTGCAGTTCAAGTCTGAAAAATTTGCTGAACTTAATTTTGCTGAGATTTGAGTGTGTTCAAAATGTTGGCTTGTATTACAACAAAGATTCTACTGGGACATCAGGTGTATTCCAGACCAAACATGGTTTTTGAGAAGCTGGTTAATTTGTTGGCATATTTCTTAAGAACTGGGCATTAAAATTTAAGTCTGGCAGTAAAGCTGCTGTAACAGAATCCTCCAGTTGTTAACTGGGGATGCGGCTAACACAGGTTGACCTGCATGTTGGCTGCAAATCAGGTTGTGTGTGTATTATATAAGTGCATCTGTGTGTATGTTGGATTTGTAGTCGACCAGACTCCAACGCCGACGAGGTTCCTGAAAAGCTGTGAAGAAGTAGGACTTTTCCAGGAAATCAGTCCTTTTGATAAGGACTTTAAAAAAGCAGTTGAACAGCAGCAGAATGATGAAGTATGTACTTGCTTATCGTCAGTTATAGTCATTGCATGTTCGGCAGCAGTAACTCAAGCTTACATCTGCTTAGTTAATTTACTTACTTTATTGCTGAAGTAGCCTGTTACTGAACAGTGGTACAGTGTGTCTCAAAAAAAACGACACTGCTTTGGCTTGCTACAACTTCCACGTACATTAACCGATTTTGATAATTTTTGGCAGAAATGTTGCTAAGAAAGCAAGCAGTCAAACGGTACTTTACTTTCCCACCTCACCTAACTAGTGCTGCTGCACTACCTGGGGAAACAGAAAGCCGAAAACTGCATCTTTTTGCGTAAATTCTTAAAGTTGTTTTGCCAGCAGACACAGAAAACACATTCATATTATCACTTGATCACAGCTGAACCGCCCTTTGTTCTCACAAGAATCAGCCGTATGCACCAAACAAGACCAATGAAGCGAGTATAGCAAGCTATCGTCTGTTACCACACACTCATCGTTCACCAAGTCTGTTGTGATGTCGGTCGCTGTGTCAAAAGTGGGAGTTGTTCCTTGTCGAGCCTGGAGTGAAAAGTCGAAGGACAGTATTGGTAGGATATCTTACTATCTCAGCAAATGTTAGCTGTTATCAAACGCTTTGTCGACAACGACATTGTTTGCCTTTCAGTAACACAGCTCATGCATGCACCAGTGCATGTGCACGCAACACAGTTCAAGAGCTGCTGCGCAAAAATCTCAGCTTCATTTCTCCTGAGCTATGATTCCAACAGGCCAGAGCTGAACTCAATGAAGTACGAGATTTAGGGAGTTCATATCAGCAACAATATGAGTTTTAAGTCAACAAAATTGAAGAAATCAAGCAGCAACTGGTTGAACTCTGGAAAAGCAGTATTACAACATTTGAGTGAAAAAGATGCGATTTTCGTGTTTCCGTGTTTTGCCAGGTAGTGCAGAAGCACTAGTTAGGTGAGGTGGAAAAATAAAGTACCATTTGACTTCTTACTTTCTTGGCAACATTCCTGCCAAAAATTATCAAAATCGGTTGATGCATGTCAAAGTTATAGCAAGCCAAAGCAGTGTCGTTTTTTTGAGAAACAGTGTCGAACAGTAAAACATTGCTATCAGTGTCTTAATGGTCATTTGTTACATATATCATTTTCAACGGCTATCTCCTCCCCCATTTATAATGGGGGCTAGCAAATGACCACGGATTCTTAAATTAGCGGGCAATACCTAAAGCTTATCGGGGTCAGATTTTTTAATTTTTGTCCTAGTTTTTGTGTCACATGACTTTGAAGTTGGCAGTAAGTAGGAGTCGACCGTCAGTCCCGTATGGGGCTAATTTATTAATTTTGTTATTACATTTTGCACAGTTGTGTGAGTAATCATGCTCACACATGGACAAATCATGCTTACACATGGACAAAACGATACACAATCTCTGATTGATTACATTACTTGGTTCTTTCCTTTCCGTTGTGGGTGCATTTCATGAAATTCCAGAAGAGTACACTACCAATGCGAGCTCTGCTCAAATCTTGTATAACAAACTGTGTATCGGACATACTCGTTCTAACCCATTCTTGTCTTACCGATCACAGAGATCCTCCAGAATGCATTTTTCATTAGTTACTGTCTGTCAAAGTATACGCATGTAAATCAAAGTATAAGTGTGCAAAACATAACTAACACAATGTACCTCTTGTAACCAGACTCGACGTCTGTACCATTCTCGTACTAATATTAAAGATATCTTCAGTCAGCCGTTTAGCAATAAATGTTATTTTTTAATTGTGATTCTCAAATATGAAATGTGAATTAAAAATAATTAGTACCGTCCATGGAATAGCAAAAACACATATGATCTAAATCGTGTTGAATTGAATTTACCAGTTTCAACTTTATTTTACACTCTTAACAAAGTCCACTGCCCAGTAATGGTTATGATGATGACGATAGCGATTTTATGTGATGATTTTGTTGACTGCACAGGTCTTTTTGTCACCTGCTACCATACCATACAGTGTATTAGAAGTAAGTTTCATTTGTGTACGGTTTTTGCCTAGACATATGTAACATATGTCTTATGCTGACTAGAGTGATATGCAGAGAAAATGTTAGCTTTGATTTCAACTTTTACACCTGCTTATTATTCAGCTCTTAGCTAGGCTGCAGCCGAATATTGGATCCACTTCATGGCACGTTTTGGCGGTGTTCACGTGTTTGGCTATAACTTTGCCAAAAGTGAGTCGATTTAGATGAAATCTGGAGCACTCTTCAGTACATTCTCGGGGGCTGGCCCTGGCAGATTTTGGGGCGCGATCCACGCATTAGCGACAACTAGAGAGCCAGGCGAAATTTTATGTTTTTTTGTCAGGCAAGCAACGCGCGATTTCACCCACTTCCCGTCGGCCAAATTTAAACACAAATAAACACAACATGTCAGTCAATGTCGCGATGAAAACTTCTGGAACAGAATTTTGAAAATTTTACTGTAAAGGGTCATTTAATGCAAATATTTTCAAACTTTTATAATGTCTTGAAACTTCAGGCCATCATAACTCCATAGTGATTACAGATCGCCAGAAATTCACTACCAAAATAACCCTCTATGGAATTTCTATTTTCAATTTTTACCGCTTGAGTCAATGTAAAGTCATTCCCCTGGCCTGTACACTCGGTACAAGAAACTTCCACAAATTTTCTGCGACGTCCCACGTGGTTGACAACATGGGAGATAACGCTAGCATCACTCAGTCGCAGGCAGCCAATCACCATCGACTATTGAGTCACGTGACACTAGGCTTCGTCGAATGCGGGAAGTAAACAGATTGTGCACAGATAGCCGAGTGCTTCGAGTTGAATACTGTATTGTGGTCATTCCACACAATACGGCCATCTAGTATGTACATTTATCCATGGTTTACCTTCAACAGTAATAGCTTGTATTCTGTGCTGTTTGCAGTGGCGGCACTACATCAGGGCGTGCCAGGTCAAATGACCTTGCTGAAAAGCTTATATGATATGATACAATGCAGTAGATTTACGTGCGCTCAAAGGCTGACAAGATGGCCAGCGTAATCTAGCGCACGGCACAGAAACGAAAAAAATAAGGAAAAACTAAAAGCAAAAACCGAGTAGCTCAGAAGAAACGGTCTGGGCAACAGTCCGTAAAGGCAGTGTGCCGTTTCTGTCGCACTGGTTGAATGAGTGAGCAGGCTCAGGATGCAGGGCTGTACTGAATGACCACTGACCTGCCTTTCATTTAGAGTGACCTGCCTGTCTTGATGGCCTTGCACCGCCACTGGCTTTTGGTTGCAAATAAAGGATTTTCATATGGAACGAATAGGCACTTGTTATTTTTTTGGCAAGCATTAGTTTGCGTGAATCATAATCTAATCTGTTTTGGGGATAAACGTGTGAATTTGAGGCGTAATTAGGGAAGAAATTACGTACTGTTTTTATGCAGGAGTCGGTGGAGGCTAGTGACGTAACTGTTGTCGTGTCACCACCAGCTACGTACATTGATTCACACGACAACTCCATTCCCATTACAGTCAGTTCTGTTGATGGTGTCATCGTGAACACTGCTGCTACAGTTAGCATTCAGCCGTCCGATGTATTGTTGTCCTGTAACACTAGCAGTGTAGAGGCATCATTGGACCAGACCAGCCCAGCTGCATTGGCAGTTGATTTGACCACCTCTCCTGAACTGCCAACATTTGAAGCTGCAACCTCTGGGTAATACATGTTTCGTTATTTACTTTTCAGTGGACATTATTGTCCCTCATTTATTCATTTTGTTTCAGAGTTTATTAGAATTCTTGTTTTTCTGAGGTGATTGTTTATAAAATATGTATGTGGTGCATTTAACCAGTTGCTTAATTATAATAGATGATTGGTGAATTTACTGTAAAGGAAACTACGGTTGTATTGAACCTGAGGAACTGTTTGAGTCATTTGTCTTTCATCTTTCTGTTACCTATTGCTGTAGGCTAATTGTGGTAATGTTACAGTTTTTAACTGCTATTTTTCGATTGATATTTTAATTTTTGCCATATGTCAGTTTCACATTTAATCCATAGAAGACAAATAATAGGATTTTAACAGCGAAATTATTAAATATATTCTTTTAAAAGTTATGACCAGAAATGGTAATATGTATTCTGGTTAACATCACGTGGCTGTGAAGTCATGGTTGCGTAATGCCCATACTTATAACTTATTGTGTTAACTGATGCGTGTTTTCTATGATAATTTGGAACACGTAACAGTGAAAGTTGTATGTTTTAACTGTGAATGCAGTTTTATGGATCGTTCAAACCTGAATGCTGAAAATGTTTCACTACAACTGATGCTGAAACTTCCCACTGGTGAGACAGTTGCTGTACCTTACAGCATGCCATCCGTTGTCATAATACCGGAGCTAACTTCTACCGATACATTATCCGTCATGTCACAGAGCCCAGCAACGGTTTTATCGACAGTGCCAGTGGATTTGATGAGTGGTTTAGTGTCGGGTCATTCTGTGCCTCTGCATTTCCAAGCCCCACCCGGCTCACCTGCTGTTGTCGCTAGAAAATCAGTGACGGACAATAATAGTCAGCCTGAAGCTGCGTTTGACTTGTCAGAAAGTGGGCTCACTGCACTTGGCATTGCTGCATCGACCCGCGAGGTACACAGGAACATTATTATGCTTGTGTGATCAGGTTCTTGTGAATTCAGGTGCAGACCACCCCATTTTTGACATTTTGTATCGCCTTTCATATCTTTGCAATAAGTAGAGATTGAGACTTCAAATTTGTTGGGTATGTTGACGGTAGGAAGTGCTAGCCAACGGATGGCAAACCACCCCGAAAGGGGCGTGGTCAGGTCACGTTGACCATTTAAATTTTGGTGGGCACCAACCATCTCTCTGAAATGGCTGATCGTCCCAGATGCTGTCAACTTTGTCAGTGTGGTAAACTGGTGATGGTCGTCGGTCACCAGTTTATCACACTGACTGTCAACATCTGTGTACAGCACGGGACGCGAGACACTGCGTCGCATGGGTCTGTCAGTGGCAGTGGAGACGTGTTGACAATACAATCATTGAGGGGAGGCTGCTTTGTCTAGAACGTGCCCTTAGTGTGCTTGCTTCCACTACATTTTGCTACTTCTGACCCTCCCATCCATTTCCTTGTATACACAGATCTCTCTCCTTCCCAGTTTTTTTATCACTTTTCTTTCTTTCACTGGGGTAGTTTGCAGTTGTGCCAAGTAAGTGTGGTGTGACTGCTGCTTTGTAAATGAGTTAATAATTTTTTATGAGTGTGATAGTTATACCTTCAGCACCTGACAATGTTACATCATGTGTTCAGGTTGCACATCTGTCGCATTTGTCCGTTCGTTCATCCGTCCGTGACATATCTTGTTACCACGATATCTCATGAATGGCGTGAGCTATCTTGACGTAACCTACAGTAAACATTCATTAGCCCCCTACTGATGACCTGGTTAGATTCTGGAGGTCAAAGGTCAAGGCTACAGCAGGCTATCAAGGTGGGGAAGGCATCCACATCGACGCTAGGCGAAGTCCATCTAGTTTCTTTCGAGCATCATGAACGCTTTGGCTGATGTTGTTATATAATAGCATTGTAAGAGTTGTACTTTATTTGTTGTTGTTCTTGTAATTTACTTGTTTTGAACACATTTTTGCAAAGAATGTAAAATACGATACATTTCTACCGACCATGTGTAGAAATTGAAGGCGGCAGTGCAGCGATCACCAAACACTCGGACAAGGACTCCTGTTGGACATAATTATGATGGCCAAGCATATGTGTCACATGCACAGAATACTGTCGGTGTTACCAGCTCACAATTGCATGTACAGCTGCAAGCTGCTGATACATCGACTCACCGGTAAGCAGTGATGTTAATGAGGCCACATGTCATAAGGCCAGAGAACTCAAGGCTAAGGACTTTCAGCCCAAGGCCAAGGCTAGACATTTCCAAGGCCAAGGCCACACTGCTACCATACTAAACCAAATTAATACTAGTGATATCACTTACTGCAGAGCATGACACTTAATATAATGACAAAAAAATAAAATAACAGTCATCACATCTGCAATCGTTTTTTTTATTTATTGTTAGAATATTATTCAGTAACTAGAAACTTCATAATGTCCAGTAAACTCACTCTCTGAAATAACTTTCTGTGTTGCCATTAGCCTAATATTACTCTGTGTCATTAATCAAAAGTCGCCACTATCACAAGGCCAAGGCCTTGAGTCCCAAGGCCAAGGCCGGCATTAATAGTCCTTAAGGCCAGGTTAAGGTCTAACATCCCTGCCAGTAAGTATTTGATGTGATGCTGTCTGATAAAGTCACCATTCCAATACTAACCGGGCTCGACGTAGAGTAGCTTCGTTGATACTCCCAACACTGTTACTTCCACGTCACCGTTTGATAATTTAGTGACAGATCACCACATAAAGTATGCATGCTTATACAACATTTGATAAACTGTGAGCAGCTTTTTCTATAAATATTTGCTGTTTTATTAAAGTCTTCAGTACAGTAGTAGACAATCGACAGATGGCCGTTCACCAAGTTGGATTATAAAAAATAAAATTTTACGGCCAGTGTGGTTGAGAGGGGTAATATGCACTGCGCCGAGTTTCCTGGCAATTGGTCAACCTGTTGCGGAGACATTGTGATTTAATGGTGGCAGCCCCATCTTGAATTTTTTAAAATTCTAAATTTTAACTGCCCCTATGGTTCACAGGGTCATTACTCAGTAGGCATCACCATGCCAAATTTCATTGCAATTAGAGCAGTTGCTGACATAGGACAATTTTTAGACTTTTTAAAATGGCAGCCATCCACTATCTTGTTAGGTCAACTCTTTGGCAGAGTCCACCTAATAAAGCCAGTCTCAAATGTCCATATGTTTGTACGTACGTGTGTACGTCCGTCCATCCACAAAAAGTTCCTTCGACTTTAATGAAATTTGGCATATAAGTAGAGGTCCATAAGTGATGCACAACGTTATGCAGTATGACCCGATCCAAGGTCAAGGTCACGAGCCCTTCAAAGTTGGAAATCAGGCCATTTTCAAAAGCTATCTCCTCTGCCATTAACAATGGGAGCTGGCAACTGACCACTGATTCATAAAGTAGCGCATAATGTCTAAATTCGATTGGGCTGGATTTTTGATATTCGGCCTAGTTTTTGTGTCAGGTGACATTGAAGTTGGCACAAACGTCAGTTGCGAAGAGTCGACCGTCAGTCCCTGTACAGGGCTAATTTTATATGTTGTATGCAGGTTGGACCACCGACGAAGAGTATTTGGTGACCTTTTGCTTTATCACTATGTAAAATTTGGTTGTAATCGATGCAGTAATTTCAATAATATGCAATCTTTAATATTTTGCAAGTGATAAGTCACGTGTTTGCCCTTACCACCCGTGTTTGCAGTATCACATGTATTTGCATGTGTGGTTACACCCCATGGCTTAGTCAACATATTTCGAGTTTCATCTAAATCCATTCATGGGTTTTGGAGCCACATGAAGTCGAAATTCGGAAATTTGGCTATTCCCATTACTTTGGCTATTTGCTTTTACAACAGCATGCACTACTGTACAAGCCATGATAATTTTTTGCTATTGTGATTGTGTCTTTTGTGTGTGATATATAGTCAGCCGCTTTCTAACAGTAATCTGACGGACAAAGAGGAACATAGTCGACGGAGACAGTTCCTTGAAAACAACAGGTGGTCTCTTCTGTGCTCATGTTTGTTGTTTTTTTTACATTTGATTTAGTGACTATTTGTGGTAGTTGCTGATGAGGCAAATGTCTGTCTGACAGTAACGTACTGCCAGGCAGTGTTGCATTTCATTGTGGCTGTTTTCTGCTGTCGTGTCATTGAAAAGATTCAAAAGAACATGTCACATTACTGTGTAATGTTATGGACTCACAAAACTCACATGAATACGGAATGATATTGACGGATACATTGGCCATAAAATGCTTTTATTTTTAGCCATTCTGTTCTCTGTCATTCTCATTCTGTTCGTGGTAAATGAGTGGGTGGCAGGTAAACTGTGTGATCCCTCGTTAACACTTGCCATACCTGAGCACCTTACAGTTGAGTCGTGCTCATATTCATTTTAGCCAGTCTCTGTTCTGCTTTCAGAGCTGTGACACTGTTGGTTGGACATCAGGAAGAGCATCCGGCCTGTAAAAATTGAGTGATGAGGTGCTGGTGTGGTTATCTCTCTGGAGTGAGGTGCAAATGATTTGCATATGGTCCAGCTGATGCCACTGCCACCCCATTGTCTCTTGCTTCATTATAATCCAGAAACTTTACCTTACTGGTGTGGTCGATCGTCGTTATTGTGAAAAAAGGCTGTTAAATGAGTGTTGTTGTTGTCATTTTGTCAGTTTGTTATTGTGGCATTACAGTCGTAAAAAAATAATTAAAAAATATAATGAATTTCATGGAAGAGCATGAACAGAACGAGGCAATAAATGTAGATACAGATCTGTTGGAGTATTTTTAGTAAATTACGTTTTTGTAATTTTAACTTTAGAGCGGCTGCACTAAGATGTCGTCAGAAGAAGAAAAATTTTCTTACGAGTCTCGAAAACAAAGTTGCAGAGTTGCAAAAAGTCAATGATGCTCTAGAGGTAAATACTGTTTGTTACAGGCAAATATAGTTGTACTCGTAAACATGTCGTATTTATTATTCTTGCACACTTCATTCGTTCATTCTTTGCAGGCAGGGGTCCAGCCTACTTAGGACCCCATCGCTGAGACCAAATGTCCTGTTTTAAGTTACACCAAGAAGCTGTAGATTAATGTGAATAGATCAGTTTTTTATTAGCCTATTGGCTTCTTATTAACTATACAGCTTCGTAAACTGTCATTGATGCATACTGTTACACTTATGCAAATATTAATGAGGACTTTAATCATATACGATGTGTTTCAAAACTTTCCTAAACATACATTAGTGAATGTGATATGTGCCACTGTTGAGTGAGCAAACAGTGCAAGGTTCCATTCTTGTGATCCAATGCCTTTGGTAACTTTGTGTGAACATGAGCACATTAGTTTTAAAAACTATAGCAGCAATTGGCTGATGGATATCGTTTTGTTGCTTGTATTAATGCAGTATGTTGATGAGGCAGCTGTGCATTAATGTTGACTGCAGAAAGAAGTCCGATCGTTGAAACACCAAATCTATGAACTGAAATTGGTGTTGCTGGAACACAAGGACTGTCCTGTCATGACAACCGACATCAGCGTCTTCAGTGAAATATTTGTAACGTTTTGCACGTCATTTTCTACAACTGTGACTAAATTGAGAATGAATGAAATTAGACTTGCGTGTTTTTAATACCAGGTTCTGATTTCATATTGAATGATTTTTCGTACATGGAAATGAAGTTACACTAATATGATGCACTTTAGTAGGCATTGTTACACTGCTTTCTTCCTTCCTTCCCATTCTCTCTCTCTTCCCTCCCTCTTTACCTCCTCCTTCCGTCACTCACTCACTCCCTCCCTGTTCCTCCATCCTTCCTTGCCTTGCCTTCCCTTCCTTTGTTTCTTTATTGCAGGCAGAGGTCCAGCCTACTTTTAGACCTCAACACTGAGACCGTGTAACAGTCCAGTGTGCTAGCCCAGGGAGAGGAGAGGAATTGGTAGGTGTGTGCGGATGAGTGCATGGAAGGCAGGATTAGTAGGTGATGAACAGCTTGTTGGGTATTTCTAGTGTGCCTGCTCTGGACGTGGCGCTGTGTGTTGCACCAGCCAACGGCCAGCGAAGTCTATTTGCTTCGGCTCACATTTCTCAGCTAACAACTTGACGCTGCTGATCATGGTGTTAGCAACGGTCACAGTTTATAGAGGACACCGTTGAACCCTCTTTTTCCTGCCCGGGATTATCTCCCTGTTCATCATGTGCATAGGAATTATTTTAAATAATTCTTTGGTAGGTGGACGCATCCAGGCTGAGGTTTGAACCCTGGCTCTTGAGCGCGTCACACTCTACTGCACATGGCGCCCGCACGCTTTGACCACTGGGCTACATGTGCAGGTCATTGTTACACTGCATTATAAAAACAAATACTGGCTTTAGTTTCTCCTCTTTGTAAAAGCTGCTGCTTTAAAACAACAAATATCACAATTTTATCCACAAATTCAATGCATGGAAGGTAGTCATCACGTTTATTTCAGTCTGCAGCCTGTCTTAAATTTAAAAGCTACCTTCTGTGCTTATAATTTTCGGATAAAATTTTTAATATTAGCAGCAGCTTGTACAGAGAAGAGAAACTGAAGGCAGTTTTTGTTTTTATAATTTTTGTGGTTTTATTGCGTAAAATAGTAAGCATAGTGTATGGGATGACAATGTCGTCATCGTGTCATATCTCCCAGCGATTGGTCAGCACATTGCTGAGATATTGCGATTTAACGATTTTCAGTTGATGGCTGTCAGCCATGTTGTATTTTTGAAATTCGAGATATTAACGGGGTTAACATGGCCACTATGCGTCATCGCATCAAATTTCGTGGTGATTGGCAAACCGTTGCTGAGTAATCTCAATTTAATGGCTTTCAGTAGGATGGTCGTCAGATATTTTGGATTTCTAAATTTTAACGGTTGATACAGTTAATAGGATCAATGTGTATCATCATACCAAATTTTAGGTATGGAATTTGTAAGTGTCTGCTGCAAACAATTAACCCAGATGGCAGATGAATGTTAGGCCAGTTGAGCATGTTTGTGTGTGTGTTTATTCAGGAAAATACGTGAGACATGGTGGCATCGGCTTCACTGACCACTTTGGATATCTCAGGCAGCTGTTTTCCTTTCACATGTTGTATTTGTAGCCACAATACACTGCTCACGTGTATGTCCACCTATGCATATTGCGTTTATGTTGTTACTGATGTGTATTTATATGAGTGATCACTTGTTTTGCATGCCCGCACGATGGACAGACTCTGTTGTTGCTGCTTGCAAGTTTGGAGTTGTAGTGTAATTATTAGTGTTTGTGCATAATACTTTTCACATTCATGGAATGTGTACATCACTGTTCAAGTTAATCTCACAATCATATTTTCTGTTTGTTTATTTGTTTCATAGACAATTTCACTGTGTTACTTTGAAGAAATTACTGCAGCATGCATAAGTAGCTGTTCCATGTTTTGTATAGTGATGTATAGTGATGGTTCTTATTTGTGGTAGCTTACTGTATAAATTTGCAGTATGCTGTTGAATATGTGCAAGTTTTTCTCGTTGTTGGCCTTAATCAGTTGTAACCAATGAAGTGATGAAATAGGTAACACAGGATGTGACAGGAATGAGCTTTACCTGCAAATGAAAATTGTGACTGGTGTTGTGTTGAAAGCACCGTTAAACTCCAATCAACTGACCTTTTGACTGACAATATGTTTTTGTATTACTTCTGATGGCTGCCTAAAATCATTGTGCATGTGGTAGTTTGTAGACTGCATCTTAACAGACAGTAATGACGTTTGTTAGTATATGTACCAGTGGGTACATCGTCATTTTCACTGTATCAGCTCTTGTCACAAGTCATCTATTGAAAGCGGCATACTATTATTATTATTATTCATATTTGGGGCTACATCACTATTTAGTAGACTGTCGCAGGCCACCTTGTATTGCCTGGTTTAAGGATTTTGCTGCTTATTTAATCACTAAGATCTAGGGATGGACGGTTATCCGACCCGGCTATCCGGATCCGGCCAGTTTTCCACTAACCGGTGAAATCTGTCTCCGGCCGGATTGTATGTGGCACGGCGGGTCAGATTTTCGCGAATTACAGTACCCAGTTTTGCACTAAGTCCGACGTCACTGCACAATTAACAGATGGCATCAGCCGCGAAAATTTGCCAATGAAGCATGTCGATTGATGTAGCCGGCCGCCGGCAGTGTGTTCTGGCGCCAACTGCAGCCGCCGATCAGGTTCCCCGCTGACCCACTGCCTGCCACCCGCCGATTAATGTTCGCGGTTTATAACTTTGATGCAAGAGACGATGTTGCCACATGCTGTCTTGACACTTGATGCTTCACAGAAATACGCAAATAGGAATCTAATCTGTATGTGAATGACGCGACCAGCAAGTGACTGACGATAGTGTTTTGTTGGGCAGCCTACCAGTTTACAGTGGTATCGATTTACTGAACTCTTGACTTAGCAGTACATTTGTGACCATTTTTGTTAGTTCGACCGTAGCGTATACGAGTTGTTCGTGATGGCACAAAAATCACAGGAGTGAAATTTGGAGTTATTTCTCAGTCAAACGGGAGGAGGATGTAAAAGCGCAATGCATTCACTGCAGATTAAAGATTACATAAAAATAAAGCATTGGACGCGATTTTTGCTGTAATTTGTATAGGTATAGACTAGCGGGAAAATTACATCAAATATCCGGAACCGGCCGGATATTAGGTGCCGGTTAACCAAATCCGGGATCCGGCAGAAAATCACTATCCGTCCATCCCTACTAAAATCATCTTTCTACAATATGTACTGATACTTTTGGTCTACTGGTGGCAACGACAGTAATATATGCATGATGTGGGTTGCAGTGCTGCAAAGAGTTGGGAAAATGTCAGAGAATTTCACAGTGTCTGGAGAGTGATCAATTAGTGTGTGTGGTAACTGGTGAGCCACCATTTGTCGGGAATGCCAGTTATTTTTACACAGTGATACTCTGCAATGTGCCATGACAGCTTGTTTGCAGGCGTAGCTACATTCAGATAATCACTTATCCAAGCTAGCAATTTGTGATTAAGCCCGGTTGTTAACTGTGATAATTTTTTTTGTATTTGTTACTGTTCGCATGTGGAAACCTTTGTATACACCGTGATTCAGAAAAAAACATCCGCTCATATTATTGGTTATAAGTTGAGGAATAGTTGTCTGATTTTAATAATTTTTGACATCAAAATTCCTCACATAATTTGACATCGCATGACAGCTTAGTTGTCCACCTCACCTAACTAATGTGTCTACACTACCTTGTAAAACTTATCGCACGGGTTTTGTCGCCATACATTACAAACACACCTTGTTTTGTGACAAAAAGTTAAATTCCAATGATTTCACAATTCATTAAATGTGAAAATGTTCACTAACACATACAGAAATGTTGATTTGCTGATGCTATTTTGTTCGATGTCACTGTTTGCAGTATGTTTTACACAAAATGTGTTATAACGCTTCACAACAGCTGCATGTGACTGAAAGAGTCAAAGAACACTGAAAACAGTCACGGCAAATGCTATAAGCATCATTGGCGACGAATGTATAATATACATCAGTAAACACAACGGAAACAGTTGTTGACTGTTGAAAACTGTTGTTTCAACAGTTAGTGAAAATTTGATGCCAAAAGTCCACAACCTGTATGGAAAAATATGTAATGTATGGCGACAAAACGCGTGAGATAAGTTTTACAAGATAGTGTAGACACATTAGTTAGGTGAGGTGGACAACTATGCTGTCATGCGATGTCAAATTATGTGAGGAATTTTGGTGTCAAAAATTATTAAAATCAGACAACTATTCCTCAACTTATAGCCAATAATATGAGTGGATGTTTTTTTCTGAAACACGGTGTAGATAACGAAGAGGTTGTCTGTCATTTATATCCACATACTACAGTGTATATTCATGTTAAGCTGGACAAATTGCACTTGACTACTGCAAGTATTGTCTACACGTGCAGTTGCAGTTGCAGTAATGAACGTTACAACTTGCAGGTGTTGTGGACATGCACAGTGTTCTGAAGCATTAGCAGAAAACACCAATAAAATGTTAGTGAAGTCATTAAAAAATGTTTAGTACAACAGCATGTAGTAGAAAATGTCGGATTCTGTTTTACGACGCGATACGATACGGTAGATTAACGCTCAAAAGCTGACGAGATGGCCAGCTAAATCTAGCGCACGGCCCAGAAACGTAAAATAAGGAAAACAAATATAAAACCCGAGTAGCTCAGAAGAAACGGTGCAGGCAAAAGTCCGTGGAGGCAGTCCGGGAGGAAGAAGTGAAACTACGTAGGATAGGATTTGTGAAAGAGGTAGGTTTTCAGCCGGGAGTGAAAGAGAGATGGAGTTATAGATGTACAAAGTGGTGAATCAGCAGAGGAAGAAGTGATGGGTAGGTGAGTAGGAAATGGAGGAACTGGTGCTATAATGAGGTTTACTGCATTGTAATAATTGAAACACTGTCTATGTTCTGTATAATCTATACTGTAAACTGTATTTGTGATATAGCTCTAATATTTTAATACAATTATTTATTGGCGACATTCATAACTTACGCAGACATGATTGCCAAGAGACTGGCAGTACATTTGTTTCACAGCTATTCTTAGGATACATAAACTGTAGTTTTGATGTTTGTGGTAAAACTGATTGGAACATAAATGCTGCAGAAGTCAAGTAAGAAGAAAACTTGACTCATTGTTATAACAATATTACAACTTCAATACAGATGTTTTACACCGATATGTGGACGTCATCAACGTCCAATGGGATTGGTGAATATGTTAAGACTGCTGCTGCTACTGCTGAGTATGTTGACATCATTATATGATGATGCTAGCTGGCCGTCCACTGCTGCTGCTCAGATGAGCTGACCTGCGGTGCCTTTGTTTTTGTCTTGGCATTACGACTTGTTGTTTCAGTGTTTGAGACTGATAAATAGCTCCCTTCTGACTTTTGCCAATGTTTCAACTATCCCTTAGACGTTTTAATCAAAACATGTCATGCTTGTTTGGAGTTATCATCTTGATGTGTTGATATTTTTACAAATTATTCTTTTATTTCATGTGTAACGTCCTCATGATTTTAACTTGTTTGGAAGGTCAGTGCTGCAAAAAATGGACATACATACATAGAGGCTTGTTATGCGGTTGGCAAAATGCAACAAATTGCAGGATAATACAAATACATTGGGTGAAAATAGCAAAAAATAGGTAAAATTGTAAATACATGTCTTTAAACAAAAGTATGGATAGCAGCATTTAGGTCTAGTCTATCGAACAGTGAGATGCCAAACTGACGTTCAGTTCAGCTGCAGTATGACAAGTAATGAGACAATTGCAAGTTTCACCCTTTTGCAACTTGCAAGCGGATCAGTTTGTTAACATGGTCATTGTTAAACAATATTCATGCTGTCCACTATCTGCCGTTAAGTTACCAAGTCAGTTGAATCATTATGCCAACATATTTCATTACTGTGCTTAATGCCAGTTCTTGTCAGGATGTGCACAAATTTTTCTTCTTGCTTTGAAACTGTTTTGATATGCATCTTACTTGCCTTACAGATCTTTATTGTAATAACAGCAAACATTATTGAACATATTGAAATCATGGAGTTATTGTATTTGAAATTGCATAGCTTGTTAAATTTTTCTTGGCAGTTTGGCTGCTAAATAAGTCAACTGCTAGACAAGTTTGTTGCATATTGTGCTCTTATTTTGGATCTATTTGCGGCCCCAGAAGTTCGATTTTAACACGTTTTGGGGGCCGGAGACTCTATTGGGGGGGACCCTACCAGGGGTATCGGTAATTCTAACACTGACTACTGCTGCTACTACTCAGTCTTGTTATCAAACTTTGACACTTGGATCTCGAGATCAAGACCAAGACTGGTGTTGTGTCTTGAGACCCAGACAAGACTGTTATTCCAAAAATCATAATTTAGTTTACATATTCAGTAGGCTCATAAACTCTAGAAATTTCGCTTAGGGTGAAAAGTAGATGCAAAATCTCGAACGTTCTTGGTTTATTGGCCATAAACAACGACACGACTCTTGCACCGTTTCCTACATACTACCACACTTAGGGAGTAAGTGACAAAATGTGTCACCTTAGAAGTCCTTCATTTTTACCACATGACGCTATGCTAGTGCGGTATATGTTTGTTGTCGTATGTGTCCGTCCGTCCATTACAAGCTGGTGTTGTACCACCAAAATTGAAAGTGGCTAAACATAAAATACGGTAGAATCACGCAAACAGCGCCGTATGATAGCCAAGGTCCACAGACTGGTTTTATGTTGCCAAAGATCTAGGTGAAATTCCAGTGGCGTCACCCGCAAAGGAGGTGCGAAATATAGGTGGGATAGGTTAAATTTGCACTTTTCCACCAATATCTCGCGATAGCTCAAACGATGCAATATAGCCTAGGGACATGGTTAAATTATTGTGATTTTACAACTGACCTGACTGGAACTGAAAACCGATCAGAAGTCATAAGGTGATAATGTTTGATACACTAGTTAGGTTATAATGCTGAGGACTTGACACCTACATCCGTAAGTTCTTGTTGAGTTAAGTTCAGTTGAGCTTATTGAGAAGATGATCATTGCTAAAATGGACTTGGTTGTGATTAAATCATTTAAATGGATTCCTGCATTCTTGGAAGGAAAATGAGAGTCAAAGTGAGGCTTGATTTTTCCGACTGGGTTTCGGTACTGAGTGGAGTGCCTCAGGGATCTACGGAGCCCGTGAAGGGACATGCAGAGACAATTTTTTATCTCGTGCGCACGACGTAGCATCTCGTGGAAAAGATAGCATCTCGTAACCACGAGATAGATAGCATTTCGTGGGATAATTTTTTTCTCTGCATGTCCCTTCGCAGGCTGCGTATGCATACGATTTCCTGTAGCCTTTCATAGTAACTATACTCTTGTAACTTGTAGTAGTAGTAGTAGTAGTGGAAATAAGCAGACGCTTAGAACTCCACATCCAGTCTCTTCTTAAATGTCGATGTCCTGACTGTTGAAGCCTCCACAACTGATACTGGCAACATGTTCCATATTTTGACAATCCTGTGATTGAAGAAGCCTTGTCGCAGCTGCAGATGACCTCTCTGGACTTTTTAATTTTATTCTATGATTCCTCAAACTGTTACGGAACCCGCAAAGGGACATGCAGAGAAAAAAATTTATCTCGTGCGCAAGAGATAGCATCTCGTTACCACGATATGCTCTCGTTCCCACGAGATGCTACATCGTGCGCACGAGATAAAAAAATTCTGCATGTCCCTTCGCGGGTTCCGTATATGCCCGTAATCACCCGTGCCAACTTTTATGACAGTCGGTTGAGGGGTTTAAGAGTTCTGACTGTCAGATACTTCCGATTTTGCCTTTTTCCACAGGCTTGGCAGCCTTGGTCTCCCATTTCACAACAGTGGTTAAGCATTGCCGAGCTACGGTGCTACTGTAGTGGGGTGGAACAAGGCCAGCTCCCCAACTTTGAACTTTCCTCGCAGGGCGAGTTCGACGCACGTCGGTCCACGACAGCCCCATCAATCATCCTGTCATCCGCAGCAGCAATAGCAGCCGCCGCATCACCCTATCTCGTCCTGGGAAGCGGCCTATCAGCCACTAGCGACGCACTGATTGGCCAAGAGGCCGACCTCGCCATTGAGATAGGACTATTATTAATAGTATTAATTATTAATGATAGTCCTACCCCAGGTTATCACAAATCAATGGACCTCGCCGACACTACTCTGAGATTAGGCAGAACATGACGGTTGCCAATCAACATCCGGTTAGTGTGTGGGGGAATTTTGATTTTTTTACATACAGCTTTCTGTCATTATGTTCATTGTTCTGATTTTTATTCGATGATAACGTAACACTTTAAGGTTATAGATTTCTTTTACATTATATACGTATACGACGAATGTATGGCTGGGGGTTAGGGAATGATGGACACTTCGCCTACTGGACAGTTAGTGCCCACTTCGCCTACTGTTTGGTCATTTCGCCTACTACCTGGACAGTTCGCCTACAGATTGCTCTTCATTTTATCAACAAGACTACCAAAATAAATCAGGTGTAATATAATATTTGCTTTACGTTGCAGTCACACGAACATTGAATCATATGGGCGCAGGTTATTATTATTATTATTATTATTATAAATGAATATTATTTAGGTGCCGTTAAGTCACCAGAACTGCTAGAGCACCTTACAAGATTAACGTAAATATGTCCTGCGGTGTAGGCTAACAGTACTAGGCCTACAAGGTCAGTTATGTAAACGAGCGACTGAAAAGCATGGTCTTCAGTCGCCGTTTGAAGA
>Ga0209780_1000353_pt1 | contig 23474 bp, 10 predicted proteins | sample WorMetexBAHAMAS2_FD_187384 | JGI IMG/M metagenome (GOLD analysis project Ga0209780, IMG submission 187384) | Marine gutless worms symbiont microbial communities from Max Planck institute for Marine Microbiology, Germany - Inanidrilus exumae... | ecosystem: Host-associated > Annelida > Digestive...
TTTATTTGGTCTAACTGCCCTTCATTCTGACGACTTCTTTATACTGTCTGAATCTACATGTACCAGAGGCCACCCTTATAAACTGTTTTTACCGCGTTGTTCAACTGATGTCCGCAAGTATTTTTTTCTGCCACCGTATCATAAAAATCTGGAATAAATTACCAATTGATAACGATTTTTCCAGTATTGATTCATTCAAGCGTGCACGTGATGGTCTTCAACTATACTGCTTATTGTGACATTTAGTACTTGTTCTTATTATGTTTTGTTCTTTACGTATTCTCACGGCGTTGCGTTAGAGGCTTAACTAGCCTTGCAACTGCCAATGAACCGATGGTCGATGCATTGTTTCATTTTGTAACGTTTTTAGCCTATTATATGCCGGTTTCATGTACAATAAATGAGTGAATGAATACTAATTTTTTATTTTCTCCGGGCCAGCATGCCATCGGACCCTCCCTAGTGGTGCTCCAGCCCTCAGCGCGGTCGCATTTTTGTACCTCCGACCCCTAAACATCGTCCAGTAGCAAATCTCAGATATGTATCTGGGGCCCGATTTACAAAATATCTTATGATAAATCCTAAGTTTAACGTAAGTTTTTCCTAAGTTTATCTTAAGTTTATCCTAAGTTATAAAGTTAAGATTTTCATAGATTTTTACATTTAATTTACTAAAGCAATCTTAAGACTTAGTAAGTTGTTCATATTATATTCAGACAATTCTGTAAAGAAATGTTAACTTATTTTTGAGAAATTGCATTTTCATATTAAGTTGATCTTAAGTTTTTTGTAAGTTCATCCTAAGTTTTTCTTAAGATTTTCCTAAGTTACACTTTATCCTAAGTTTATCCTAAGTTTATCCTAAGATATTTTGTAAATCGGGCCCTATATATGGCTGTAGCGTCAAGTTGGCCATGCAACGACAGACTATATGATACGATACGATACGATACAATACGATATATTTACGCTGACGATATGGCCAGCTTAGTCTAGCGCACGGCACATACAAAAAAGTGAGAGAAAAAAAACAAAATGATAAACTAAAAACACATTTTAGCTCAGTATTCCCTAAATAGTTACTCTAATTCAGAGATTCGATGCAGGCTGGCTAACCAACCATTTCTAGTTTTTGACTTTCCGGCACTCTGGCGCTCAGGGTTGAGCGCCAGAGTGCCCGAAAGTCGAAAACTAAAAATGGTCGGTTAGCCAGCCTGGCATCGAATGCGTTATTGATTGTGCTCATTTTGGAACTCGGGCTATGAGTGACGTGTCTTGCCTGCGGTGTAGTTCATGGAGCAGTCGTAGAGCAGACTCTCGACGAGCTTGAACTGTGGAAACTGAACGTCGTCGTCGATCTCGACTGGTTTGTCCAGCCACCCGAAGTAGACAGTGTCCATTGTGTAGCCGACTGTATACACGCACACTCACATTTTTACCGCGCGACGCTACGCTATATGCGTTACGCTACATGTCCTACGGCCCGGCATTCGTCCGTCTGTCTATCCGTAACGAGCCGGTATTGTATCGACAAGGCTGTTTCCGCGCACAAGGACTACCATCGGATTATCCGAACTTCCTTCGGATATCTCCAAAAACTAGATGCATGGCAAAGCCCAGCGTGAGCCCGCTGCCCGCCCGGCATTCTGTTATTCTAGACTTTAAGCTCGTGCCACTACATAACACGTGCCAAAGTTTGCCTTCTGTCTGTTATATAACGTTCATGCAGTAAGGCTGGCAGTGTATCCATATTCGAAAATTTGGGAGTGGGCAAAAACTCGCCAACCATTCTCAGCTGTTTCTAAACTAAGTTCACCAGATTTGGGCAGCATGTAGGAGAGTCCCTGCAGATAAACAAATTTCTTTCTGATTGTTGATATCATGTTCTGTTGCAGAGATATGTTGAGACAAATTTCAAAGTCGGTCCCAAGAAAGCATTGTTTGCCGCCCAGCCCGTGGCGGTAAATGCATGCCCGGGGGAGTTCAGACCAAATTTTTTTAAACAGCATGCAGTCATAAGTAAATATATGTCCAAGTTTGGTTGAGATCCCTTCAGTGACCTCAGAGATTAGGCGTCGAAAAAGAAGAAAGAAAGTTAGAAAGAAAGAAAAATCCTCACCAGTAACATATAAGCCCTTTGGCTTTGGCATCGCGATGCCGTGCGGGCTGATAACGGAAGCGGGCGAGACAAGTTAATGCATCGGCCTAACGTCAACTATCAGGACTATCATCCACTGACCGTACAGTCATCGATAGGCCGCTGCGCCGAATAGTGACAACTAACCTTAATCATGACCCTAACCCTAACTCCATCCCTACTAGCTCTGCTATTAAACCTAAACCCTACACACACGCGTACACACAGACACAGACCACGCTACGTGCGACATCTGTAGCAACAGGCGGCATCTATGCACTGGGTGAAGGCGACGCGGACTAAACATACACAGCTAAACAAAATTATACAGTTGAGAAACGACATCGACTACTTACAGCTCTCGATTTTGATGGGACACATTTGTTTGTCGAGCGGATACTTCTGTAGCTTCATTGGACATGACAGAACCGCCGATATTCTGCAAAACAATCAGATTCCAGCTTATCAAAGATCAACTATGCCAGAACGCATGCGAATGAGCATGCGTCGAACTTCTAAGTTATTTTTATCACGACTATCTTTGAGTGAACTTTCATATAATTGGAGGAATAAATATGGATTATGGACCAGAGAAGTGCTGACTAAATTTTAGAAGTAATCCGAAACATAGTCTGAATATTTTATCGAATACAGATAGTCCAGTAATCGATCGGTCTGTAAGTAAGTAAGTTTATTAATGCTGTAACATCTGACAATGCTAGATTTCACAAATATAATGGCCTAAATGAAAAGTGATAGTGAAAGTGAAGTTAAGTTGGGAAAACCATTTGAAAGTAACAGGCTGTGTGTGCATTCCACCGAGTGCCGTTTAGTTATTATTGTTGTTGTTATTAACCACGCCGACGGCGGTCGCTTGGGTAGGGTTTTCAGCAGCAGTTATCTGTCTATCTCTCTGTTTTCCCACACGATATCTCAAAAACCGCTGCAGCTAAGATCACCAAACTTGACACGGTCTCAATGTTCCACCGTGAGTCCTGGAAACCCATTTATTTTGAGGTCAAGGTCGCGCGGTGCACAAAAACAGTGCCAGCGCCGTCTGCTGTTATCAAAAAATCCTCGCGCAGAGCCGCGACATGCCGAGTGTAGGGCGCCACTAAATACCGTAAGCCTACCTGGGGCGCCCTAACAGCGTTCCAGGTTGTTTTCTGGTTTCCGGCTACCCAACTTACCCGCGTTTGTCCAGCGAACTACCGGGGACGTCCTAATGATTCCCATGAGTATGTCTTGCTCTCTTGTAGGAACGACAACGACCGCTATTGGACAATCCACACGGTGACGATGATGATGATGATGATGATGATTGCATAGTGTATCCTTTATTTAAAATATCCGTTGATTTTGTGGGTCTCAAAACCCGCGCAACCCAGTTCTGGCTGCAGCCTACGCCCGCGCGAAGAGACGGTGAAAACGAGTTTACTTACTTGCTGACGTACCAGACGTCGCCGCTTTTTGTCACTCTCATCAGTCGATTGTCGACGGTGACGCCGTGAAACTGGGCGCGTTTCTCGTTCCTGAAGAACGTGTCTGGGATCCAGATCTTCTTTTGAGTGTCGAAGCCCAGTCGGATCACGTCCATTTTGGGGTTCGGTGGATTGAAACTGAGTCGCTTATCGCGCCAGGACTGACGGAAGTAGATGCAGACCTGATAATCCTGAACAACGTCACACAACGCATCGTAAACTTTCCCAGGCTTAGTGGGTGGCTCGGTAGTCTAGTATAGGCGTCGGGCTTGCGGTTCAATGGTCGTGACCCGGGACCGCCGCACTATCGGTTGGTTGGTACTGGGATGGGTGACCGTCTTCGGGCGGGCATACCGCCCCGGTATGTAATCATCCACTATGCCAACTCAGCCTCCTACCCTCTACGGGACAAGAAATGAGTACCGGCCAAAGTGCGGTGATGCGCTGCGGCTGGGGAGTAAAGGCAGGATGGCTCATTCCATTCGTGGATAAACGTGTGGGCGGCAGGCATATAACTGTGTGATCCCTCGTCAACACGTGCCATTCTGAGAGCTTTAGAGGCGAGTTGTCACAAAAAGGCGCTATACAAATGTACTGTCATCAACCTCAACTGCAACTTAGTTACAGGAATTGATCGGGATTATTACTGACCCCTTTAGTGGTCCAGACAATACAGTCGGTTGTGTGTGTTTGTGTGTCTCTTTTTTGCGTCCCAACGATAACTTTTGAACTACATAACCTTCGACCTACATATTGGGAATGGTAGTATATCTTTACGTTATCTAGGTCAAGATTACATGAAGAAAATGTTCCTTTCGTGGCTATAGACGCACGTTACGAGGTAAGTAAGTAAGTAAGGAAGGAAGGAAGGAAGTTGCCTGTTATTGAATGCACGTCAATCGCACGCATAATATACGCAAATAAACACATTTAAACATATGTAAAACGCAAGAATTACAATATGAAAAACACACACACACACAGTATAAGACAACGAAATACTGTCACTTGCAACATATCACCAAGATGCTGCCGCATAAAATTGACTTTTAAAAATTACAGTTAGTGACGATTACATTCTGAATCGCCAGATGGCAGCATCAGCTGTGCACATAAATTGATCACAACACTGTTACTGGTTGGTTGTCGAGTTGGCTGTTGTGCAGTGGTTGTCGGTACGACTCCAGTGAGAACGTTCTAGTTTTAAGGGCTATGTAATGAAGTAAGCAATTAAGTAATCAACCAATCAACCAATCAATTAGTAATTTTTAAAGCGACGTAAACGTAAGCAACACTGCCACTGCAAGATCCACTTAATGAGAAAACTAAAAACATGGCATGACATAATGACATGATTGCTGGGTTTTTCCATTAAATCTTTCATTCACAGGAAACGTTTTAATAGTGAGCGGAGAATCAGCTAAAGTGATGTCGTTAGGCAGTTTTTAATATTAAACTGCCTATAGCGACATCACTTCGGCGGCGCATTCATAACCGAGTGGCGTTGGTGCAGTAGGTAAGCTGGAAGGCCGACCAGCGCACCATTCCTGTATTCCAGTCGGGAATAGACTAGTGCGACCATCAACATCTGAAGAGTGGCCGAATGTACTCAGCGACGGATGTGACGTAATTTTCATAGCGAAGCGAACCATCCCAACATCGTATGTTGTACCCGCGTTCCCAGCCACAGATCACAGTCAATGTGAAGCCCAGGTCACGGGCAAACGGGAACGAAGTAAGTCACTAAGGTGTGAGCCAGAAAATGTGTATCTATTTGCCGCAAGAAAGCAAATTAGCAACAGTTGATACTGATATAAAAGCAGTTTTCGAAGCATCGAAAGCTTACCATTGTCTGTTCGCTGATCGAGTAGAAACTGTTGACGTATATTCCCAGCTTTACTTCTGTCGGTTTGTCTGCAAAATTCGCAACAGAAGAATCGTGAAATGATCATTTTCACCACCTGTCAGGTGCTAGGCCTACATTTTAAACATTCTGTTCCACCGTTATATGTCTGATTCTGGCCTATTCTCTGTACTGTGTAAACATGACGTCATCCACAAAACCGGAAGTACAGAGTCGTATCGCACAGCCATCGGAGGAGGACCGAGCCACGGCCACAAGATTTTTTTTATAGAAATTTAGTGAAATTTGGACGTGTGTTTATCGAGATATGCAAGCGGTCAGGCAGACAAACAAACAAACAAACATTATGTACTTTCGGTTTTGTGAATGACGTCATGTTTCTATATAACGTAGGCTAGCGTTAGAGACGACGCATATGTTTCGTCCAGTTCGCTAGGTGGCGGCACCGGGGACGAAGTCTGCCGTCTCCCACTGCACCTTGCTCGTTCAGTAAGTTTTGTTCGGTTGGCCAGTTTTTGGTGTCGCTTTGCTTTGGGGCTTTGGTCCACTGGGGGTCGGACCTTGGGTCGCCTGAGGTCCCTCCCTGTGTAGCATCGCCGCCGGCCGTAATCTCAACAGTTTTACCTCAGTGCGCGTCTGCCGACTTAGTCACTTCTTTCTCATACAATATTCACGCAGTGTGAACAGACCGGGACAGCGCCTAAAGCCGCCAAAGACAACTGCGACGGCCTGCATAAATCTATAGCCGAGTCTCCGGCTAGACTCCCGGGGAAATGAGCTTGCAGACAGGTGCCCGGATCCGTCGTAAACTAACGCTATTCTCGGTTCTGTCTGACGCCGTCGACTACAATGCTCGCGCGTTACGACATTCTTTTTGCGATGCAAAGCGAGTAACTGTCAAGTTGTTGCCGGCTAAAACTGTAACTTTAAGCAATTACAACAGTCACGTTGCGTTGATGTAGTGGCGTTGAAATGGCCATTAGTGGCTGAAGTTGTTGTCTGTGTGGCGTCATGGGAATCGACTGATAGTCCGGAAAACATACTTTAACACATGACGCTACAATGATGCCTCAAACAAGTAGGCCTATTCCGTCGTCGTAATACTCGGACGAAAATGTATGTTGGCCGCGTCGCGTGCTGCCCCCTGGTGAGTCACGTTGAGTATGCGTCGCGCGCCCTATTAAGGTTGGAAAAAAGACGTCGCGCGCCTTACTAAAATTGGAATAAAAGATGGGACGGACAGACGGACGGACACCAGACCGATGCATTAGGCTTACCGCTATACGTGACAGGCGTAACAAGAGATCAGTAACTGTTAGGATGGCTGACAGCGGCGTAGCGACAGACTAAAATTTTCCAAAGTCCAACACTCCATCTGCGGGAGGGAGAGGCGTCGCTTACTGTGACCGTATCTATCTTTTGTGTAAAACGCGACACGTTTATGCATTTAGTGCATGTTAAACTACTGTCTGGACTCTGGAGTGGTATAAGTCAGTGTGATTTTCGTTTTGGTTTATTTTTTAGTTTTAGTTTCGTTTTAGTTTTACAGTATTTTTTCGTTTCAGTTTTAGTTTTAGTTTTCATCTAATTTTAGTCGTGGTTTTGCTTACTGTTAGATACTAACAACAACACTGAGGCAGTATACAGCACAGACACAAAGTTACTCGTGATTGTCGTCGTCATCATTATCATCATCATACGCTCAGAATCTAAACACCGGCATGCGTGTTTCAGGCGTGCAGTCAGCCAGTCGGCGCAGTGCCGCCTTCAGGGAACTGTTGTCAAAATTATTATCGTTTTCGTTTTGGATTTTTTCGTTTTCGTTTTTTCGTTAGCGCCTCTGAAGTTACGACCATATGGCGCTATACAAATGTGTATATTATTATTATTATTATTATTTCATTTTTTATTTTTTCGTTTTAGTTTCGTTTTAGTTTTCGTTAACGAAAATCACACTGGTATAAGTGTTAACGAACATAGACGATGACAGGCAGTATGGTTATCAACATACTTATTCCACCGTCGCACGAGTATTCAGTGGTGTATTTTGTCGAAATTTCACTTGTTCGATTTATTTTGGATTTTTGTTACCATTAATTTTGTTGTACTATTCTTTCGTATGTTGTGGACTTGCTGTGGACTGGCTGCGGATATCCTATGCAACATTTGATTTGTTGCAAATATGCAATGGATTTGTTGTACAGCTTGTTGTACCACAAATCCAAAACAAATCGAACTAGATGGCTGTGTTGCGTTGAATAAACACAATACAGTATTCGCCTCGAACCGGTCCGCTATATGTAATAGGTGTTTCCCTGGGCCCACCTGAGTCATCGACGCAAACGGCATCTCGATCGCTTCAGCCGTTTTGTCACTAGGTGACAGACCGACTGACAGACAGACATACCACGCTACTCGGTCAGTAACAATAAACAGCATCTACGTACGTGAGCCCCTTACGGTAAAGATTTCAACCGAAAGTTTTCAACGCGACACGGATCGACGTTTTGTGTCAAAATTTCGTGAAATTTGGTCGACGAGAAATCAATGAAATCGTGCGTTGCTTACCTGACAAAAATTTCGCCTGGCTCCCAAGCTGTCGCTACTGGGTATATCGCTCCAAAATCTGCCAAGACCGGCCCCTAACGACGTACCCAGAGTGCTTCAGATTTCATCCAAATCGGTTAAATTTCGGCTGCGTTATAACCGAACGCGTGAACACCGCCAAATTGTGCCCTAAAGTAATTCTAATATTCGCATCGAAGCGAATAACAAGTGGATCTTGATCTGTAGCAAGTCTAGACGCTGTGCGTGAAAGACTTCAGGATTGGCAGCATTCAGTCGTCTTGTGATCGGCGGCCTCTTGACTAGCGACGGCGGCGGCAGCGCACACCGTAAACGTTGTCATCTGTATCGTCTCGTGGATGTTGTCTGAATTCACCGTTATATGGTTGCGTTTTCATTAGCGTCGTTAATAAGCCTATTCGTATAAACAAGAATTTGGCCGCGAATTAAATTGATTGTTTGCAGCTGACTTTGCGACGTGCGTTAGCGATAATTCATGCTATTTGGATAGTTTGGTAATCGTTGACCATTTTCGTTTAGACAAACATTATTTCCATCCTTTATGAAACGTATTTTTGCGTTATTTGTTGCTCGTTAATGCAGTGCGATAACCAGCCAGGTTGTCGTCGACTCGGTTGGTCGATCAGAGTTCGTTGGTTCCGTGTCTGCAGTGCACTGTAGAGTGGTTGGCTTAAGCCCGGTCCACACCAGCAACAATGTCGAAGCAACGTTCGACTTTGTTGCCAAAAACGGCAACAATGTCGAACGAGTTTTGCGTTGAAATTTCGTCCTTTCGACAAAGTCTAACGTTGCTTCGACATTGTTGCTAGCGTGGACCGGGCTTTACATAGCACTATTGTGAAGCCATCGATAATAGTGCACTGCAGACAGGCACCGGCGAACTGTCCGTGACCAACAGACTACTCGGCGACAACATCTGGCTTTCGATCCGTCAGCGCATACAATACAAACTGTGTGTTCTGATGTATGGTGCTGCTCACTGGTATGCGCCTGACTACATCAGCACTGACATCAGCTATATCCGGTCGGTCACATCTTCGCTCTGACGACAGCCTCACCTTTGACATCCCTCGGACGCGGACAAGGATGGGCGATCGGGCACTGTCAGTCGCTGGACCACGTGCCTGGAACGCACTTCCGGCTGACATTCACTGTGCACCTAGTCTGGACACTTTTAAGAAGCATCTCAAAGCACATTTTGTTTTCCGCTGGCGACGATATATAACAATTGTTTTACTCAGTTTTATTCGCCATTTTATACACCCGGTACTTATATTTTATTGTGTAGTGCTGACCACGGTTTAGTGCAAGCGCTTTTGTATTGATTGATTGATTGATTGATTGATTGATAGTGCATTATGATTTGTCCCGAGCATGCTCAGTATCGTTGACTAAACCACGCCAGACGTCCGTTGTAGACATTAGGTGCGACGGTGGAATGAGCTGTAATATACCAATGTTACACGCAGATCGACACACACAGCGTGCACAACAAGGTGTCGCCCTAACGGGACGTAACCGTACTGGCCCGCCGTGGAGTGTCGGCCGCCCGACCGGCGACGCGGCCGGCGTGCCGACCACCCACGCGCCCGGCGGCCGGCCGGCCCGCCCGCCGGCAGCGTTACAGACCCCGACAGACGACGACGACAGACGACAGCGAGCAAAACAGTACTGGCCCATTAGGCGGGCCAGTAATAAGCCAACAATCGAACCGTCAGACTTCAACGGTCAGCTTAAAATCCGACTACAAACAGCGCAATACGCCGAATATAGTGAAATGCACAAAATGGCATGTAAACACACCGAAATCGAAGAAAAATCATCTCGCGTATGTCCTTTAACTAGAGCTGTCGTCTTTCACTTGGCGCCGAATATGCTATTGTCAGTGAGATCGATGGCACTTAACACGCTAAGCTGTTTGCTTCGGCAGCAGCTGCAGTCTCGCAGATCGAGCGTCCGAAGAAAAAAACAATTTCCGGCCAGTCTTGACGGTCACTGTCGGCATCGCTAACTTTAGACACGCGAACATTTAATAACGGCGCGCGTCGATAAAGGCACCGCCGTCACTCACTCGCGATATCGGCCAACTGTGCTGCAAATAACGAAAATCTTTTTCTTATTCGGCTGTAAGCTGGGCTTCTGCCGAATACTGGATTCACTTTAGGGCGCGATTTGGCGGTGTTCACGCGTTCGGCTATAACTCCGCCGAAAGTGAACCTATTTCGATGAAATTATGGAGCACTCTGAGTACATTGTTGGGGGCTGGCCCGGGCAGATTTTGGGCGCGACACGCGCAGTAGCGACAGATTGAGAGGCAGACGAAATTTGTTGCCCGGCAAATAACGCACGATTTCGCCGATTTTCCGTCGGCTAAATTTCACGAAATTTGAACAACGATACGATACGATACGATATGATACTATGCGATATATTTACGTGCGCTCAAAAGCTGACAAAATGGCCAGCTTAGTCTAGCGCACGGCACAGAAACGAATAATAAGGAAAAACTAAAATATCGATTAGCTCAGAAGAAAACGTCGATTGGTGATACGGTAAAAACTTTTTGAACAAAATTTTGAAAAATTTACCGTAAGGGGTCGTTTTTCAAAAAAAGCAAAAATTTCTCACAAAATTTCAACGTCTTGCGACTTCAGGCCGCCATAACTCTGCAATGATTACAGATCGCCGGAAATTCACTACCAAACTAAACTGACCCTCTACGGGATGTCTAGTTTCCATTTTTACCGTTAGAATCAATTCAAAATCATTCTCCTGAGATGTACGCCGCGTACAGGAAACGCACATCCCAATTTCTTGGCGACGTTTAGCGCCCGTAGACGAGTGACACAACACGCCATGGCCTTAGGCTATGACGTTATCAGGTCACGCCCAGGTCATTCAATAAAATAACGCGAAACTGGGTCAATGTATTGTATGGGCCGTATGGCGGTATGAATTTCGCTACGTAGGACCGATTTCGTTTAAATTTACTTCTTTACCATAAAATCGGATAGAATTCAATTTCCCATCATTAAACGGCATAATTGTGACGAACTATCTTGCAAACTAAACAAAAACAGGAACCGAGAAATTTGACGATTAATGGGAAAATTACGGAAACAAACGATAAGGCAGTTGTCGGTGTTAATATGACAACGGTGTACGTTGCCAAAGAAAGAAACATATATTAATGTACGTAGGAAGGCGAAGTTAATTTAGCATTAACTGGACTTAGGTTAAGGAAATATAGGCTATAGTTCAGCGCGCGATTCCGTGCCGTGGGCAAAGCGAAGTCTGCTGTCCACGATTGCCTTGTTCCGTACGAGCATAAAAACATGGAAACTAGTCTAAGAGTCTAGATATGCTACAATTATTATTAGACCACACCACACTGCCGTACTACGGCCATGGTTGTAAGTTACAAAAGCCATGGTGCTCGTCTCATATACCATGGCTTTTGTAACTTATAAGGATGCCCACTTGTCAGACTGTATTCAAAGCTTCTTTCAGTGTCGAAACATATCAGGCCAAAAACTAGAAAGCAGTGAAAGACAAATACATTTGAGCAGTTCTGGATGGGCATCAAAGTTTTTCATAGAGGCAGGCCAGGCCATTCGACGGAGATACAGTCCGTGTTCGGCAACCTGCATAGCAAACAGGAAGTAATAAAACGCGTCACAAAACACGTCCTGTTCAAACGTCTAATCGGTCACCGGGAGTAGGGTCAGTCACGTGACCTTTGTATTTGTTGGTCTGTCGGCAAATCTTTTAACGACCGCGGAATCTCTCTCTCTTTCCCCTCGCATTCGTTCAATGTCGATCCGGAGACGTCGATTCGACACTTTAGTCTCGTCGTCGAACGAGCGAAAATCACTTTACGGCGCCGTGCGCATTGGCGCTGAAACCGGTCAATAAGGCGCTTTGCCGGCTAAACACAGCCTGGCTTTGAGCACCGCAGGGCTACCGGCCGCGGGCGGCATGGTGTGCGGTCTACGGATCAACCGACAGACGGATTCAGATCCGCGATCGGTGTGTGAACAGCTGCCATTCGCTGCCGTAGATCACTCAAGCCGAGTCAAGTCGCTAAGCCGCCGATAATGCCGCTCGACGCCACGGATAGCTATCAAAGAGCATACATTTAAGTAGCGTTCTTACTGACGCGTTCGCACGCGATCGAACGCCGTCGACCGCGTTCGAACGCGTACAAACGCGGGGGACGGTCTCAAAAATTGCTAGATGTTCGAACATCGTCGTCGGCATAAGCACGAAGTCGACGGCGTAGGCCTATGCATTATAGACGACGAGCGTAGTCCTACGCCGTCGACGATGTTCGAACATCTAGCAATGCAAATTTTTGAGACCGTCCCCGGCGTTCGAACGCGTCGCTGAGAACGCTCTTTTAGGCGCAATGGTACTGGAGTCATAAGACCCGGGGCTAGCAGACCACAATGTCTACTTCACTGATCAACAGTCTGTTTAACTGGAAGAAGCCAGCACTCACAAGAGTGCAAAGACCCACTCCGGCAATGTGACTTTGACCTTTGACCTTTTGACCCCAAAATAAATTGGTTTCCAGGAACTTTTGGAACATTTCTGTCAAATTTAGTGATTCTAGCTGCATCGGTTTTGAGATATCGTGCGGAAAAACAGACAGACACACAGACAAACGGAGGCAAAAAACATACCCCGAAACTGCCATCGGTGTGGGTAAATACAACGCTAAATGACTGCAAATAACTGACAGCTCAATGGTCCCATAATGCCCTTCCATTTACTCACCGGCAACTCCATAGTGTGGCCATTACTCAAACACTGTCTAACATCGTTACATTGCCACCGGCAGGGGTGCGAAGTATTGTGATCAGAGTGTCTGTATGTCTGTTTGTCTGTCCAATTGAGTATCTCAAAAACCACACGTTCAAATTTCACTTAATTTCTGTATATTTTACTTGTGCCCGTAGCTCGGTCCTCCTCTGATGACAATGCGATAAGTCGTGAACTTCCGGTTTTGTGGATGACGTCATGTTTCCATATGATGCCGAGAATAGGCCAGACTCAAAGACGACACGTATGTTTCGTCCAGTTCGCCAGGTGGCGGCAGCATGGGCGAAGTCTACCCTACGCTACTCCATCTTGTTTTTTTAAAGAAAGAGTAGAAGATGTTGAGTTATTCTACCTTTCAACGGCGATTCTTGCTTGTTATAGTTATGAAACATCCTGCTGACTATCAGCTTCGTCCTGATTCGAACACACAACATAACACACATTAAACAAGGTGTCGCCCTAACGGGACGTAACACTACTGGCCCGCCGTACAATGTTGCCGTGGAGCTATAATTAGACTGGAGGCGGCATGCCGTCATCGCCTGGCCTGCGCGGTAGAAGCCGCCTGTAGGCCCGCCGTGGAGTGTTACAGACGATGACGGACGACGACAGACGCCAAAGCAAAACAATACGCTATGTGTAGGCGGGCCAGTAATGGTAGCGGGCACTCGGTATAGCGCATATCTCCGCCACGCCACACTAAAGTTAACATAATGTCGTTACGGGACAGCAGATCACTTCTAAAATTTACTTAACCCTTCTCTGGCCATAATCTACCTGCTCCCCACATTCCATGAAAATTCATTCGTAACTTTCTGATTATTCTGCTAACAAGCAAACAAATAAACACGAGTTCAAAACATTACCCCCGCAAACCCATAACGGAAGCAGTGATGTTATCCAGCATCAACAGGAAGCTCTGCTACTACAGAGGGACCGCGCGACGTGCTATGATAATAAATTCGTGCTATGTTTCATGAGGTATGGGAGTTAGAAGGTTTCAAAGAGCAAATGTGACCTTCAAGAGCATTGGCAATGGTGCCATTCGATAGGCTACTTCGATTTCCTATTAGTGTTCTATTGCAACTATGTCTCTATCTTGCATCGTTAACCTTTTCGCTGCCTTGCCCGCCGGATATTTCCGGCGGAGGAAATAAATAATAATCCCCAAACTGCCGGATGAATCCGGCGACGCTAGGTAGGCTATACTGTGATATAATGCTGCCTGCGGTATTGGCTATTACCCATACAGTGACTACGTATTATATTTTTCCGGTCTGACAGTAAAAGAGTTAACGAGATATTATCACTTGTTTCCCAAAATTTAAGGAGGTCACGTGACACATCACACATTGTCTACGTGATCCTAGGTTAACCATCTTCGTAGAATTCCGAGTTGTAACAGACGGACGGACGGACGGACGGACACACAATGACAGCGTATACCGCGCTAGCAGAGCATCGCGCGGTAAAACGAATCATTTGCGGTCCTTGCTATCCAATGCAGCTGTCGAAAGCATGCAAGAAGTGACGCCATAATATCTATAGTGCGGTATAGAAGATAAAGACGTAGTTACAATAAAAGATAAATAAGAAATCTCACGTGGCCTAGCGAACGGCACAAATACCAATGATAAGCGCCAATTTACGATGACCTTGAGTGATCTTCAAGGTCATTCACTGCAAACCTCTTCAAATGCAATTTTTCGTACTTGACAAAATTTCAACTGACATAGAGCGTCGCGCGGTCCCTCTGCGACAGCTGAGCGTCTTGCATTGCGAGCGGTCGCTGTATTTTCGGATATATTCGCCTTGTTCTGTCGCAGAATAGACGCTTGACATGTCGAAGACGGAATCTGATGCAGGCGTTAGTACGTGCGACGGATAGGTGCAGAAAGAGATGGACAGATAGAAAGACAGACGGACAGACGGACGTACGGAGATACAACGCGGATAGCGAGACGAATTCGCGGCGAGCACAGGCGACAGCGAGTGAAAGGCGGTCACGTGATCAGATGATGGATGGCCGCAGAATTATCACGACCGCCGCCCGTGAGACGAATGCCCGATCACCGCAAACGCAATTAGGCAATTATTTTGACGCCGACGGCTGTCCATTATTGTCGCCAAGGCAAAGCTGTGAGCGTAAAACGACGGTGCCTGGAGCTGCCGCTGAAGCCGAGAGGCGCCCTCTGCCGCGCGCTCACTGAACGTCCGAAAAAATCCCTCCAAATCTACTTTCAGTCACGGTTAGATCTGACGGCTACTGTAGCGAAACGGACGAATAACACAATTACGCTGTCTCGAAAACAAACGATGCTTGATTTTTTTCGATCATCGTCCAATACTTTTCGGCGTATATACATGTAATAATAGCAAACAAGCTGATGATGATTATCTTACATTCTTATTATTCGGCTCGAAGCTAGGCTTAAGCCGAATATTGGATTCAGTTTACGGCGCGTTTTGGCGGTGTTCACGCGTTAGGCTATAACTCCGCCGAAAGTGAACCGATTTGGATGAAATCTGGAGAACTCTGAGTACATTGTCGGGGGCTGGACCTGGCAGACTTTGGGCGCGATCCGCGCAGTAGCGACAGCTGGAGAGCCAAGTCAAGTCAAGTCAAGTCAGAGTTTAATACGTATGTCAATCGCAAACGTTTACAAAACATAAAAACATACATCGACAATAATACAATGATAATGACAAATACAGTGATAAACTACTAAACTGACATCACACATAATCAAAAACGATTTCACCGATTTCCCGTCGGACAAATTTCACGAAATTTGAACACAACACGTCGATCGCTAAGGCGATGAAAACTTTCGGAACAGAATATTGAAAATTTTACCGTAAGGGGTCTTTAAAAAACTGCTAAAAATTTTTTTAAATATTAACGTCCTGCGCCTTCAGGCCTCCATAACTCCGCAATGATTACATATCGCTGGAAATTCACAGCCAAAATAACACTCTACAGGATTTTTAGTTTCCATTTCTACCGTTGGAATCATTATTCAAAGTCATTCCCTTGGCCTGTACACTCCGTACACGGAACGTAGGCTACTCCCTAATTCTTTGCAACGTCGGACGTCGGTTCACGACAGACGGGCGAACGCTTCGAGCCGAATACCTATTATTTCTAGACTTTTTCCAGATTTGTTTACATTAACATTTGGTTGCATCGAACATTTAGTAGTAGCTTATGTCAGTAGCCTAACCGTGTACACTGTTTATTTGTGCTCTGTACTGCAATGTAAATGGCCTTCGGGCCCTTGTGCTTTTATTAAAAAATATAAAAAATATGTAATGTGGACATTCCACACAATGCAGCCATCTAGTTTAGTGTTTAATTCATTGCGTCAACGAATCTTTCACCGGTACAGCAAAACAGTAAATCCTGATTCTACGCCGACTTTTGCCATAAGCCAAAAAGTCTCGTTAACAGCGTTGTTGGCGGTGACTGTTGATTAAGGCAGCGTTGAACGCGGACATGGACATGGACCAGCCAATTAGACGCTTCGACCGGTCGTCGGCACCGGATACAGAGACAGCGCGAGACTGATTCGCGACAATGACGCACCGGAAAACCGGTGAGACGGCGGAGCGTATGGGGAGGTGGAAAGAAGACGGACAGACGGACGGAGAAAGAACGGAGACGCTTAAAACATAGGACTGGAAAACGCGGGAGGAGACTGCAGCCAGTACCGAAAGCACTTGCTATACGAGTTAACATTTTTGATCAAATCCACTAGCAACAAGTAGTTGTGTCAGCCAGCTACACAGCGACTCTGGGCATTAATTTCAGTAGTTTCCTGTAGGCCCTGCAACAAGACTGAACGATGTGTATGAGCTATAACCATCAGTCGGTTTGTAAGACTTGTAAGTACAGATTGGCAATAGTAACGCTGTGTATGAATAGATAAAACTACTCACCCTACTGGACTTCCACGTCCAGTTCGTCCTGCTGCTGCTACTGTTATATTTATGGTATTAATTTTATTTTATATACACATCTTTATTCACCAAATAAGGTAAAAATGTACATTAATGAACAGATAAACAAAAAATAAGTGCAAGCAAAAAAAACAATAACGAGCAATAGGCGTATATACATAGCACACTATAGCCACAGTCAATCACTTAGGCCTGTGTCGCAAGCATTTCGCTATAGCTTCGAAGATTACAATATCTGGAATCGAAGCTGGTTTTGCGGTTTCGTATTCGTTCACTTGGCAATTTGAAGCTGAAAAAAGCAACAGTCATTTATAATGTATTTACTGTTTGTTTTGAATAACTTCATGAGAAAACGGAACACGGCAAAGTCTAAAGAGCGTATATCAGATTGTCATAAGGGGCAAACTTCAGTGGCGTATAGAAGAATAGGCATGCATTTACTATCCACTAAATGGAGTACGACATCCTCCGAAGCCAGTCGACCAACTTTTCCAAAAACGGTGTTTATTGAACGATAAAAGGAGCGTTTTGCATGGTCTAGGGAACATCTAACATTTCTTGAAGTAATGAAAATATTTCCAGATATCGCATTTTATCAATCCAAGGCAGATTCTGGTTACCAGCAACAATACTAGAACATACTATATTATATCTCGGGCCAACAATTCAACCATATACTGTGGTAGCCTATCAAACGTTATTGGCTAAACTTTAACACGAAAATTCGCCTTTTCCAGTCCTGTGTTTTAGGTCAAGCATGCACAAAGAGAACGACTGGAAGGGCGGGGAGCAGTAAAATGAGACTTTTTCTATGCGCATTATCGACCAGAAGCGGCGACGTCGCAGTGCGCTGCACATTACGACCGGGACGTGGCCGAGACTCGGCCGGCATTCGTTCGACGATGGCTACGATATAGGAGATGGGATTTCGGCGTCGATGTCCAACGATCTAGCGCCCGACGACACTGCACCTCGGCCAAATGTTGCTGCAGCTAAGGAGCTTAGTCGACGACCGTAACATCAGCCACGCTGTCGGTAGGTAGTATTCTAAGAAGACGCCGATCACCGATCAGGCTCCCGGAGGACTGACTATACCAATGCCACGGCTGAATGTACAACACAACTGTACTATGTATATATGTGTGTGAGTCTGCATGCACAATGACTTGTGAAATAAATCATCTTTGAACTGGATATTTGATTCGTCTTGATGCTACATCGGTCAAGTTCGAAGTTCTAGCTCATAGGTCAAAGTTCAAAGTCAAGCTCAGCATGGTCAGCAACTGCTGCACGGTCTGAATAGGAAACTGTGAATAAGTAACAGCCAGCCAGAAATTCAAGGTAGTCTGAAATGGTCGTCAGTGCGAAATTGAGTGAAGGTTTCTAGTTACAGATAAACAAGAAAGTAGGCTACAATGGAACAGATTGTAATTTATCGTACACTAGTATACGACGGTTGAGCGACTGAACACTAATTAAGTACTACAAAGCCCTCACTCGAGGTTGCACCGACCACTTTAGCAACTTTTCATTTTGTGACAGTAAACCTTGACCTATGACCTTGACCTTTGAACTTGACCTAGATATTGACAAGATGAACCATCACCGCATATATCTAGATACAAGGTCGTTTCGTTCGGACACGCAAAGACAGACAAATAAAATAAATCGATAGTTCTACGCGGCCACCAAAAGGTCAATAATAATACTACATTCGGCCACGATAACTGGCTAGTGGCTACACACCAAGAAATAACTGAAGCACTGAATGACTGGAACGGAACAAGTGCCAGCATCGTTCAGTGATAACATTATAACTCTACGCTGTCCAGAATCGAAACCGAAACTGACGAATAGGCAAAACACTGAAGCGTGTTTACACGTTCGCCTCGCTTCTTCCCCACCACGACGACGTCTACCGTAAAGGTTTACCTGTCTCAGACTAGGCGCATGTGAGTTTGCAACCACTGGTGGACCGGACTTAGCGGCATCGTCAGGTGTAGGAAGTGGGTGGGGCAATATCGTAATCAAGTGTGGGTGGAGAAGGTTTTTCTCAACCCACTAGAGATTGAGCACGTACGCAATTCTAGAAACTCAACAGTTTACCACTTTGGAATCGATATAGGAAACCGACAAGCTTAATGCCTGGCCGGCTGTATCTTATCCCAGAAAACTTGCCGGATTTGTAGGCCTATATCAATCTTAGGAGGAATGCCGTCTGACAAAAGTGCGGTGGGGGTATGCCCACCCCATTTCGCCCCGCGACAAGGCGCCCGTCAGGACGGCTACAGATCACAGACAACGTGGGACGTCCCGAGGGTCTTACATGCTCCTCCTGTACTTCGGCGAATACTTGTAGATGGATAATAATGTCGGTGCACGAGCTCGTAAAGACTGCCGCTGATCTATCGTTCTCCCGGCGCTGGACGACCGTGTTTCAGTCGACAGCGGAACCGCTCGCAGTCGACATACATCGTCTTCGCTGACTCTCCAGACCACAAGAACCTCGGCCTTCTTCGTGATCACTGCTATTGATTTTTACCACTGGCCCTGTATGTAGAACGGTCAGCGTATCAGCATGCACACTTACACAGCTAGCCACTACTTTTTTATCCTCTTTTGGCCCCGTGTCCGTCTGTCCGTCTGTCTGTCACAAGTCGGCCGAACGGATCGAGCTCGTTATTTTTCGTAGAGGCAACCCTCGGTTTATCATACATTGTGTTATACAGGAATTCGGTTATCTCCAAAAATAAGGGTACTTCCCTGTAGAACCTTAGCCCAAACTCTGGAGTCTCTGGACTTAGAAAAATTTCGCAACCGCACGTCGACTATCGCAAGTGTCGTCTACTTAGGTTGACGCTCAATGTGATAAACTGGCGACGGTCGTCGGTCACCAGTTTATCACGCTGAGCGTCCACCTCTGTGTACAACAATCAGAGGTCGTCCTTTCGTTTTTTGCCCCACAGGAATGACGAGTTTCGCCGGTGAAGGTGAAACTTGGCGTGGTGGTCGGCTCTTCTACGCCAAATTTTGCCTTTATCGATAAAGGAATGGGGGTAAAGAACCCGAAAACTGCAAATCTTACGAAATTGTGGAATCTAGTCGTCGTCGGGGCGTACCCCTTGCGCGATTCTTACGAAATCGGAGTTTATGTGATGCTTTCATGTTTTGAATTTGGTCGGTTTCGCTCAGCAGGTGAGAAGTTATGGGGTTTGGGTTCGTTTTCCCCATAATTTTCAGGGGCCTATAGTAGCGAAGCTGTACACGGGATCCCCAAAAAAGTTTTGGAGATAACAAAATGGTACAAACGTCGCAACTCGATCCAAATTATATTGTTCGATGGCATCGATGCTACGTGTATTGCAAAGCTGCGGCTGCTGCCCGTTACTTAGACCTATTATTACTGGCCCGCCTAATGGGCCAGTATTGTTTTGCTCGCTGGCGTCTGTCGTTGTCGTCTTTCGGGGTCTGTAACACTCCACGGCGGGCCAGTACGGTTACTCCCGTTAGGGTGACACCTTGTCACGATTGGTGACGCACGAGTGCGGAATACGCAGTTGCGTAAGCCTATAAAACCTATAGGCTACTAGGCATATAATGCTGCTATAGTGACTAATAAGCATCTGTGTGTTACTGGGTTCCATAACGCCTATGAACTTTTAATAAACGTTTAAAAGTTTCGTGTATACGTTTACTAAATTGAACGATAGACGCATCTCGTACGGATATCACACATAAAGCGCTATATAATCTACAAGCTTGAGTTTACTTTGAGTCTGTGTAGAGAAAGATAGGCAATACGTACTGGTTTGGAAACTACATAAAAGAGAGAGACGGAGAATCTTCGAGACGGTGCAGCAGAAAAATGCACCGAAATACACGGTGTGCGTCGAACAGTAAAATCTCGATCGCGTTTCGAATACGTTGAATACGACCGGCTGCGGCGACTGTGTTCGTGCGAGATAGCGGCACAATATGGCGTCGTGCGCGATGAGTTACCGTTCACGACACTTTCAATTTGCCAGGCGCCGGCGTTCACGTTAAATCAATCGTTGTGAGCCGCCGGACCGGGCGACGAATAAAGGTCAAGGAAGAAAGGGGACGCTGGCCGAGATTTCTCAGGGGTACCGATCGTTCGGACCGAACGCGGCGTCAATATTCCGGTCGCCGCGCTTGTACGTAGAGCCATGCAGCGATATGAAGACGCAGGAGCCGAGAGCCAGAGACTCGAAAATGACACGGGAGAGCAAGGAGACGAATATGAAAGAGCAGTTAAAATTGAAGCATTTGCCGCCTATTAATGCGGTATTTCGTGGTTCAATAGTCCTCCTTCTGATTCTCTCTCTTTCACTCTCGGCTTAAACCTACTTGTTTCACAAATCTTTCCCCGTAGTTTCACTTCGTCCCCCCAGTCTGCATTCGCGGACTATTACCCGGACCTTTTCTTCTGAGCTACTTGGTTTTTGTTTTTAGTTTTTCCTTATTTTTCGTTTTTGGTGCCATGCGCTAGATTAAGCTGGCCCTCCCGTCAGTTTTTGAGCACACGTAAATAAAATATGTCGTATCGTGTCGTATCGGAACCCCATTGGATTGCAAAGACGCGGCGCCGCCATCTGATACACTCAACAAAATAGCCAAACGCCGTGTTTGATTTTGGCCCCAGAAACCATAACTCACTTTCTTATTGAATGCCAAGAAAATCCAACCTGTCCAGCTCTTCTAGCTGCCTATCATGATCTTCTACTGAATCCATCATACTCAGCAATAGCCATATACAAAAAATTATAGTTTCGTCTCAACGCAGCAAGGTCTGAGTCTCAAGTGCCGTTTACATCTCTCCACTGTCGCTAATCACCCGAGTCATGGCGCCGCGACGTTAAACTCAAAACGTACATCCATAGCCGAAAAAGGGAAAATTTTCATTCTACGAACTTGACTTGACCAGTTGACCTTCAAAAATGGCTAGTTAATATCATGATGAATCAACACGCTGACTATCTGGGTCAACGGTCAATTCGTTCTAACGTTCATGTCCAGACATACAGACAGACACACATGCGACCGAATGCTTAATGTGGACCACTAACGTGGTAATGAGACGCTCATTAGCGGACACTGCAACAGTTACAAGAGATCTTAGAGATGCGGGATGTACAAGCGCGGCTGTGGAGCGATATCTGAACTGTGTCGTTGGACATCCAATTAGTTGCTGATGCTGCCTCGTCAAAGGCGGAATACAACCGCAAACCTTCGTAGACTGTGATACTATCACGCATTACGCTCTCTCAGTCTAGAGCGGCCACCCCACCAATCAGAAAAGGCAACGAATTAATGCTTTCTTGAAACGAGCCCTGGGTATTACTGAGGCAGTATTGAAGACTTGTTAAGCCCCGTCCACACCAGCAACAATGTCGAAGCAACGTTCGACTTTGTCTAAAGAATCGTTCGACTTGTATTAGCACTCGGCAATGCTGCTTCGACATTGTTGCTGGTGTGGACGGGGCTTATAAGAAGGCTGGTGCTAGGCTGTTTAGGCATCCGCAAAACCCTGTTCGTTGCCTTTATCCTATTCTACCTGGTAACAGTTAATCTCATCAGCTGCTTCTGAGGCAGAGGGCATAAATTTACCCTTCCGCGCTGTATTATAACTTGTATAAAATTCCTTTTTCTCCCTTGTTGTCGTTTTAAGATCGTATTATTGCCTGTGTTTTGTGTTTCACATCATGTGCTGTGTTTCACTCATATCAGTTCGTAATCTCATGCATTGCTGCCAACGTTTGATTAGTAATAATAAAGATTTACTTACTTACTTAAATCACGTGATCCGACATTGGGCTGAGTTACAGTCAACAGTCTGCACGGGGACCGGATCCAGGACTTAAATAAGAATTTAAGGTAGCGGCGGATCCGGAGTGTCCGTTGGGTTTGGTTTGGATGAACCCCGATCTAGCCTCCTATCACTATAATTTCACACGGTGTTGTTGTTTTTCTTTCCTTCACAGCATAGGCGGCGCAACCGGGAGGGTGAGGGGGTCCAGTATAACTGTGTAACCCCACTTTTGGACTATGCGGAGTATAGGGTACAGTGGTAATAAATCTTTAGCGGTCCCTCTGCGATAGCTGAGCGTTTTGTTTGGTTTTCCACAGCAGCTTTGCCCGTATTTTTCACCCCTGTACTTTCGTCTCGCATTTTCATGTGCGCATTTTCAGTCGCCCAATTCAGTCACCACGTTTACCACTTGCCACCGTGGTGGTCCAGACAGAGCAATCGGCTGGGTGCGTGTCTGTCTGTGTGAACTTTTAATCAAAGTGACCTCTGACCTAGATATCTGACCTGCTGGTTCATCTTGACACCATCTAGGTCAAGTTAGAAGGTCAAGGTCACAGGTCAAAGTTCACGGTCACAGGAGCAAAATATGTTGCAAACGTGGTCGGTGCGACCTCGGGTGAGGGCGTTCTAGTTGAGCATACAGGGGCGACGTAGCGACTAGAAGGAAGCGGAAGGAAGCCGGCTGACGGTTTCAGCGGCGAACACTTGTCGTATAATGACGTCACGATGACGACGCTGTGCCATCATCGCACACCCGAGTGCCATGAAAATGGCTGCTGTCATCTGTGCTAC
>Ga0209780_1000354_pt1 | contig 23464 bp, 13 predicted proteins | sample WorMetexBAHAMAS2_FD_187384 | JGI IMG/M metagenome (GOLD analysis project Ga0209780, IMG submission 187384) | Marine gutless worms symbiont microbial communities from Max Planck institute for Marine Microbiology, Germany - Inanidrilus exumae... | ecosystem: Host-associated > Annelida > Digestive...
AAATTTTCACCTCTCTAAAATCCGAATTCTATTTCCGGTTTCTTTGACCACCTAGTACTAAGTCAACGTTGATTAGTGTTCACTCAGGTCGGATTATTGCGACAATCCGTGGATAAATATGTCCGCCACAATTGCGAAACTGCCAAAATCGGTATACGCACACCTCTAAAATTGTATGTCTACTTCCGGTTTGTCTTATAAACAACAGGCATATAGCCGACCACATCTCCAAGCCGTACGCAGAGTTTTATGGAAAATGGTAAAGAATTGCGTACGTAATCGTTCTAGACCGGATGAAATCGATACCGAAACCGAAATTTGCACCTCTCTAAAATCCGAATTCTATTTCCGGTTTCGTTGATCACCGAGTACGAAGTCAATGCTGAGTAGTTATATCTCAGTTCGGGTTTTTGTGACGATCCGTGGGTGAAAATATGTCCACCACAATCACAAAACTGCCGAAATCGGATTTTGCACACCTCTAAAATCGGTAATCTACTTCCGGTTTGTCTCAGAAACAACAGGCATCTAGCCGACCATATTTCGGAGTCGTACGCAAAGTTTTATGGAAAATGGTAAAGAATTGCATATGTAATCGTTATAGACCGGATGAAACCGATTCCGAAACCGAAATTTGCACCTCTCTAAAATCCGAATTCTATTTCCAATTTTGTTGACCACCGAGTACAAAGTCAATGCTGATTAGTTACATCTCATTTGGGGTTTTTGTGACAATGCGTGGGAAAATATGTCGACCACAATCGCAAAACTGCCAAAATGGGACTTTGCACATCTCTGAAATTGGTAAACTACTTCCGGTTTGTCCGAGAAACAATAGCATTCGAAACAACCACATTTTTGAGCGGCATGCAAAATTTGGTGAAAATCGGTAAAGAATTGCGGACGTAATCGTTCGACAACCGATCGGTGGACAGACACACACACGGACAGAAACCAAAGTGATTAGATAGTCTGTAAAAATTGCATTTGACAAACAACAAGACCTGTGACTGACTTCTCATGTGTGATACTGATTACATTAGTTTGACTTTGTCGTTTTATTTATTGAACTTACTAGTGAATTCTGACTTTGATTCACAGTTGGACTGATTGCCAGGTATTTTCATAGTGATAACAGAGAGACATTGTCTGTTCAACTTCTGTCATCAAAATTTTGCGATTAGAAGTAAGATTAACTAAGATTAATTTTGTTAATCGTAAGATTAATCGTGCTTAAAATTATTAATCGGTGCCCAGCCCTAATTATTAGTTACATTGCTCTGTGTCCTTCACTGCTTAAACACTGTTTACATTGTTGGATGCATGACAGGAATAGCAAACGTCCCTCTCCACTACAGCAATACTGAGCAATTTCTCTGTAGAGACTTGTGAGGACCTTATATATATGCCTGTAAAACAAACTTAAAGTACTAGTAGTAGGATATGACTGTGCACTTTATTTTATAGAATTTGCAGAATTTGATGACTTGCTGTTGACAGGGCATATCATATGACCACGTTGAAATGAACTTCTATGTTAATGGTCGGTCTGCAAATTCGCCTTTTACAGGAATTCGTGGGACAGTTTATCCTGTCATGTATGGTAAGTGTGATTTCATTCCTGTTTGGCTAAGCCACTGTGAATCTGTTGCTAAGCAACTTAGATTCAGTTTAGACCGCGGTGCTTATGAGCCGGTGATGGCATCAGCCGTTTGACCAGAATTGTTCCGATGTCTTTCATTGCAGATGGTGACGTTTCATCCACTTAGCTTGGGAGTGGTTTGGCCGACTCCTTCAGACCAATTTTAACCCCATTTGCGCATGGGTGTGGGGCCCAAACAACTGCAGATTTTACACAATTTTGGAATATAAAGGCCCCACAGTGGCATAGCCGTCAAGCGATATTTTTTTAAACAAAATTTCCAGTGTTCGTGGGCAGCTTGGTGATGGATGAACTGCAAAAATTTGGTTGGATATGCTTTGGGAGTTCCTGAGTTATGTGAGTTAAAGATACGGGTTATCACTGTTTTTCTGCGAATGTGGGTGACGATATATGTCAAGATGGGTGAAATATGACAGGTATAGTACACCATGGGTGCAATTTCTCATGCCAGTTGTGATCATGATCTGGAAAGGAGATGGATACAGGAGCCCCCAAACCACCAAAGAATTATTTCAAATAGTTTCTACACATGATGAACAGGGAGATAAATCCTGGGCAGGAAAAGAGGGTTTGACGGTGTTCTCTATAATCTGTGACCGTTGCTGAGACCTTGAGTAGTTGCTTCAAGGTTGTTAGCTGTGCCGGCGTGGCTGAAGCTGAATGGCATGGTTGGCCACTGACTGGCGTAACATATAGCGCCAGTCAGGGCTAAGCTAAACGGTAGGCCTCGTCTAGAGGGGCGCGCTGTAAATACCCAACAAGCTGCTCATTTCCTACATATGCCTCCTCACCCTACACGTCACGCATACACTAGCACACACCTACCAATACCCCTCCTCTACCTTGGCATGCGCATTGGACCACTGTGAGTTCTCTGTGCTGAGGTCCAGAGTAGACTGAAACCTATGCCCACCATAATGAACGATCAACACACACACTGAACGGAGTGAATCTTTGTGAGCACTGTGTACATTTGTGTACAGTTTGTTCTCTGTGCTGTTGCCAAGTGTTTTGTTTCTTGTTTTTGTGTTTGACCAGTCGACGAAGGTGCAATAATTGACGTGCAGTTCAGCCATTTTTACCACGAGCCACCGGATGGTTTTGAAGAAATCATGATCGAGAAGTCGTTACTGTAGGACCAGCTTGTCACGTTTGGCGCTGCTTTTATTTGCGGACATAGTGTTTCTTGTTTATCTCAAGCGTGAGAGTTCTTGATATGGTTGTGATCATTTGACGTTTTTATCAGATGCATGGCCAAGATGTTGTTGTGGGGACAAAAGGTGATTTGAGAAGTCTTCGATCTGGACCCAGAAGCAGAGCTTCAGTGGGGACATGGGAGCAACGCCAGAGATAACAGTCAAAAGTAACTAATTTGTGAAAATTTTTCTACCTAGGATGGGGGACATGCACCTTTGTTCCCCTTCTGGTTATGCCCTGCTTGTTAACTTGTCTTTAGAACTAACTGTCTGTTAAAGAAGTTAGAATTTTGAAGTAATATTAAAATTATTTGTTTGTGTTATTTGTTCGTGGATACCTCTATTGACCCGGGCCAAGCCGACCGTGACATTAGTCATCATCTCTTCAAGACCAAACCAACTGATCGTTCACGTGTCCCATTTTTAATATGCAGTATGATTTCACCAATAGGCCTAATGTGTTTAGTTTGTGTATTCGGCAAAGTACAGATATCCTTTGCCTGGCAACAGACTGTCTAAAGACTGGTTTTAAAAGAAATTGCATACTGCTATTATTAGTGTGGTTTTGAATTTTCAACCATACCTGACTTGGCAGAAAAAAAATTTAAAATATGATCCAAACCAGTGTGTTGATGGATACATGTTATGTCTAAATATGGATCTACACTACTAATAATTGTGTGCGATACACTATTTGTAGCCAACATTGATGTCCTGCTCAACACTTGATCACTTGTTGACAGTTGCATATATTGAAGCCTTATTTATTTTTATGCCATATTTACCTGGACGTTTGCCGCTTTATATAATATGCGGAGTATTCAGAAATAGTAGTTTTCTTTGTGTCTATACGGACGGTACTCTGTCAATGTGCTGTATGTTTGGTATTGTCTGGGTACTTCTCGGCATGTGATTATATTATTTTTACTGTGTTATGCTACGCTAGCACTGTACATGCTGTTGTCGTGTGTCTGTCTGTCTTTCCATCACAAGTACCGGTAGGTGTTCTATCAAAATGGCTAAACATAGGATCACACAAACAGTGCCATATGATAGCCCAGGGACTCTACTTTTCTGAAGCCAAAGATCTCGGCAAACTTCCAATGGCGTCACTTTCATTGATGGCGCCAAATGCAGGTGGGTTAGGTGAAAATCAATGATTTTCTACTAGTATTTCGCTATGTCTTAGAAATGATGCAAGATAGGGACATACTTATAATGGAATGTTAATAGGACCTCATATGTGCTCTATAGAATGGCACTATTTCATTGACCTTGAGTGATCCCTAATGGTCGTGGTCAGAGTTGTGTGACCCATTTTGTAAATTTTGGTCCCTCAATCTGATCTTTGGAATTGTTGAAGCTAGGAACTTTAAATTTTGTGTGCTGATTCATACTGAGGAGTACTAGTGTATGCATGATAGATTATCCCGAAAGGGATGTGTTCTGGTCATGTGACCTCCTTAGATTTCGGGAAATAAGTGATGATATGTCAGAAATGGTGCAAATAGAGACATATTTGCAATGGAAGATTAATTGGAAATTGTATGTGGCCTGTTGAATGGCACATTACCAATGACATTGAATGAACTTGAAGGTCACTTTTGCTGTCTGAAACCTTGCTAGCACCTTTACGTCATGTATTATCTATGATATGTTTACACATGAATAGGAAAGCGCACGTGGCTTGCAACTTTAAATGTCATTTTTAAAAGAAGGACTTCTCGAGGTTACATGCAGTCACACTCTGCATGTGGTAGTATCTCGGAAATGGTGGAAGTTGATGTCGTTGTTACTATAGACCACTAACAGATAGTGATACATGGCCTATCGAATAGCAGAAGTTTGGATGACCTTGAGTGATCTTCAAGGTCATTCACCTACTGCAAGCTTTTCCAAATGTGTTTGTTCGTACAGCTGTGCAACAGTTAACAAGATTTTAACTTACATAGTGCGTCGTGCGGTTCCTCTGCAATAGCTGAGCTTCTTGTTGCTTTGTGTTCATGATGTGATTGGCAATTGTAAATAATTTGATCGCAAGTTTGTAATTTTTGGTGTCTTGCACTGCATTTAAGCGTTCAAAGATATGGTTCATATATGTCACTGCATTGATGGTGGTTGTGTGTTCAAAAGACTTTGGATTTTGAACAAATGAGATTTCAGTGATGCTGTTGTTGCTGACAGTGCTATACACAGGACAATATACTTTTGTCTTTCTTCCCATCTGTTATATTTGTACACTGTCGAAACAGCTAGACACACCATTGAGTTTTCTGACACCGTGTATTTTCAAAATTTGGATATATGCACCAGATACATTTGGGGTGTGGAAATGCACGGTTATTGACTAATTAATGGCATGCTGTATCTCAGAAACAAATGTGCCTAAATGTGAAAAGTTTTTCATAGTTGCCAGACTCACAGATGTTACTTGCTATGTTGCATTTTTACATTCTTATGTCAGTTATACATGTTGTCCTCTCCCGTCTAACAGATGACACCAGAGCAATGATGAGCATAAGAGGAAAGTTGTGAGAAATGTTGTGTGTGCTTTATTATGGCTGCCGTACGCAAGGCCATTATATTTTACCACTGTAATTTATTTTTTGTCAGCGTAGATGAAAGATCAGCCATTGGATCTCAGCCAAACTTGGCCAGTAGGTCAGAAGTGGTGTTAATTTACCAATTGTGGAGCGACCCTTTCCCCAAATTTGGAGCGCAAAAACATTAAATTTTGGACTACAATGTGTCCTGTAAAAGTTGACCTACTTTCCATGACTTTTGACCACAAATGGCTGAGATCCGTTTGCTTATTGTGACCCCTTCAGTGGCCATTACGTTGCAACCATCAAAGTGCGACATGTCTAGTTATATATGAGATTGTGAACATATCAGTAGTTCTTATGGAAGATTGTTGGCTTGGACTTAGTTTTAGCTTTTTGTGGGTTCTCTGCTGTTTTTAATAAGATGCAATCAGAAACTGCAGACTTTGCCCCGGTGCTGCCACATAGCGAACTGGACGAAACGTACGCTTTGTCTTTGATTCTGGCCCATTCGCTGTATTATGTGAAAACATGACATCATCCACAAAAAAGAGAAGTGTGCAATACATTGAGGAGGACCGAGCCACGGACACAGGTAACATGCAGAATAGTTGGTGAAATTCAGTGTGGTTTGTGAGATATGCAAGCAGATAGACACGCTGATCACGTTGCTTTGCACCCTTACCAGGGGTAAAGTAATCAGGGCCAATTTACTCATTTTAAGAGTAGTTGGGTGTGGATGGGGCAAGTCTGGTACCATAGGCGGGAGGTCTCCCGGGTGCTTCTTTTGGGGTTTGCCTGAGAGAAGCATTCCTAAGCCATACCCACAGAGAAATGATATTATACAACGAGAGTCGTTAGGCAATGGTATGTTATTGGAACTGATGAACAGCAATAGGCCTACCATAGTTAAGTTATTCTTTTTTGTTTGCTTTTTATTTGTTTGTTTGCGTCATTATGTATTTTTTGTGCTGCTGCTACCATTTCATTGGATCTGATGAACAGCAATTACACAAGATATCACATTGAACTGATAAACAGGTCTTGTGGTGGTTGGTTAATTTCCATCCTTTTGTAGTGTAATAACTTAAATGAGCCTCTCTTATACATTTCCATTTTGGTTCGTCAGTGAACAAAAGGGCAATAATGTATGCATGTATGCTTTTTAGAAGGTGACTAGCCTTTCAGTGCAATAATTGAGCGTTAGTCATAAAATTATCAGATGTCGTTTGAAATGATAACACTAGTTATTCCGTGCGTGTGAGCTTATTTGGAATTCCACTTTCTGCTTTAAGATATTATCACACTGTACTTTGATTTGGTGTGGGAAATTGTTTGTTTTTCTGAATTGTTTATCAGACTTTAACTCTGTTGTTTTGTGTTTGACACACTGGAAACTAGAATCTGATACATATTGTGTGCATTATTCATATTTTAAAGCTAAGTTGTTGTTAGTTTTTGCTGATATTTTTTGTGACAATGTAAAACGTTTTATTTGTCAGTTGTAGTGTGTTTTTCTTTTACTTTACATTCCACATGAAGCTGATAACGTGACGATGAAACTGCAAGCTGAATGCCATGACAGCGTTGTTTAAAAATAGCTCAGTTTTGACAGAGGCAGCAAAAAATGATGATAATCGTTTATTATTGAGTATGAAATCTGAGCTTTGTGTAATTTCGTGTACTTGTTCTGTACGGGCCTCAGAGGCTTAATGCACCCTGATTCATTCTTCTAAAGACCTTGGCACTATATAAGCCATTTACTTACTTTCTTACTTACATATTTTATGGCCAGAGGTTGTAAGAGGCGACCCAACCTGGTTTTAGTTTTTTTGTGTTTATTTTGTGTTACAGTGTACTTTGTTATGGATGCATGTTTGCTTTTGATTTGTTAGATTTAGTTTATGTCAGTACTAAGCTAAGACATTTTCTGGGTAGAACGTCTCCGAAATAACCTATTGTGTGTCCACGGGGAATTAGAAACCTTAACTCAATCAATCAATTGCATGTACTTGCTGTATCCTGTCATTGCAAATTAGCTGATCCATTTTTAATCACAGTTAAGTGCAACTAAACCGGTGTCAGCATGATTTTGTTATACTCACTTGTTTTTTAGTAAATCTTTTAGTCTAATTCTTGTAGGCTTGGTTTGTTATTATCACGGCCAAGTGATTGGCTGGGAAGACCACACCAAGAACACTTCTAGCTAGTTGAGATCATAATGTGTTGCGTGGCACAGTGGTAGAACGCCGGTCTTCGACTGGCGAACTTTCCCTGTCCCATGCTCCACCTGTAGCTGACGGGTGACCACTTACGTGGGTAAACCATTCGCTATAAGGTCAGCCAACTAGGCCAACTCAGCCTTTCACTCTTTTGAGGTCGATAGATGAGTAGTAAGCTGATCCAAATGTGCATTGTCTTGCTCTGGCGGCGCCATCTGGTGAATTCTTACGAAGTGAATGCAGGATGGCTCATTTCATTCATGGATAAACGTGTGGGTGGGTGGCAGGTAAAACTAACTGTGTGAACCCTGTGCTATTCAGCCAGGTTGTCACGCCGCTGGTCACTGTTCGTTGAGTGTAAGCGTTGGACAGATGCTTTTCATAACAGATTGATAAGCATGTATTTTCATTGTTTTTTTGCCATTAGGCTGCATCACATGCACGCATTGTAGAGATGCGGCCTGTTGCTACGGATGTCGCACGTAGCGTGATCTGTGTGTCTGTCTGTTGATATGTTGGTCACACGGGTGTGTTGTGCAAAAACAACTCAACCGATCGAGATGACATTTGGTGAACTGACTCAATGTGGGTCCATGGCACAATAATGGGGTCAAGATTGAACGAATCCATTCGCAGCTGCGAGGGGTGACAAGTTGACGATGCGGTTTTTTGTCAAGTTACTTTGTACACTTGTTGTACTGTTTATCGTTGAAAGTGCTATTAGTCTGCGCTGCGTCTTCTACACATGATGTAATCTATCTTTTATAATTTGTGTTGAAAGTGCCATTAATTAAGTAAATTATTTGCCGGTGTTCAATAAGTCACAAAGTATTGTTTTGTCAGCCAATGCAGGCAGAGACGACACCAGGTCTAAAAAGTGGGGCGGAGAATTATTGGCAGAGTCTTCAGCCGCGTGGGGCGTGGACGCCGTGGGTTAGGTCTCCCTGTCCACAGTGGGAGAGATCTTAAGGATGAACTGTGCCCGTCCAGAAAAAAATGAAACTAAAATTTCCTTTAGAAATTGTTTCGATGCTTTTGGGTGGTATTAACTGTGCTTTTACTTCCTATGTCAGTTTTTTTCCGGCCAAAATGTGACATGCCCACCTCGTAACGGCACATCGTGGATGTATCAAGAAAAGAAATGTGTATAATGTGAAAAATATGGTGGCGAACAAAAACATTTTTTTCGTAATTTAATTTGACTAATGAATGGTCCCGTGTCTTTGATATACTTAGAATGGTATATTTGAAGAATAGGCCTAATTAAGTGAGCAGGCAGCTTGACTGTCATGGTTATGCAATGAATACGCTAATAAGACGCAAAAAGACGTCGAATAGGAAGACCCAGCCAAGTGTTGTCTTTATTTTGAGTGGAGATAGGCTAAATCCGCTAAAGAGGCCTTTTTGCAAATTTGCATATTTTGCATATAACCCCCGAAATAACTATGGGGATGTTATTCACGTTTTGGTGCACTAATTCGAAGAATGCCGGCCTGGAGAAGCTGCATTACAGTAGGCAGGAGAGAAAGAAATCAACTTAGATTGAAAAGCTGTTCAAGGACAGTGTAGTTTTGAGGAAAACTGCATAATTTTTGTAGTTAGCTTAAGTTCAGACCCGCGACAGTGCAGCGTGCATAGTGGCCGAACATACATACGTAAGTAAGCAAGTATAAAGCTCTGTAATAATTTAGGTATAAAGTTGATTGGTTAGTTCATTGGGGTTCAACGGCCCTTTAAACACTATTCAGATCATATCGCGTCTTCAAGGTAGTAACATATGGTAAAATATTATGATTTAATAGGCATTAATTCTTTGGAGTAAGGTAATTCAAAATAATGAATGATAATATAATAATTGTAGTAGTTTTAGATTGAATAAATACGCTGCAATTACACATCTTTATTTCGTCATCAAGACAGCAGTAAAACATAGAAAGTAATAAGATAATAAAGCAAAACAAAAGATAATAATAAAAGTGATGATCGGCGTATTTACAGTTACATGACATGGTTATTAACGTCAATTATTTGGTTGAAGAAGTATAATTCTTGTTAGTTTTTAGGTCGACCTAATAAAGTGTGTTTCAAATGTCCGTACGTCCGTTCGTCTGCCCACAAAAAGTTTATTCGATTTCAATAAAATTTGGCACGTAGGTAGAGGTCAATGAGTGATGCATGACGGTATGCAGTATGACCCGATCCAAGGTCAAGGTCACGAGCCCTTGAAAGTCGGAAAATCGGCCATTTTCAAAGGCTTATCTCTTCCCTCGTTTGTAGTGGGGGCTGGCAAGTGACCACGGATTCTTAAATTAGGGCACAATACCTAAAGCTTGTCGAGGAAGGATTTTGGATTTTTGTCACGACTTTGAAGTTGGCAGTAAGTATAGGAGTCAACCGGCAGTCCCGTACGGGGGTAATTTATATTATTTAGTAATTACTATTTTATTATATAAGTTGACTTTTTAAATAAAATTTAGGACATTTCGGCTGGGTATATTTCTTTAAGGTCAGTAGCAGAACAGTATTGATGTCGTGTTTGATCATACGAAGTACATTCTGTTGAGAGTGGTCGATTACAGCCTGCAGGATCTGAGTGTTGAATAAGACAAAAATGTGCTGTAACACGGAATCAGTGGCGCTGTGTTAGCCGCTGGGGGTTATTAAAAGCAGACTGAATAATGCTATTGGAATAAGTCTAGGCTAGGGATTGGGGTGAACGGGAGAGATTTCCAGATCATTTCGTTGTTGCTGTAACATGGAAAGAACGGGAATTAAAACCGGAAGACGTGTTGGTGCGAGGAACGTGCAAATTGGAGGAAGAGGAGGATCTCGCAGTGTATGGTTTATGCCACTGTAGAGGAGGTCAATGAAGTGGTTGAAGTTTGGCCGACGAGGATAGTGATGTTTCATTTTGTATAGTCGTTTATTCGTTCTCAAAAGCGTGACCCCGTATGACCTAGGTACGAAGCTGAATACAACATTGCTTGGACTGGTCGGTTTCTGTCGCGTGCATTGCAGATTAAGTTGAAAGCTTAAGTTACTGCTTGAGTGCGCAAAGCTCTGAATGCGAAGAGATGGAATTACCATATTCATTAATTCGACTGGACGGCACCGCATTGTAATCGGTGCATAAGATATATATTATATCTGAAAGCGTGCAGGGGCAAAGTGCACGCATTTGACACAGACAGAACGTCAGCTTAAGTGCTAAATCACAAAAAAATCGGTCTTATTAAACTGCCAATCAATGTAACTGAAATTCGCGTAATATATGCTTTTCGATTCGTGTGGAGACATACCGTAGTTAATATACATGGTAGATTTTCGAGGTATGTGCTGTAACACGGAATCAGTGGCGCTGTGTTAGCCGCTGGGGGTTATTAAAAGCAGACTGAACAAGAAATACGTTCTGTGGAACATGGTATCTGCCCCATAGCCGAGTTCACAAGTCTATACTGAATTGTGCGCATAGTAACAGAATACCGTATCTTTTGTGTTGATGTTGTGATGTACATGTATTGCTTAGAAATATTAAGTGAATACTGAAAAGTCACTAGGTTGTTCAAACCGTTGCCGAGATATCGTAATTTTTAACTTGTTAGAAATGTTTCAAACAGCTAAAGTGGCCTCCAACGTCGTTGAAGACCATTGGTATTATATATTGGTGCCATTCGATAAGCAACATATGATTTCCTATTAGTACTATGTCTCTATCTTGTACCGTTTGCGAGACGTCATCATTTGACTGACCAAAATTTAAAAAGGTCACGTGACCCTGAACATACCCATTCATGCATTGCGTACGCTCCTACTCGGCACGATCAGTCTGCGGATCAGATTGATTTGAAGTGCCTAGCTCTATCTGTTCCAAAGATATGATAGGACTGCAAAGGGTCCCGTGACACCAACCACGCCCTTTTGATCTGATGTGAAAATGTGTCTCTTGCATCGTTTCTGAGATGATGTAACTTGTGACGTGTTGTAAGTCAAATTTTTCGTACCCTGCGTGTATTTATCAGCCCGTTCGGGTGACCGCATTGGAATTTAAGCAAGATCGTTGTCATCACAAAACTTAGAGTCCCTGTGCTACCGTGCGGCGTTGTTGGCATGACATGTTTAGCCATTTTAATAGAACACCGGCTTGTGGAGCTAGGAAGGGAAAACAGACACAGAGCCATCGCATATACCATATACCGCGATAGCTTAGGGTTGCGCGTTAAAAGTGGTTTGGACAATAAATGGAGTCAAGTAGCCGAAGGCCATTAGTAAGGGGTATCCCTTCCCCGCTAGGGGTGGAGTCGGGGAGGGGCAGCAGTGCTCTGTCGTAGAAAAAATTGTTTTAAATCGTGTGTCAAATTTTGTGCGTTTTGAGTACTTTTGAGTATATACGTCAATCTCAGGAAGGAACATCATCTGTTGGATGGACGTGTCCACTTTAGTCCACCCGATGGTGCAGCAGCAGCACATCACTTTGGTCTACTACTGCTACAGAAGTTTTGAAGTGGCCTATAGTACCGGCGTAGTCTAGTGGCTACACTGACCGACATCGGTGGCGTATCAGGCGCCTCACAATAGGCGAGGCTGCCTATGTCGGCCTATACAGTAGGCCTATACAAAGTGACGTCTCGTAATAGGCGGCGGAAAGATCTGAGAACTGAGAAGTGGGCGGGGTAAGAAATCGGCATCGAGACAACATCGGGGGCGCAGCTAGGGTGGGTACGGTATAGGGTCATCCCATGTCGGTTTCGCACATTATTACGCTGATCGGGTCTGGCGCAAAGCGTAATGTAACGGTCTGTTGTCCGTCCGTCTGTCCCGTCGGCATGCTCACCATGACTCACCAGGGCGCAGCATGCGACGAGGCCAGTGTACATTTCGGCAAGACAATAAGGAGGACCGACTTACTTGTTTCTGCAAGCACGTTACAGCTTTTGATGCTCGATTCGAATGAAACTGATGGGCTTGATTGGCTTTTGGTGACTGCGATAGAGAAGCCATTAAATCATTACGCTACTGTAATAATTTAATGTTGATGTTTTAACGTAGCTACCTACATGAGCTGACAGTAGCCCACCTTGTCCAATAGCCTTCGTCGCCTATGCGACTCGTTTACAAGCTTCTTTCATTGTGCTTATAGCGATGGATGTCTATACCGTTGCGATGCATACTGGCGGATTTCCGATTCCTAAGTTTTGACGTTTTGGGATGACACAGATGGTGCGACGTTTCTTCGCGTTGCATATATTCAAGAAAACTACAAGAAATTGCACTCTTGTCGGAAACAGTAGAACTGCAAATTATCCATGTTTCCGTAGCGATGGGCAGTTAACTAAATATCTTAGCTAACTATATGATAATTTAAACCATTAACTTATCTACGTAAGTAGTTCACTCAACTGAATAAAAAGAAACTAATTTCAGTTGTTCATCCGAGACTCTTAACGCACGCACAGCTAAACAAGTATGTCCGTCCTCCTATTACTGGAACAGAAATGTACGCTGGTCGCGTCGTGTGCTGCCTCCTGGTGAGTCACGTTGAGTATGCGCCGTGCTCCCTATAAAACTTGGAATAAAGATGTGACAGGCGGACTGACAGGCGTCAGACCGATGCATTACGTTTACCGTTAGACGCGGCCAGCGTAACAAATACATAGTTACGATACGATACGATGCGACATATTTACATGCACTCAAAGGCTGACAAAATGGCCAGCTTAGTCTAGCGGACGACACAGAAACAAAAAAATGAAGGAAAAACTAAAAACAAAAAAACCGATTAGCGCAAAAAGAAACGGTGCAGACAAACGTCCGTGAAGGCAGTCCGGGAGCAAGAAGTGGAATTATGGGGGATATGATTTGTGAAAGAGCTAGGTTTTAAGCCGGGAGTGAAAGAGAGAGGGAGTTATGGATGAGCAGAGTGGTGAAACAGATAAGAAAGAAGTGATAAGTGAAGGAATAGATGAGTCGGAAGTGGAGGAACTGGTACCAGTTGCATAAAACATGCTTTTATATCTTAATTAGACGGCCTGTCTCATTCATTTAAACTTTGAGATGTTTATTGCAGTTATAGTCGACATGTCTTTTATCTCCAAGTTCAAACAGTCGGCCATTGATTATGTGATAGGCCTATATGTGTTCAAAAGTGGTAATGGTCGAAGTGAGTACGTGCCTCATCAGACAAAACCATTGGCAGCAACGCTGCGGAGAGCCTGAGCAGCTGCTGAAGTCGGCAGTCATACTCATAATGCAGAGGTGTCGCAATGCTTCGGGGGCAGATTCAGCAATGAGGTACCGCGGGGTCCAAGATACACGGTCAGGGTCCTCCAATAGGCTTATGTGCTTGAGATGAGGGCGTCTCTTCTGAGCTACTCTGTTTTTAATTTTATTTTCCCTTATTTCTTCGTTTCTAAGTCGTGCGCTAGATTAAGCTGGCCATCCCGTCAGCTTTTGAGCGCACGTTAACTATCGTATCGTATATCGTATATCGTATATCGTATCGTATCGTACCCGTGAATCCAATGTTGTAGAGGCAAGTTTCAAAACTAATACCGTAAAAGCTTTGAAGGCGTACAGTGTATACGATGTTACATCAATTCACACCGTGAATACTCACTGAGATTTGTTCGATTAGCCGAATTTTCACACTGGCCGCGTCTAACGGTAAGCGAAATGTAACGGTCTGGCGTACGTCCGTCTGTCTGTCACTCTGTCTCTCCGTTTCTCTATCTTATTCTATCCTTAATAGGGCGCGACGCGCGTGGCGCAACGAATAGAGCGTTGGACTTGCGATCAATAGGTCGTGGGTGGACTGGGTTCAAATCCTACTCGGGGCAAATGCTGCGTAACAACCTTGTGCAAGTTGTTCACAACTATGTGCCTCTGTCACCAGGCAGTATAACTTGGTACCGGCCAAGGGGCGGTGATGCTCTGCGGCTGGGACGGTAACCGCAGGCCTGGCGGAAAGTAATGGCAACCTACCGCCTGGTGGATGACTTATCATCAACCTGCGGGCGGACAGTCTGTACACCGGGATCAGCTTTGGGCCCAACGCTCGGTAACGAGTATGGGAAGCCTTTACCTCTTTAATAGGGCGCGAGGCGCTTAGTCAACGTGACTCATCAGCGACAGCACGCGACGTGGCCAGCGATAATAGGCCTACGAGGACGGACATACTTGTTTCTTTGACGTTGCTTGGACCTTGTGGCTTGGGACCTTGATAGTCAGGTTTGGTGGTCAGTAGGATGATCAGATCCAGCCTACACGAAGTGACCGTCAACGTCAACAGGCAGTGTAATTAGCAATGACCTGTTGCTATGAAGTCGGACTTCCGTGGACGCTGAAATGTACGTGAATGTCGTACCTTCATTAATCGCATGTTGAACAGTTAGCACGTAGAACTAAGACTTGCTGATTAATGTACTGCCAAGAACAAAAAGAGATGCTACTATAGCGGTAGACTTAAAACTATCGGATTAGTGTTAAAGTTTTGCAACCCCTTAAGGAACAACGGAATTGTATAATTCATCAAATATAATTATCAGAATAATGTCCTCGACCGAATGAACATATATCAAGCGAGCTGAAATTAACAGCCATGTTAAGGTCATTTTACAGCAATGCTAAAAAGCCATATATCTTACGTAATACCTTTTTCTTTGTCACACCTTTTCACAAACTAAAAGTCTATAGATTACGCCGCTAGAACCGTTGCGGTCAGCAAATGTGCTTTTGGTGGTTTTTTTGATACTACTCTATGGGGTCAAATGTCTAAAAAAATTCCTCAGAATGAGCGAGAATTGGTTTATGTTATTTATTGACTTGCATGGCGGTTCACTTTAGGTATATTTGTTAAGTGCATTCTTACTGATGTATGTATGTCTTGCGAAAATTTATTTGCTCGATAATAGTGTCAAGTTGTCAGAAAAAAGCATACGCCCATCTTGATAATAGACTGCTTTATTTTACATCATGGTTTGTATAAAGAGATGATTTAAATAAAATGGCAATTTTTATAACTTCGCATACAAGCCAGCGTCACACCACGACGCTTAATTTGTCCGTCACAGTCAGCTCGTGAATTTTCACTCAACACAATGTCATGTTCTGGCCGTGTTTACCATCTTCCAAGTCGTCACGCATGCACCCCTCTACGCTTCGCTTACTTGCCGGCCGCAAAACTTGCCAGTCTGGTCACCTCTGTTGCTGTCGCATGCGCTGCGGTCGTCTGATCGCTAGAGCGTTGCCGACTGCGTTACTCCTCTAACTCTCTCATTGCCTCCCTTCCAAGGCCGGACCCCGGCTAAAAGACGCCTCCAAAACCCGCGCCGCGCAGACGACGACACGCCAGTAACCAGACTCTCACAGTCGCACGGCCAATCGCGTAGGCCACCGGGTTATTTTCGCGTTGCAGTCTGGCGTTTTTGCCGAAAAAAATCCAGGTTTCGCGGTCGCGGTGACGGCAAGTCTGCTGCACGACGTGGATATTCGTATATGCAACGCCTGAAACATTGACGGAATAACCCTCCGCCTGTAATGGAGTCGTAAGATGGAAGTGAGTATCGTAGTAACTAGTAATAGTATAGTAATTTTCAGAAATATCAAATCAAACAGAATCCCATCGAACATTTATATTATTTAGCGCTCCTTAGAACTTAATTCTCAGAGGCGCTTCGTCGCTTATAGTCGTGGAATTGTTGAAACCAGTCTTGTGATCTCGAGAGCAAGGTCTCGGGTCTCGAAAGCACTCGAGTCCACTTTCTAAAAGTATTGATCTTAAGTCTCGAGGCAAAGGTCTTGGCTCGAGACCAAAACCAAAACCAAAACCTGATTCAATGGCAAGGTTATGGCAAATATGCATATATATACTGCTGCATTACAAATGCTTGACATTGTACAGTGTTAGTTCATCTCTGCACAACTGGCTACAGCGTGGATGTCTGCTAATTCTGGCGTGACAGCGGTTGATGCTGATCTGCATCTATGTGGGCTTAATGAGAGCAGTCAGTAGCAGACAGAGATAGATGCTGGTATGCATTGTATACCATTATATGATGTACCAGTCTCTCGAGCTTGTTGGTCACGAGATTGCCCCCTTATTTCGCATTACACATGATGAATCTGTATTATCACTACTTGGCTTTTGGTGAAAGTTTCCTTAAAGTGAACTTAACAGTTTATTTTGATTACTTAATTTTGATTTGTCGTTTATTATTCCTCCGGAAGGTGTTGAATGTCAACTTTGGATCATAATCTGTAGACCTAGGTGCGCGGTCTTGGTCTCAAGAATCGAGACCCAGACGTGAAGTTCTTAGTCTGGATCTTGAAACCAGTCGTTAAGGTCTTGGTCTTGAACTCGAGTACTTTAGTAAGATCTCGATAACAAGAATGGTTGAAACAGGGTTGCAACGGTGTTGGTTTAATTTATAACGAGTGATGCGTGTCTGTAAGTCTGTCAGCACTGAAACGACGATCGGTCAAACCGTTTGTACGCCATCTCGAATTTCCAAAAATTCGATTTTTTTTCTGCTGATACGGATCGTAAGGTCAATTTGCGTCGTTATGCCCAACTATCGTGGAAATCGGTCAAACCGTTGCTGAGATATGGCCATTTTCGATTTTTCAAAATGGCGGCCGTCCGCCATCTTGGATTTTTAATAGTGCAAAATTTTAACTGCCAATACTGTTCGAATGGTCAAGATCGATGTGTCATCTTGTCAAATTTCATGCCGATCGGTCAAGCCGTTGGTGATATATGTCGTTTTTTCGATGTTTTAATGGCGGCCTTCCGCCATGTTGTATTTGTTATACGTGTGTTTGGACCACCCACAAAGAGTAGTTGCTCGCATTTGTCACTATGCAAAAATTTGGCTTGATTCAGTGCTGCAATAGTTTCGACAATATTTAAGTTTTAATATTTTACGCGTTAGGATTGAAATGCCTATTCACGACCCAAACTCGGAGTTTTGGGGATTTCACCTCAAATACAAGGATAAGTATTAACGCGCCCCAAAACGGCACTTCCTTGCGCGGAAACACGTCAGATGACGCATACGTCATTAAAATGCATCCACGGATGCGGGCTGGGCGCGATAAACAGCGATTCCCCAGGCTTTTATGCTTTTCAGTGGGGCTGACAACCCCAATAACTGCCCCTTCTAGTTAGGGGATCTGCAGCGCCAGCTAATGCATGATTCCTTGGATGCACCCGACTCAGCCTGCCACACGGCATCTCGATCGGTTCAGCTACAGGGCTCACGAACGTGACCAACAGACACACAGACGAACAGACCGACCGACCACGGCACCGGAGTTCCGTCTGTGACAATAGGCCGCTGTCACTGACGCTGCCATGAGAGGCCTAATAATAACATTATGATGTCGAGTTGGACACGAAATATTAGTTAAATCGATGAACTTCTATCGTGGCTGTCACTTTGCGTCGTCGGTGACTTAACTTCAACGCTAGCCGAGCCGCATGACTGGCAGCCGTTGGAAAATGCGTTTTCAGCTGCGAGCACTTTGTCACTTCCGCTCCTTTATTGTTCAGGAAGTGGCAATGTCTGTTGTAAGTGCCCTATTAGTCTGTCAATACCGCATGACGCATGTATGTATGCATCATTATAGACATAGTGCGGTAGGACTGTATGCGATGACCACCTGTCTGTCTGTCTGTCTGTCTGTCTGTCCGTCACAAGCCGGTGGCATATATTGTATCGATTACTGACGTGGCGAGCTAGTTTTCGGCGCATACAGGCTACCGCTAGAGTCGTCAAATTTTCTACAGAGGTAGGCTTAGGTTATAACAAGTGTTAGTCTGTTATGACAAAACACCCCTAAAAGGGTTGTGGTCGCGGACATGTGACCGGTTTTTAAATTTTGGGGCTCCAATCATATCTTAAAGCTAGGCATTTAAAATTTGGTATGCTGATTGATAATGAAGAGTACGAGTGTTCAGGGTCACGTGACCTGTTTAAATTTTGGTAAATAACTGATATCTCGGAAAAGGGGAAAGATAGATAAAGATATTAACATTTAAAATATTGTCAGTTGTTTTCGAAAATTTAAAGAGGTGAAGTGACCCAGAACATATCTCCTTCTATCATGCATGCACTATCACTCCTCGGTATCATCAGCGCATCAAATTCGAAGTGCTTAGTTTCAGCAATTCCGACCACGCCTATTATGGTAGTTTCTCATACCAAGGCTAAACACTTATAATACAGCCTACCCGTGTACAAAATTTGACGGTTGTTGCTTCAACTGTTCCATATATACTCTTGAAGCATCAAAAACATTTAGACGTGTCACGTGACTTGACCGGCAAAACCCTTTTAGGGTAATTTGCCATCCGTGGGCCCGCTAGTACTTGCTATAGTCAACAATCAACATGTCTACCAAATTTGAAGTATGTATCTCCAGCCCTTACGAAGATGCATACGAAATTTAGAAAAGGGGTGATTTGGGGCAGTCAGGGGTCACTCGAGGTAAATATAAATAGCACCATTCGTGGTGAAATAAAGTCGTCTGTGATAGTAATCTGTCACTGTTTTGCGCCGTTTCTGAGATATAACGAGATAAAAAATTTTTATTATTGGCCAAGGATCGTCGATTTTAACCTACCCCACATGTATTTGGTGGCCCAGTTGGGGGATGACCCATTGGAATTTCTCCGAGATTTATGGCATTAAAGAACCAGAGTCTTCGGGCTATCGTCTGCATTGTCATTGTGACCCTGTGTTTAGCCTTTTGATAGAACACTGACTTGTGACGGACGGACAGACGGAAATACACATGACAACAGCATATGCCGCACTATCATAGCGTCGTGCGGTAAAAAAATCAGCGTACTCGCTCGCGATGTACTGCATTCATCGATAGTTCAGTTTTTAGACTGCATAGACTGCACGCAGTGCATGAGATGCGGCGTATTGCTACAAATGTCCTACGTAGCGTGGTCTGTGTGTTCGTCTGTCTGTGCGTTAGTCACACAACTGAGATGTGCAAAAACGGTTAAACTGATCGTAAGTACGTTTGGTGGCTGATTCATGTGTGTTCAAGGAACCTTGGAACCTTGTATTAGATAGATGAAGTAAAGGTCGGAGGAGGCCATTCGCCGCGAGAGGTGACAAGAGGGTGATGCGGCGTTTTGCCAAATCACATTGGACACTTGTCATAATTAGGCCCATTCTTTTCATTGCATTGCGTGTTCTGTTTTATATGTTTTATGCTGTGTGATACATGTGTAGTTTCTTTTCATTTTTTTTCTGGTTATAGTGTTGCCACTTTGGCAAAATAAATATTCCGATACCGCTATCGCGAACAGATTTGTTTGACGTTGTACCAAACCGACATCTATGATCGATTGTGTTTCAGAGGCTAGACCTACAGACGATTCGTCGTCTGATAGTCGTTCTGTGTATAGGCTTCCTGCTGACTTCATCGGTACAAGCACAGACACGTAAGTTGCTACAGCATTATTTTGACGTAAAACATTAACGTCTTTTCCTACATAATACTCATGGAGGCGCAAAAATACGAGAAATCGGCCACTGAAAGTGCTGTCATACTTGTGCAAATGCAGACGATTTTCAAAATTATTCTTCCACCACGGCACTCAGCAATAAATTCGCAATCGAGATGTCTTTAACCCATTTTTGCCCAGAGTTCCAAAATGGAGACAGTGACTAAAGGATTCGATAACAGGCTGGCTAACCGACCATTTTTAGTTTTTGACTTGCGGGCACTCTGGCGCTCATAGTTGAGCGCCAGAGTGCCCGTAAGTCAAAGTCAAAGTCAAAAACTAAAAATGGTCGGTTAGCCAGCCTGGTGTCGGTAGCTATTTTGGGAACACTGAGCTAAACTGGGTTAAAGATCGCACTACAAGTTGACAATGTCGCCACACTATTGTGTGAAAAAATATCTGGCAGCACTCTGGTGGCCAATTGCCCGGTTTTTACGCCGCCCTGCACACGTAGGTAGGTAGGTAGTAAGTAAGTAAGTAAGTAAGTAAATGTATTTCTATAGCGCATGAAGTCATGGTCACAGTGCGCTGTCTCAACGATCTCAACAGAAAAAGACAAGGTTTTTGGATGCGGATGTTAAAATTCATTTGTCTTCTTAATGAAAATACGCCGCAATCCACAAAGTACAGTAACAACTCTATCGAATTGTAACCATAGATTATGAAATGAATTTTTAAAATTATTATGACTCGCAACCGGCAGCCCTGTATAATAATTTCAGAAATGGCAACTGATTAGCACGAGCTACTGTTAACACATTAACCTATAGATTTATTCATGCAGCAGCGTAACCGCGTGCTCATCTTGCTGAGGCCATTGAGCCCGCAGATGAAGTCAAAGCACAGAGTCTATGAATATGTTACGCATAGCCAGTGGGAAGCGAGATCGACGGTTCCCTTCCCGGCCAGACAACAACGCAGCTGCCCTTTGGCCGGTACGCATTTCCTAGTCCATAGAGGGTAGGAGGCTGAGTTGGCTTGAGTGGCTGGTTACATACCACAACGGTATGCCCATGAATGTTCACCCATCTCAGTGCTAACCGGGCTCGACGTAGATTAACTTTGTTGAAGCGGCAAACGCCGTTACCACTAAGACCAAACCGCTAGCTTATCATATATGAGGTCATTCACTATTCGCGCTAACGGACAATAAGGCCGTCGTGCAGAAAGCGGACACTCCACCGCCTCAGCGCGAATAGTGGATAACCCCATATTGTGATAGGCTGGCGGTTTGGTGTTAGCGGTAACGGCGTTTGCCGCATCAACGAAGTTAATCTACGTCGAACCCGATTAGCACTGAGATTGGTGAACATTTGTGGACGGTATCGCTGTCACTTTCTGACCGAGCTTATGTCGCTAACCTTTGTGACTAACCGCAGCATGCTGGAGACTAGGAAAATTGTCCTCGACTGAGGATCGATGTCAGACCGACCGCGTTACTGCGTTACCACGCCCACACGCGCTGGACATTGACCGTTGACCGTGACCTGTTACCCCGACTTTCAACCTCAAGCGAGCTATGGTCATGACCCACAGACACAGACACACACGTGTTTTATTAAATATCAATCAATCAATCAATCACACACAATTAAGAACTCAAGTTCAAAGTCGGTTCAAAAGATAGAGTGGAAACAAATGGACAGACGGACTGACAGACGGACGCTGCCGATCGCTTTACCTTCCCGACTAACGAAGTCTGTAAAAATAATTATTCGCCCGAAGCTATGCTTCGCTTCGGGCGAATTATTGAAATACTATACGGGACAAAAAAAGGCCTTCACGCTTTCGGTTATAACTCCGCCGAACGTGAACCGATTTGGATGAAATGTGGAGCACTGTGAGCACATTGCTGGGGGTTGGCCCTGGCAGATTTTAGGTGCGATCCGCACAGTAGCGACAGTTTGACAGGCAGGCGAAATTTTGTTTGTTTTTTGTCAGGTAAATATAGCACGATTTCGCCGATTTCCCGTCGGATAAATTTTACGAAATTTCAACACAACAACGTCAATCGGTGTCGCCATGTAAAATTTCGGAGCAGAATTTTGAAAATTTTACCATGAAAGGTCGTTTTTATAAAAAAACGCAAAAAATTGCTCACAATATTTCAACGTTTAGCGACTTCAGGCCGCCATATATAACTCCGCAACGATTACTGATCGCCGGAAATTCACTACCAAACGGACCCTCTACGTGATGTATAGTTCCATTTTTGCCGTTAAAATCAATTCAAAGTCTTTCCCCTGGGATATACGTTCCGCACAAGAAAGGTACCTACCCAAATTTTCGGCAACGTCCGATGTCCGATATTGCGTATCAAAACCAGTAGTATGCCGCAGTGATGGTGCGGCCTGGCGACCGATATATGGAAGAAAAGCAGACTGAATTGGAAACTGAGAATAAGTAACGCTGATATCACTCAGTCGCAAGCACGTGACACTAGGCATCATCCAATGCAGAAACTAAACAGCTTGTGCACGGATAGCGGACAACTTCAGGTGAATTCTGTATTGTGTCATTCCACATAATACAGCTTTCTAGTTATAGACTTAGGTAGACAAGTATGCCACACCATGGGACTGACAGGAGGCACCAAAGTGATGCGGCGGATTCTGAATGGGCATAACGAAGTGTAAACAAGTGTCTTACTGTCATAGTTCAATATATCATCGTCATATACATCATAGGTGCGCGACGCCCGTGTTGCAAACACCTCGACCTATCGGCGACATTAGAGATGTGCGATATAACGGTATCAAACGACAGCCTCAGCTGCTGCAGAGGAACCGCGCGACATTCGTGTTATTTGAAACTTCCGTTAGGTTGACTCTAGATAGCGATAGTCTGTACAATTGTCGTCACCGTCTGTAATTGTGACCATCGATCAGCACCCACTTGGACACGGATTGAGTCATATTTGTAAAAAAGCACTCTTATGTTTTTTTTTCAATAAAAACATAATCTTTAACATTTTAGGCCTATTCTTGGATTTTTTCGCAACATTTATATATAATCAGAATTACTATATGTTTCGACGTTAAATGCTAGTTTTAAATCAACTGTTGTCATATTAATTATAAAAATATTATTTTACTGTTTTAGGTAATCATATTAGGCATAACTTCACAGTTCACATAAAAAAACACAGTTACTATGTATTATATGAAACCTGATAAGTCTTTGCAGCTCCTTAACTCAGTCTCAAACTGCTAATAACACAACTGATGTCAGACATGTTTTTTTATTTTATGTTTTTAATGTTTTTATTAAAGTATAAAAACATGTACTTTTGTTTTTTATTCCCAAATTTGTTTTTTTTT
>Ga0209780_1000355_pt1 | contig 23388 bp, 13 predicted proteins | sample WorMetexBAHAMAS2_FD_187384 | JGI IMG/M metagenome (GOLD analysis project Ga0209780, IMG submission 187384) | Marine gutless worms symbiont microbial communities from Max Planck institute for Marine Microbiology, Germany - Inanidrilus exumae... | ecosystem: Host-associated > Annelida > Digestive...
ATTTTGGACCAATCTTTATGTCTACATCATCTCCTCCCGCAGCAACGTGACAACGTTGTTACTTCCAGGTTGCGTTCGGCGTTCAAATTCCCAGTGCCATTCGCCAGGACAAATAAATTTCAATCATTTATAAATTATGGTTTAAGATGGTATCAGTAGGCCCAGACTAACACAGTTTTTGTGAGCTAATTTTTCGACTCTTATGATATTATGAACTGCCAGTGTTTGTTCTAATGTTGCAGACTGTTAGTAAGTGTCGCAGTGTTTTTATGTCTTGTGTCCCGTTTGAAAATTGTTTTATTATTGAGCTATTCGGTGTCATGACCGCCAATTTGAAATAAACACTTAGCCCGACTCGGTCAATTATTCTCCATTTCTGGATGTTGCTAACGGGAGGGCGGCCACATCCATTTCTGCCCTGGATCAAGTAAGGATGAGATTCCATGGTTCATTTTCACTGGTTGATGTCAATTCTTTGAGTAAAGAAGCATACTCCTTTTGTCCCAAGATGTTCCTTACTGGGGGATCCAGCCGGCCCAACCTGGAATGTGTGCAGAAAATACCTGTTAAAAAGACCCGTATGCACTGCAGCTGCAGTAATATTTCCTTATTCATTTCTTGATTCTGGTGCTGTATATATTGTTTACTTACTTACTTACTTATTTTTACGAATAGGCCTGTTCCGTCTCCAGGCCAGAGGTCGTAGGAGGCGACGAAACCAAACATGGCTTTAGTTGTTTATGTGTTCATTTTGTGTTGTAGTATATTTTATATGGATGCATGTTTGCTTTTGTTGTGTTAGATTTAGATTTTTTGTACTTAGCCAAGAGATTGGCTGGGAAGAACGTCTCCAAAATGACCGATTTTGTGTCTGGTGGGACGTTGAATTTTAACTCGATCAACCAATAACTCAACCTGCTCAAACACTTGGTATTGTGTTGGGTTTGTTTTGCTTATTTTGTAGATAAGTGGACGATATTCATGCAGAAGATGTTTCTGTCCGTGTTGCAAGAGAAAACAGAAGATGAGACAACGGATGAAGTTAAAACTGACTGAATATAATAGATTTCGCTTTGTTGAATCTCTTTTTCAGATTGTTTCAACTTAATTTACCGATTACGATGAAAATGGTGTTGAATTTCAGCTCTATGTAATTTTGTCGTGGCTTATGTGAAATGCGTGTGTCGATGATATGTATTGTATGCTAGACTATTGTCCTTGATGACAGTTGTGAATTTGTGATGACACTGTTAATTCTGCGTGTTATTACAGTATCGTTTTGCTCGATGGCGTCTGTCGTCGTCTGTAACACTCCACGGCGGCGCCACGCACCAGGTGGCAGCACGCGACGGCGGGCCAGTAGCTGGGTCAAACAACACGATGGTGCACTTTTGGCCATTTACGACTGTAGGGTAGGCTGTGGTGTGCATGGTGACGATGATTGTTGGGAGGTTGCACATCCCACAGGGTCTTAGGACATGAAAATCTGTAATATTTACGTGCCAATTTGTGAATTTTTAAAGCATTCTGGTTACCATATGCATCGGAACCTATCTCCGTGGGACTGCCTGAGCCGTCCCACTGATAAAAGTGGAACGGCTCAAAATAGGCTTGTTAATTTATTTTCGTTTTGCTTTTAATGTGACTACTTCCAATTGACTATCGAAAACGATTTTATCTTGTAGCTTAGCTGCAACCTTTTTAACGCTTGTTATGCACATGCAGTGTAAACATATTGATATATATTTTTTAATAAAATGTGCAAGTGCAGCATGATACCGAAATTGTTTGTATTTGTTACACATTACTCATACTCATATTACCCGTACTCGTATTACTTTCATATTACTATTGTCCAAAATGGTCTGTCATATGTGGAGTGAACATAACATCATGATGACTCAAGTGTACTGGCGTTGAACTGCAATGCCCTTCCCTCGGGAACAGTGCTACAGGTGCCTGCAGTGGCCCGCTCCACCAATTTTTTTAGTTTAATAACTTTTTAGGTCATGTGTTGTATTTTACGTGAGCATGATCTTCATTCTTCTGAGATCTAAGTCCTAACTGTATTTTGCCTTACTCAAGCAGCGCTCTCCGTGTTTTCTGTCAGCCTTATTTTGTGTTTAATTTTTGTTACTTACTGATTGCTTTTCGTGACGCCATTTGTTACATGTCGACAGCGGGCCTCCTTTAAATTTATTTTTAGCACCAATTAACTGCTGTATCGATTCAAACCAAATTTAAAAATTTGTACATTGACTTCCTGGGTAGATAGTGTTATGTCTGAAACGGTATCGAAACAGGGTATTGCGAGGGGCGGGGGTGCAAACTTTGGCTTCTTGCATCGACTTTAGCACTGTAGGGCTTCTAGAACTGAATTGCTCCACCGCACGTATATAGCTTATGCGTGAGCGTGATGTCTGTTTATGTTGTGTAAGATTTAGTTTCTTCAGCAACATTCTAAGTGACTGGCTGGGAAGAATGTCTCTGAACTCTGAAGTAAATTATGCGTGTGTTGAGTGAGATGTATGACCTTACAATTCACGTTGAATGTGTGGTGTGTCGTTCGTTGTTCGATCTCTGTGGTGCTGTTCTATTTGCTGTTTCACAATGAACGTCCTACGAGTAGTTTTCTATGCGGCTTTTGCATTGTTCTGTTTATCTTCTAGTAGACCGCGTCTGCATTAATGTAGCTCCAGGGTTAGTGATCGCTACTGAAAAAGTGCTTGTAATAATGTTCATGTTGTGTTAAATTTTATGTGTACTCACTCACTGGACTATTTGTAATAAATAACTGCGTTCACTTGCTCGCAAAATGTATATCTTACATCAATGCACCTGACAAAGATGAGCGCACATGCAATGAATTACCGTTGACGCTGTTACGAATCATATATCTACCACACAGCACTACAATCTTCTTCAATATCTTCACACTGGCCTCTGACTGCCTACTTCCAACTCAGTAAAAACTTCAGTAGTTGGAACACTTGGTAACTTCACACTGTAAGAACATCGTTGTAAAAACATTCACAGTAGAAACATGGAACTGGCATGAAATGTTAAACAGCGTGATAGCTGTGAGCTAGAGCTTGACTCCTGTTTCAGCAACAAACCCAAACAATGCATCCTTTATAAACTTCTCTTCCTTGCTTGTAACATCGTCACTCATCGGTGCCAATAACAGAGCTTAAGACAAACGTAACCGTTTCTTCCGTCCTGATAAATCAGAGATCTCATTTACAGTATCTAGGAGTAGATTCCTGGCTTCTTGAAATCTATTACAATAAAGTAGAAAATGAGCAGCAGTTTCTCTTTCCAGACCACATGCACAGACAGGAGTGTCAGCACTACTATCAGTAGATGAACTCCAGGGGCGCTTTTAACACAGGTGCAATGCAGCGACATTTCGGAAAATAGCGAATTATGACACTTTATTTCCGTCCGTGCGGATGGAAAATAGCGAATCGGGGCCCCTGTGAAAATTCTTTGCCCCGACACATACAGAACGTTAAAAGTGCCCCTGATGAACTCACAAGACAATGCGGCACAGATTGTATAAAGATAAAAAAAATCGGTAATCACTTGTTCTTTAAAACCTTCTTGTCGTACATGGCAGCCAATGTATTCTTGCCAAAACTCTGGTAAGAATACTATGAAACTCGGCAGTAATTTGTAACGCAGTCGTCATTACAGATGTCATCACATTCTAAACGTGTCTCAACTGGCTATGGTATGGATGCATTTAACAGTCGCGGGCTATAGAAATGACCCACCAGTGCTGTTACCCCCCGTAGTTTCACTTCTTCCTCCCGGACTGCCTTCACCTGGACCTTTTCTCAGCTACGCAGTTTTTGTTTTTATTTTTTTCCTTAATTTTCGTTTCTGTGCCGTGCGCTAGATTAACCTGCCCATCTCGTCAGCTTTTGAGCGCACGTTAATCTACCGTATTGTATGTTTTAAATGGCACACAGGTTTACACATCATAATGGGCCTACATGTATACCAAATTTCATCGAAATCGAAGAAACTTTTTGTGGACGGACGGACACACGGACCGAAATTTGCTACTCATAGTATTAGGTCGACTTCCAAAGTTTGGAAGTCGACCTAACGAGTAGCTTGTTTGAGTTCTTTTATCCAGACACTGTCTACAAATGATAACTCACACACAGCAATTGTTTGCCCCATGCAATAACAGCAGTACAGTATTACAGTATCACACACAGTCAGTATTCACGGAACACTATTAAATCAAGGCACAATTAGCACCAGACTGACTACATTCTTACTTCACAACTGCAGTAATTAATTAATTGACTTAAGTCACTTAAAGATATACGTCCGTACAAAAATAACTACTGTAAAATGTTTCTGATAATAATAATAATAATAATATACACATTTGTATAGCGCCATATGGTCGTAACTTCAGAGGCGCTAAAATGATGAAACTGTAATGCACACTGCATGAAAAAAAAAATCATTCTCAAAAACCTTGAATTCCATTCAATCAACACTGTCAAAGCAATGAAGCCATTATAGCTATCCAACAGTAAAATTAACATCGTACAAAAGGCTCAGCTATCGCAGAAAGACCACGCAATGCACTATGTCAGTGGAGATCTTGTTAACTGCTGTACAACTGTATGACACACAGCGCATTGGATAAAAAGCTTGCATAGTTGAATGACCTTGAAGGTGTGACTTGAAGTCATCAGAACTGGCACAGTTCGATAGTGCAAATGATTTCCAATTACTCTTCCACAGCAATAACGTTTCTATCTCGCACCGTTTCTGAGATACTACCACTTTTACATTGTACCCGACCTGTCACCTTGAGAAATCCGTTAGTTTTGATACGACAGTTTAAAATGCAGGCCACGTACACTTCCCGATCTGCGTGAAACTGCTGTCGACAGCTATGACACAATGGCTTAGCTGGTAGTCCCCTGATCGTCTCCATCAACTTATTATCCACACATGCCGACAGGCAAGGTGTGGATATATCGCTTACTGTTTTTCGTTTGTTTGTTTTTTTGTGTGTTTGTACAGTTACGGATTTCTCCGGCGAGGATAAAGCCAGCGGCGTCAAATTTTGCACAGTGGTTCATCGGCGTCCTGGGCAGAGAATCTGCCATTTTGGGGAACTGCTCCCTCAGAAGCCAAAAATCGGACGAATCGGCGCGCGGACGGCGGATCGGTATGCGTGGATAACCGTCAGTCCACTTCACTAACAGTACTTATTTCGTAAGAGAACCAAACTTGGAACAGGTTTTTACAGTCGAGAATACATACCTGTCACGCAGATCTTAATGGAACATATACATGTACGCACACAACATAGCCATTTAACAGCTGTCTCCCAGTGAATCTTGGTCCGCTTATGCAGTGGTTAAAGTAAACCAGAACGCTGTTCTTGGGAACCCGAATTTGTCCCATTAGCATTCCGAGGTCCCTAAACCAGTAAAATTAAGCAGGAAATGCACGTTCAAGGGCCCCCATATACAAAAAGGCTAAGTACAATAACTTGCACTTTGTTTGCTTGGCTTCTTTAGTTGTACCATTTGACGATCTGTGTCTTGCAGCTATATTGCAGTTTTCACATTGTTTGCAGTGTACATATGCCACAGTGTGTGGTCTTTTGACTACTTCAGCGTAGACTGCGAAAAGCAGTCTGTGTCGACGGTAAATCCGCCCGGAGCTGTCGTAAAAAAGTAAAGGGTCGGACTCTTACATAGCACTACTTACGCGGGACATAACCGTGACCAGCTGCCCTTCACAATCTCAGGAAGTGGAGGTTGATTGGTAAAAGCAATGGAGACCAAAGAAAGCAGGAGCTTTCCACATTTTAAGACAGTTCCTTGGCCCCGCAAAAAGTATACTTTAACCACTGCCGCATACAGCTGCAAAAAGACCATCAAGAGATACTTTGCAAGCCACTGCAACATTGCCAATGATATTACGCTAATATCTATGCCCCAGACCGGCATAGATACTATCGACGGAATGTCCTTGGTAGAAACTGTTGACTATTCATCTTCGAGCAGAATTAGCGGCATTCCCTTCTGAACCGTTTGACCAACTTGGTGTGGAACGTGCTTAATACATCCGTCCCTCGGCGCCCGAATAACGTACTGCAACAAGAACACAATGCAACAAGTGTCCACGGTGATCTGGCAAAAGGCCACATCGCCGACTTGTCACCACTCGCAGATGCAAATGGATTCATCAGATCTTGGCCCCATGCAAGTAAGTAAGTAACAATATTTATATAGCGCAGAAAATCATGCGTCACACTGTGCTGTGATTTCTCAAATCCCAAATAAATGATTTTTAAGATATCGCCTAAACTGTCCGAAGCTAACGATCTGCCGCAGACTTATCGGCAAACTGTTCCACAAACGAGGCCCTGCAACAGCAAAGCTTCTATCACCAATCTGTCGTGGGTTCGTATAACTGTCTGTGTCCTATCAGAAGATGAGCGCAGAGGGCGACGACCATACTCGGAGACGAGATGAATGTCAGTAGTCAGGTAGGTCAGTGCAAGTGAAGCTAGCCACTGGTGTAACACATTGTTCCATGTGAGACAGCCTCCCAAACGGCATCTCCATTGGCTCAGCCGTTTTTGCAGGGCTCACGTACGTGACCAACAGACAGACACACAGACAGACCACACTACTCCGTCTATAGCAACAGCCCGCATCTTACGCACTGAATGCATGCGATATGGCCTAAAAACTGTCCACTGAAGATAACGTGTTCAACATTATCCACAGACATGACAACCACACGTAACCTTTGGAGCTGTCATTTTAGCCAAAGAATTGAAACTGTGCACCGTCTCGGAAAGTTTTATTATTTCACCCCCGGCAGAGACGGAAAGTATTGCCTGCGTTACGGTTTTACGTTCCCACTCAACACAAAATAGGTCATTTAGGAGAAGTTTTTCCCAGACAATCTCTTGGCTAAGTACTGAAGAAACTAAAACCCCTCACAAAAAAGCAAGCAATACCAGACGGGTTGCAGTGCATCTGGAGACACACTGCAATATAGGCTCGAAGAGGGCGTTTCCCACCGGCGTACTCGACAGGTGACACAACTGTTTACGTATTTACTGACGCAACGTCGCACAGCTGCCACGCCCACATCGGTTTGTTTACTTTTGCGTCATGACTCAGCTAGACGTCCACAATACAAGAACAAAATGACCTAAGCTAACATGAAAGAACAAAGTACATCCATGGTGTGGACAACCCTCGGATCGAGGATGGCTAAAGAACAGAACTCAAGATTGAGCCGGGCCAGTACTGAGATAGGTGACGATTTGCGGGTACACTGTCTTCATATGTAATCAGCCCCTCAGACTAATTCAGCCTCCTACCCGCAGTGAGACGGGAAATGAGTACTGGCCAAGGAGCAGCGACAATGCTTCGCAGCTGGGAAGGTAACCGTAGGTCTGGCGTCGCACCAACCATTAGTCACAGCCTCCATGGTATATCCACCTACAGAACCAATGACCCAAGGGAGATGAACCTACACGCTGTATGGAACCCTTTACCATTTCTTTACCATTATTACCCATGCAGACGGCAGCCGAGGGTTTTCATTGGCGTTTTGTCTGTGTGTCTGTTTATCTGCAAGCTTTCTCAAAAACCGATACAGCTGGCTATGTTCAACGAACTTGACCACAGAAATATTTACTGATGAGTCCTGGAAACCCATTTATTTCGGGGTCAAAATGTCTAACGTCAAGGTCGCGAGTCAGCGTCACGACGAACCTCCATTTTCATTGCAATAATGACGGCGACTGGATCTCCCGCCTTCACGTGGTCACCAGGCGCGACATTCACCTTGTCGACAACCCCGGGCATCGGTGCTATGGCTCCCCGTGCCGCGGCGCCACCGTCTTCCGCCCTGCCCAACTCCAGAAAACTGGCCGTCGCAAGCTGCAGCCGATATGCACCATTCTGCATACAAACACATACGTCGACCGGTTTAATACCTTCGCTAGCTGATTAATTCACACAAAAGTACTGTGATCAGCATGCACTGATTGTCTGTTTGTCTGTCTGCTCGCATATCTCGAAAACTTGTCTCTGATATAGCCATATTTGTGCTGAAAAGGGACGTTCAACTCCAACTAACTAACTAACCAAATTTCGAAAACCACACGTCCAAATTTCACCAAATTTTCTGTACCTGTTACCTGTGGCCGTGGCTCATTCCTCCTGTAATGGCAATAAAATATCTTATGTACATAAAATATCTACTTCCAGTTTTGTGGATGACGCCACGTTTTCCCACAATGCAGGGATATGCCAGAATAAAAGATGACGCATACATTTCGTACAGTCATTCAGTTCCCGAAGTAGTGGCACCAGTCGGATGACAGACAGCATTGATTGGTTGAGATTGCCAGGTGGCGGCACCGGAGGCGAAGTCTTCCGTCTCCAACTGCATCTGGTTGCCACTTGAGGGGCAACTTGTGCAAAATTTGTGCGTGGCTGAATGCATTTCCCGATGCTACGTTTTTTTCATTCGCTATATGATTCCAGAGGGAAGGAAATCCACCGCCTTTATGTCGGCTCTTTAAAAACATTACCCATTCTCACTTCACACTGTGCATAGAAATAAATAACAGGAGTCAATTACATAGAGAAACAGATAACCAGTAACATAACAGTAGTTCCCAACTTTCTGTGCTCCATGCATCCTTTACATCACACGTCAGAATGTGTGATGAAAAAGGTGAAGACCCCTCTCAAAAACTGTCCGACTCAAAAATAATGAATTCTAAATAATACGAGACATTATGCAATAAAATACAATATTATTTTGTGATTAAAGGGTGCCATGTAGATCGTCTTCCTGATACGTTATGAGGGATTTGTCAAGAGTGTGTTGCTGACATTTCCGCCTGTCTCGACAGTGCCTGAAATTTCTTCCTCTAAATCTACCAAAAGATCAATATTCCGACAGTTTAATTATGCCAATGTGTGACTGACTGAATGAGTTAAAAGTTTTACATCCCATCGACACAAAATAGGTCATTTCAGAGAGTTCTTCCCAGCCAATCTCTTGCCTTAGTACCGAAACATTAAATCTAACACATTAAAAGCAAACATGCATCTGTAACAAAATGCACTATAACACAAAAAGAACACAAAAAACTATAGCCAGGTTTGGTCGCCTCCTATGACCTCCGCTTAGAAACGGAACGGGTCTATTCTGGAAGGAGTAGACAGATAAGTCAGGAAGTAAACAAATAAGGAAGTAAATGAGTCAGAAAGATAGCGTAAGTATGGAGTAATGACTGCATGCAAGTTGTTCACACCCTTCTGTTCATGTCACCAAACAGTATAATTTGGTACTAGGCAAAGAGCAGTGAAGCTCAGTGGCTGGGAAGGTAACCGTAGGCCTTGCACAACAATGGATATGCGTTATCTAACCGTCTATAAGCTGGAAGCATGTGTTGCGTGGTGGCTCAGCGGTAGGGCGTTGAACTTGCGACTTACAGGTCGCGGGTTCAATTCCCAGCCGGTCCGCTTTCACGTAACTTAGGTAAACTCAGCCTTGCATCCCTCCAGGGTCGCTAAATCGAGTACCTCCTCCGACTGGGGGTAAAGGCGGGATTCTCACCACTGCCGGGTGGCAGGTAAAACTGTGTGATCCCATATGGCATGTGAGTTTCCCGTAGCGGTGAAAGCTAAGTTGATGCTAACTGCTATACACCGTTTACTTTACTTTACTTTACAAGGAAAGGAGCAACTCTGCATTGAGCACAGCATCCTTTTGCTTACACAACGTTACAAACACCGCAGATCACGTACTACGGTAAACAAATGGATTGAGTCGTTATTGAACACGACGTTTGAGCGCGTCGTCCTTCCGTTGAGATCACATGACAAGATGGTCTTGTTGTCAGTCTCAACCAGCAAAACATCTTGTGCAGTAAGCGTCTCACCGCCCACGGTTACTTCGTACGTGCCGTCTCGACAAAACGTCACGTCAGCTACACAAACAGAGTTCTAACTAGAAGGACTGTCCTGGACTGAGGATCGAGGTCAGACTGACCGTGTTACTGTGTTACTGAGCCACGCCGCACGCCTTGCCATGCTACAGCAAAGCTGTTGAAATGACAATAAAAACCTACTATTACAGAGGTCAGCCAATACTCATAGGACGCTGCAGTAGGTCCTCATGTACCATACACATTTTAACACTGACCTGACCTCTGACTTTGAATTTCAATCCCCAGCGAGCTACAGTCATGACCCATATATGAAAAAATCCAGTTGAGTTGGTTCACAAAAACAGATTGGAAACAAACGGATTGACGGACGGACACGACCAATCATATTACCTCTCCCACTAACACGGTTGGTAACATTCAAGCACTCATCTTATTACCACGCCGACATAGCCGCCAGCGTGGAAAGGGCGTTCAGTCGCGTCTGTTTGGCCGTCTGTTTCTCTGTGCTCTAACAGGAAAACGGCTTAAACTATCAACACAAAACGTGGTACACGTATACTCTATAGCAGTCGCTCAGAAAGCTTTGACCCAGAGGTCAAAAGGTCAAAGGTCATGGTCATACAATTACAAAAACTGTCGCAGTCATACGGTTTCTAGTGACGCGAGATGCGACCGTCGATGCCGGCGTGGGTATGCATATTGATTTGACTATCTGTTTTCTGGTTTTCAAAAGCATGATAGAAGAGCCAGTGCTACAACGCCCCTTCAAAGCGTGACGCGCTCAGGAGCCGGGGTTCAAACCTCAGCCCAGAAACGTCCGCCTACCAAAGGAATTATTTCAAAATAATTCCTATGAACATGATAAACAGGCAGATAATCTTGGCAGGAATAAGAGGGTTCGATGGTATCCGCTATAAACTGCAACCATTGCCGACACCTTGATCAGCAGCATCATGTTGTTAGCCGCGCCACATGAGCTGAAGTACAGTTCACCTGACAAGAGTCTGCAGTGACTTTAACATTCAACAGGCAAGCAGAGAGACAAACAGGTAAATTAACCAGCTCACCTGTCGGTAAGTCTTTGAACCGAAACTGACGAGAATGCACGTGGTTAATTCGAACCTCACTTTCGTGTCCAAATGGCGAATATATATCTACCAACCAATCAGAGTCATAAATACTGAAGGTAAATCTCAAATTCTACATAAATAATGCATATACTATGACCACATTATGCATATGCATATAACTCCTTTTCGGAATCGCCTCAAAACTTTCCTTTTCTCACAATCATTTCCTAACTAACTGTTTTCTGTTTCTAGTTCTGTACGCCGTGTATTGTAGTGGTTTAGCAGTCTTGTACTTAGGCCACTGTAAATAACCCTAATGTAATGTAATATGCATAGAATGTTTGGTCCTTGTTTAGACATGCTCATTTTCCATGACTTACCCCAGTTTAGTCACGTTGCCCACTACACAAAAAACCTATGTGCATTTGTGGATTGCTGAAGCGGGTTTTTACAGAATACGTGATCTTTCTGTTGCGAAATCAACGGCATCAAAGAGGTAAAATAACTGCACAAACTGCCAACAATCAGAGAAAAGTTTCCACTGTACGTTATATTATAACCCTTTGGCCGGTACCATACCAATTTATGCTGCACACGGGTACGAACGACTTGCCTAACTTTTTACCCGACAGTGCGGCGGCCGGGAATCGAACTCACGACCATCGAGTCGCAAGTTCAACGCCCGAACTACTAAACTACCAGCCACCCCACTACTGATGCACCGCAATGCCAGCACCTTGTTATACAAATAAACAGATACAGTAAAACTTCGTTAGAACGGACCAGTTATAATGGACACTCGCTTAATACAGACTTTTTTCTGGTCCCGTGTGAGTTTCTATTCATTTCAATGTATGATAATACGGTTAAAACGGACTCGATAGTATGGACTTTCGTTTATTACAGACCAGTTTGTCGGTCCCAACATCAGAGACAACCCTGGATACAACAGACAGATTTAGATCACAACCACTGCTGGTCGTCTATCATATCATATCATGTCATATCATAGCTGCATTTATAGTGTGCTTATTACAAGGTAGAACATAGGTGCATTACAGAAGTCCGACTAGATACATACACACACTAAAAAACACTAATAAAAACAGTGAATAACAGTAGAAGCAGTTCAGCAAACACTAAAAGCAATTATAAAATAATCAGATTTTAACAGTTTTCGGAACATGACTGGATCGGCCACAGTGCGGACGTTGTCCGGCCGCCGTCGTCGCGTTGTGATTACGTAACCATGCTGGACACCGGCCGTTTTTTGCGACGCAGTGATCTGCGAGATCAACTGATAGTCAGTCTCTGGTGCCAGTTATTGCCCAGTGTAATAGCATCGGCTTTCATGTGGTTGTGTCATCTTCTGCCCAGAGTAAACAAGAAGGTCACTGCTGGGGTGCGCGTATATGCAATTGTGTCGATCTTCAACTGTCTGGCGGCCAGGGGCGGTTCTAAAAATTTTCATTTGTGTAGGCCAGTCAAAGGGCCAATCAAATTTTGGGTAGGCCAACAGGAGTGGTGTACGTGGGGCAGAATTTCGTTTGGGTAGGCCAGGCACGAGTTTGGGTAGGCCACGGCCTACCCAGCCTAATAGCTAGAACCGCCTCTGCTGGCGGCCGCTGAAGCTGAACGAACATTTCAAGGTACTGTACATGAATGCTGGTTTAAAAATAACGGACTTTTGGAAATGAAGGACCTTTTAGAGTGGCCTCCAGAAGTCCGTTACAACGAAGTTTTACTGTAGATGAACATAAATGAGTAACTCAGTGGAGCATACCCGTGGTTGGTCTCAGAGCATTTGCCTGAGCCTCGATCAACGATGCTGACAGTGCCGCTTGGCAGACAATGTCGACGGGTGTCGTTCGCTTCGGAAACAGGGCATCATTGTGCTGAGCAATGAAGCCGGTGTGAACACGGCCGAGCTGGAACTCTGGATGAGCGGACAGATCATCAAGAAACTGAATATTGGTGTTTAGACCTACAATCTGTCACACAGACAGACGGAGCTTACTTCTATCATCGTCCCACGCAGTCATTTACAAAACTCGGTGCCTATATGGACTAAATAAACATACGTTAAACAAGAGTATCTATAACCAGAGCAGAGTTATGTAAACTACTCCAAATAGTAACTAAAAAACATAGGCAGTCTAATCGACACGCGAACCCACACTAGCATTGGCCATTGCAGTACGCGTCACTAGCAATGTGCAACCGTGACGGTTTTTGTAACCGTGTCACCTTGACCTTTTGACCTCTGGGTCAATACATGCCTAGCGACTGCTATAGGTTATATGTTACCAAGTTTGGCATGGCATTGATAGCTCAAGCGGTTTTCCTGTTAGAGTGCGGACAACCAGACAGACAGACAAACATTCAGATGCAACTGAACGCCGTACCCACGCCAGCGGCTATGCCGGCGTGGGTAACAACAGTATCTATAAACAGAGCAGAGTTATGTAAACTACTCCAAATAACAACTATGCAGACAGAGAAAAGTGCTTTCATATATTGTAGTAAAAAATGTGACTAAAATAGTTCATATTTGTTACGTTTAGTTGAGATTAGATAAACCTTAAAAGCGGTTGATACTGCTGAATGATGCATTATTTCTAAAACTACTATTATGTCTCCTGTTGGTAAATGCAAAAGCTACAGATAACTCAAACACAAGCAATTATTGAAAACGCTCTTACCTCATGAGTCCGGTGGTGGCCAGAGAAAAGATGAAACCAGGCCACTGGTTTGGGGACAAAAATCTATGCCACTGATCCCCAAGATCATGCAGAAAACACCTATTAACATGGAAGTATGGATCTTTGACTGACTGACAGAGTTTAGGTTTTACGTCCCACTTGGAGACGTTCTTCCCAGCCAATCTCTTGGCTTAGTACTGAAAAACTAAAACAAACACAACAAAGCAAACATGCATCCATAACAAAATATATTACAACATAAAACGAACCCAAAAACTAAAGCCAGGCTTCGTCGCCTCCTACGACCGCCGGCCTGGAAACGTACAGGGCCTATTCTGGCTTTGGCGATTCATAAATTTGCCACTGACTTACTTACTTAGACACTTATCCACTTACTTGCAGGCCTGAAACCCACACGGGGCAAGCATGGACATACAGCGTGGCGTAGTGATAACAACGTTGGTCTAGATCAACGAGGTTAACCTATGCTGAGCCCGGTTAGTACTGGGATGGGTGACCATGTCTGGGTTCGACTACTCGGTATTAACTAACCACCCAGGTCTACTCAGCCTTCTACCCTCCGTGGGACGGTAATATGAGTACCAGCCAAAGGGCGGTGATGCTCTGCGGCTGGGGAGTAAAGGCAGGCGTAGTGTAATTTGCAGGTAAAACTGTGTGATCCATGTCTGAGCGCATTAGAGGTAGTTACGACTATGCGTTATACAAATCGACGTATACTTTACTTTACTAACATTATAGTTACGCAGAGCGCGTTGTAATTTCAGCAGAGCGGTACGTCGATCTTCTGACCACACGACGAGCTTGGCAATCATTGGGTCATAGTGTACAGAGACTTCATCTCCTGTACATAGAAAATACTTCGGTGACAATATACAACAAGAGGCTTTTCTCAGTAATGCACGATTAATAGGGTTCGTTCGTTCGTTATTGCGGGCAGGGGCCCAGCCTACTTTGGACCTCAGCGCTAAGACCTTTACGATGGTCCAATGCGCTAGCCCAGGGAGAGGAGAGAAGCATGTGCGGTGTGTAGGCTAAAATAAGGCTACAGCTAATAAGAGGATTCAACAGCCTCCTCTATTATCCTGCGTCTAAAGTATACAATTATATACAAATGTTCTGTATGTTTAAAAATTGTTACATCAATCGTTGTTTATTTAAGTATGTATAACATCACGTCACGTCATGCTTTTTTAGCCTAGGTTTTAATCTTTTCCTGTTTTAGCCTTTATATTTCCGTTTCATGCCTTGCGTATTATATTTTACTTGTATTTCAATTTTACTTGTATTTTATTTGTATTTCTTATTAACGTTGTAACACTGTGCGAATGTCACAGTGAAATAAAATGCTACTTACTTGCTTACTTACTTATGTATTATACATTTACTGTCAGTGCCGGTAACCTTGTCGAACTCCGGTCTCGACGCGTAGATCGGGCCGTGGTGTCGGTGTTGCGAGGTAATTTAGTGGTCCGGCTCCTGGCATGAAATTATTATCCGGGTCCTCAGCGTAGACTCGCGCTTCGAATGCGTGACCGTTTACGCTGAGCTGATCCTGATGAACGGGCAGCGGTTCACCTGCTGCCACCTAGCATCACAAACACACAACGTTTTTGTCGGTAGTGCGCGGAATCGTCTCTACGATATGGTGGTTGTCACTTTCTAGGTCCAGCAACTACAACACCAACTGCCACTAAAAATTAGAAAGCATGTGTGCACTGACTGATTGATAGAGTTAAGGTTTAATGTCCCACCCAACACAAAATGGTTCACTTCGGAGACGTTATTCGCAGCCAATCTCTTGGCATAGTACTGAAAAACTGAATCTAACACAACACAAGCAAACATGCATCCATAACTAAATGTACTACCAAATAAAATTAATATAAAAAAACTAAAGCCAGGTTTGGTCACCTCTTATGACCTCCGGCCTGGAAATGGAACAGACCAATTCTCAAAGAAGTAGACAAGTAAGGAAGTAGTAAACAAGTAAGGAAGTACATAAGGAAGAAAGTAAGTATGGAAGTTACGTAAGCAAACAAACAAGTTATACTGTAAAACAGTATATTTTCGCGTGCATCAAATTTTCGCAATTTGAGTAGAATCGCAAAATTAAATACCACGAATTTCGGGAATTTGCTCATTACCATAACTTTATCTGCATAGAATATCAACACCTGGAAAATAAGCGAAATTAACATGCAGCAAATTTTCTACGTAAGAAAATAGCGAAATTAAGATGCAGCGAAAATAGAGTGTTTTACAGTATAGCACCGGAATCTACAAATAAATCAGGGCACATTACACACTGGAGCCCATACAGGGCACAGTAATTGGGCAAATATTTACCTGAATCAACTTTGCAAAACGTGGTTTCCTTCATTCAGCACCAGTCATTTACAACTGACTCCCTCGTACAGTACTCCAAATTCTCTTACCACCAGTATTTGAATCTAGGCTTAAGACTCGCTTTTTGATCTAAAGATGTGTCGTGCCTATTGAGCTACAGATAGAGTAGCATGGTCTGTGTGTCTGTCTGTATGTCGGTCACGTTCCTGAGCCCCGATAAAACGGTTGAACCGATCGACATGCCATTTAACTGGTGACTCAGGTAGGCCCAAGGCACCACGCATCAGATGAGGGTCAAGATCCCCACAGGAAGAGGGGATTTGTCCGGCATTGTCAAGCATAGGATTTTGCAGGTTTTGGTAAAAAATGATCCCTGCAAAAACGGCTGGACCAATCGAGATACCATTTGGGGAGGTCACTCATGTGGAAGCCAATGGAGTGTCAGAGATGCCACAGATCATAGGCAGTTGTGTTTATCATGACACCCAACAAGATGAACGACCTTGGACACGGGCTGTAACCTCTCACAACTCCAATATGTCATCAGAATCACACATAATCAGCACCAATGCTGGGCAAATTACACTACAACCTCTACCTTCAGCATGAATAGCATACACCACTGCAAGCCTATTCACCCACTGCAACAAATCAGACATAACCTGAAAACCTACCAGACAAGCCCCACCTCTCTGCCGAGTGGTCTACGGCCACCCGGCTAGACACAGAAATTACTAATTCTCCCTTATCTAACTAACGGTAAAAAAAGAAAGAGCAGGTATGACCTTGATTTGCCATTCAACGAGGTCGGTATTTGTGATCATTTCAGTGACGGGATGTTCCACCTGAAGACGCGTGTTCATCTCCATGAAGAAAAACTTCTCGTTCGCATCCATTATAAACTCCACCGTGCCTGCACGTACACACCGAACAAACGAATAGCTAGAAACAGCCAGCACTTACTCGATAATCTGCTGTATGGGCAGCCAGTGTTGATTGATTGAGCTGTGGTACTGCGTCCCACTCAGCACAAAATAGATCATTTTGGAGTCCAAGACATTCACGACACAACAAAAGCAAACGTGCATCCTTAACAAAATATACTACGACACAAAATTAACCCCTTAAAACTAAAGCCAGGTTTAGTTGCCTCCTATGACACCCGGCCTGGAGAGGGCCGGTGCTTCATAAATTTGTCACTTACTCATTTACTTAGACACCCACTTACTTACAGCCTTGGGACCCACACAGGGCAGGGCAGCCAGTGTAACATCCTCAACAACGGGCTTGCATGTGCTCGTCTTGGCGCCTGGAGAATGATCCTAGCCAATACGTTCCACTTGCTTTTACTTTCTGCATAATAAACGATAGTCATGCAAAAACCCTGTAACACCTCGTTCTTCGTCGTCCACTGTTTTGGTTATTTCACAGACCTGTCACACAACCATTGGCGGTAGAGGTTTCTCTGCTGCATCAACCTCAGTCTGGAACAGCTTGCCGGAAGCAGTCCGTTCTTTAACATCTCTGTCGCTGTTCAGAAAGTGATTGCAATCCAACACTGTCTAACTTTATAACGAACTGCACTAGCACTTGACTCACTGTTTCGTTTTTCGTTCGTTTAGTGACCTAGAAGTTTTAGGATTTATGTCACGTTAATATAAGCTCTTTTACTTACTAACTAACTAACTAACTAACACCTACCGGCTCCAACGTAGTTGACAGCTTGCGCAGCTCTAACTGCAGCTTCACCGAGTGACTTCCTTGTCTCCGGTGAAATACCCGGCTGAATATTCACAAACATTTACACACAAACAGCACTAAAATAACATCGAGTAGCAACAGGCAAAGTTTATGTGTATTCTATGAAAAGCTAATCAACATCGACGATCACACCACAGAGGTGGAAATTTGTCTACAGTGGCGGCATAATGATGTCCTATCTGACAAGAACAAGAAAAACAACAGCTATAATCATTTTACAGCCATTATACAAATCAACCTGTGTTAGCCATGATCCCAGACAAGAACAGAACGAATTTGTTGAAGCGATGTTTTAGTGCCCAATTGCCCTTTCTGATAGCAAATATTGCATTTGAATTAGAAACGAGGTGTCGCCCTAACGGGATGTAACACTACTGGCCTGCCGTGAAGTGTTACCGCGGAGCTACAATTAGACTGGAGGTGGCATGACGTCATCGCCTGGCCTGTGTGGGTGAAGACGCCTGCAGGCCCGCTCTGGAGTGTTACAGACGACGATAGACAACAAACGACGACAGACAACAGACGCCAGAGAGCAAAACAATACTGGCCCCAGTAGTAAGACGCTACAGTACTCCGCACCGACTTCATCTGCATAATGTATACAGAGACAAAAAAGAAATACAATCAGAAGATGGACGGATGTCTTCATGACCACAAATCTGAATCAAGATATGAACTTGAACTTTGACCTCCAGCATCTCGCATGGTCATCGGTGCAGATTACTGATTATTCCCTGTAAGTTTCATCGAGATTGCTTAAGTAGTTCACGAGATATGGTGTTCACACAAGATTTGACCTTGACGGACTGCTGTGACCTTGACATTTGACCTTTGACCTCCAGAATCTAATCAGGTTATCAGTAGAGGCTAGTGAATATTCCCGGTCAGTTTTACCAAATTGTGCAGCCGTTCACGAGACATCATGGTAACAATATCTGACCGAACGAATGGAGGAACGGAACAGCATAAAAAACACAATGCCTTAGACGACACTGTCGGGTGGCAAAGATACAAAAAGTCGACTCACTGCCGGAGCCTCCTCGATGATTTTCTGGTGTCGTCGTTGGACGCTGCAGTCTCTCTCAAACAAGTACACATAATTGCCGTACTGGTCTCCAAATACCTGTACCTCAACGTGCCTATGCAGCAAAGCAAACAGGGTCACCATTGTCATCAACTAGAAGATGTACTACAACACCCCTTGCCATCATCTTGACGGCCTGCTGTGACCTTGACCTTTCGCCGCTGACCTCCAGAATATAATAAGGTCATTCGCTGCGGCGAGTAAATATTCGCTGTAAGTTTCATTGAGAATGCTCACATAGTTCTGTGATATGGCGTTCACATGATTTGACCTTGACAGCCTGCTGTTGACCTTAACCTATGACCTCCAGAATCTAACCAGGTCATCAACTCAGGCTAGCGAATATTCCACATAAGTTTCAGAGAAACTGCCCCAGCCGTTCATGAGATATCATGGTAAAACAATCTGCCCAGACAAATGAACGAACAAACAGACGGACGGATAAGCGGACATCCCACAAACACAAAGATCTGCCAAAATTGTCTAGTGGCAAAGGCATAGAAACACAGCATTCGGATATCCAAAAGTGGGTGAGACAAATTGGGTTCAATTACACAAAAGTCACAAAAATTGCAACAAAACTGTAAATACGTATGGAGGCCTACACATGTTCACGAGAGCAGAATGAAAAGATATTTTGTTTATCGCCGAGTTAAGGTTTTACAGTTTCAAAATAGACAGGGCTTATACCAACAGCTCAGGGCCTGCATGGGACAATAAACGTTGTAGCTTCACAAAAAGCAATGACTTTCAGTTTACCTAAGTGTTAATATACCGACAAAATAACGGACGGTATATGCATGCCGTCATCATATACAAACTTGATACCTCGGGGTGTCGATGTATTTTTCTATAAGCATGACGTCGTCAGCAAATGCTTTCATAGCCTCTCGCTTTGCAGACTCCAGCTGCGTCGTGAATTCACTCGCATCCATCGCAATGCGCATGCCCTGGTGTCAAAAATCAAACAATCGGTCAAATAACTTTGACGACAGGTCGCATTGCACATCGTACCATTACTGATAATGAATGATCCCTTTTACATCATACATTGCAGCACAGACTCCCAATGCATTCCAATGGGTCGGACAATCACCCAAACATTGCCCCTTCTTTTGGGGTGAATCTCGAACCCATCTAATCCATGGTTCCTTGGGCCAACAAAAGTCATTCCCCCAAACGGCATCTCAATCAGTTCAGTTTTATGTTTGCACAATACATCAGTGTGTCGCTGTGTCCAGCATGCAGATGACGTGTGTCTGTCGCATCTGGTCGTATCTATGCGATGCAGCCTCTGCATTAACTGCCGCATTCCAGGCAAACTTAGAATGGCCAGTTCCACTTGGCACTTGGTTTTATTCTTCCATGTGTTCTGCAAGAGACTCCATCTGGCCGGGCGGCACATATTTTTTATGGGCCAAATTAGCCAGTGATGGCTTAGTCCATTGGTGTGAATGTATGCCTCTCATCTTACCTACATCAGTTCATTAATTAACATACTAATGAGGAAGACAACACTGTTTCCTTTCCTGAAAATTAGTACATACATAACCACCACTTTCTCTGAATTATTCTGATGACAAACAAACGGACAAATGCGGGTCAAAACCATTACCCTCTCAAACCCATGGCAGAGGTAGCAGCTGTGGAAAAGATTTAAAGTACCTTTCCACCGCCACCACGAACAGCCTTGATCATGACAGGATAGCCAATCTTCTGCGCCTCCTCTGCCAATTTCTCATCCGTCTGATCACTTCCATGATATCCTTCAATCACTGGTACGCCTGCTGCTGACATAATTGCCTTTGATCGACTGTACACAATAACCATACACCTTTGCATCCACATCCAGAGTTCTTAATTACATGCTATAAATTTGCAATCTGCAACAGTCTGCTATATTACTTTGGCATGTGAGTAAAATAATAATGTCATAATTACTTTTTATTTAGTGAAGTTAGTTTTCTTTTCTTTCTTCGCTAACGTATTTCTAAATTCCAGAGAATAAAGATTATCATAATATGAACTGGCCAATTAAATAATTAATTGGATACTTGTATTGGTTATGGTACTTGTATTGGTTGATTTATTGAGTTAAGGTTTTATGTCCCACCTGACACAAAATAGATCATTTTGGAGACGTTCTTCCAGCCAATCTCTTGGCTTAGTGCTGAAAAGCTAAATCCAATGCAACAAAAGTAAACAGGCATCTAAAACAAAATATACAATAACACAAAATAAACACAAAAAGCTACAGCCAGGTTTGGTCACCTCTTACAGTCTCTGGTCTGGAAATGAAATGGACCTATTCTTAAGCAAAAAATAAGTAAGTAAGTGAAAAGGTAAATAAGTAAGGAAGTAAGCGATTTATACAGCGCCAGAAGTGACAAATACATCAAGGGTGCACTACAGCCCCGGAGCCCATACTGGCTTAAAGGGAGCAATGCCCTTCATTCGAGTGCTCTGAACTTCCTTCAGAGCTTCGACATTGTTGGTTGAGTGAAAGAATGGGCATTAGACAACCGTGTTACTGCATCACCACGCTCATATGTGCTTGACACTGATCTCAGACCTTGACCTCTGACCTGGACCTCTGACCTGGACCTCTGACCTTGACTTTCAATTGCAGGCGAGCCATGGCCACATACAGAAAAAACTCAAGTTGAAATAGAAGTCAATTTAAAAGATAGATTGGAAATAAATGGATAGACAGACATTTGGATACTAACAATCACTTTACCTTTCTGATGCGGCGGGGATAAATATTAGTTATTTCGTTACTTTTTTACTCTTTCAACTTCTTTACAAGCGCTTACATTTTTGTTACAGTTCACCCTTTGCTATCACTAATGACTTAAGTAGAAACATTAATAATAAAATGTTTATGAAATTAAGCAGTCCGTACCTCTTGATGCCCATGTCCCTAATGGCTGACGCTGGAGGACCTATGAAAATAACACCATCTTTTTCACACTGCTCTGCAAACTCGGTATTCTCCGACAGAAAACCGTAGCCAGGATGAACTGCCTGCATCCAACATGGCAGTAGATATAAATATTATTCTAAAATTAAATGTTTAATTATACAAGCACATGATTATAGTGGTATCAGAAATCTACATAAACAGTCTTCGAGACTCGTGACTAATCAGTGACGTAAAGGCAAAATGAAGAAATCAGAATAGCAGCCTATGACATGGGACAGATATTTACAGCAAGTCATGGACAAAATCAATTCAAATCAATTTGACAAGTTTTGATTTGGCACAATTGGCAGTTAGAGATTATCAGTAAATATCATGACCTAGTTAACTTGCGGTCCCAACACAGTTTCTTGTTTGGTAATTTTGTGCAAATTTTTGGTACTATGCAAAATAACTAGACACCAAAAATCACACGAGCCCAGAATACTGTACAGAATCAATACAACCATTGCCAAATTACGGGTTTAGGACTGAAATGAGCTCAACACAATTCTGTTAATAACCACTGCAAGCTGACTGTACCGTATCAAATCATTTGCGCTGTCAAACTCAGATTTTGGCAACTGCAGGCATCGTAGGCAAATGCCTAGGGCCTACAGCGTTGAAGGGGGGCCTGCAAAAATGGTTGCAAAATATCACCCGTTTCACAGAAAGGGCTTCTTTTTGATTTAAAAAAAACAATACAAAATCTACTAAAGTTGCAACAAGTAATCAAAATCAGAAACTGCAAACCGCAGCACAATTAAGAAACAAATTAATAAACGTGAGATACCTGGGCTCCAGTCTGTTTAGCAACGTCCAAGATGCGATCTTTATTCAAGTAGCTGTGTTGGCTCTGTGCAGGACCAATGCAGTAAGATTCATCAGCCTTCACAAGGTCGCAAATGCACATGAATATAGCAAAGTCAGAGAAATACAAATGGAATATTATTATTATTTTTACTTATTTATGCATAAACTTTATAGAAGCATGCGGAGATGGTGAAAAGATGCTTTCAATGTGTACATTTCTGTTGATGAGCTAGCTATAGTGTCATCTTTGCATAAACATTACAAGGGAGCTGTTTTAAAAATGACATAAAAAGCTGTTGGTCCATAGCGACTCTGTCAAACCAGGATGGTCAAGCAAAAACCAGAAGCAGTAGTTAATGATAAATAACGTTCAATTAATGAGTTACAATTCTGTATAATTTCTTACACTGAAGTCTTTATTTTATACAGTTCACTAGATCTTTATACTGTATGATTAAGAATACTCTGTGGAATTGGGAGTTGTATAATCTTGTTTTATATTTATTAATTTGTACAATGTGATATATTTACGTGCACTCAAAAGCTGACGATATGGCCAGCTTAGTCTAGCACATGGCACATTAACGAAAAAAATAAGCAGAAACTAAAAAACCGAGTAGCTCAAAAGAAACGACCCGGGCAAAGTCCGTGAA
>Ga0209780_1000356_pt1 | contig 23359 bp, 20 predicted proteins | sample WorMetexBAHAMAS2_FD_187384 | JGI IMG/M metagenome (GOLD analysis project Ga0209780, IMG submission 187384) | Marine gutless worms symbiont microbial communities from Max Planck institute for Marine Microbiology, Germany - Inanidrilus exumae... | ecosystem: Host-associated > Annelida > Digestive...
GTGCATGAATGTATACGTGTGATGACTACCTGTATACTTAGTTAAGTTAGTTAAGTTATTTTGATTTTTTTTTTATTATTTGTCTACCATGTTTGGTGAATAAAGATGATTATTTGTGGTCGGCTGTGGGCGTTGCTAAAGTGGAGCTCAGTAATATATATAATTGCAGGGGCCTTCTGCCTGCAGAGACCTGCTTCTTGTGGGTAAAAAGTAAAGTAAAAGTAAACAGTGGGTCACTTTATCTTTCGCTAAAACCAAAGTCTAAAACCTTAGTCTAAAACCAAAGCTTAATCTGAACGGCTAAAACCTGGTTTTAGACCGAGTTCAGATTAAGCAGAAGATAAAGTGATTTGGTTTTAGACCAAAGTCTTAACTCTAAGAGATTAGTGATAATTGCCTATCTAAATGCATTAGGACGGTTTGGTTTGAGACCGGATTGCTCAGGTTAAGTTCGGTTTTAGACCAAACTTTGGTCTTAAACTTTGCTTTAAGCGATAAGTTTGGTTTTAGACTTTGGTTTTAGCGAAAGATAAAGTGACCCAGTGTATAGCAGTCTAGCATCAACTTAGCTCTTCACCACTACAGGAAACTCACATGCCATATGGGATCACACAGTGTTACCTGCCACCCGACAAAGGTGAGAATCCTGCCTTTACCCCCAGCCGAAAGCAGGTACTCGATTTAGCGATCCCGGAGGGATGAAAGGCTGAATTGACCTATGTTACGTGAAAGCCACCGGCCGGGAATTGAATCTGCGACCTGTAAATCTCAAGTCCAACGCCATACCGCTATGTTTGTTTACAAGTGCATGCCAGTCGTCTGCCGGTAAGATGGTCAATTTAATATTTATGTGGTTTGCAAGACCAAATCACATGGCATACCAGGATCACTGTGAAGAAAATAGCAGCAACAGTTGTTTTGTAAGTTTGTAACAAGATATTATAGTTCAGTAGGTGTTGTAATGTTTGCTGCAATTTAGCATATGGCACATTCTCATTCTTTGTTGCTACAGACCTTGTTGTCTTTCATATAAAGTACGAAAATAATGGCTTCCTCCGTATTGCAGAAATACAGCACCAGTATGGCCCATTTTTGAAATGGGCTGGTCATCACTCCAGTATTATATATTCTAGCTTCCTATTCTGTGTTGAGTGGGATGTAAAACCATAACACCATCAGTCATGGTACCTGCTGTGTCTCACCTTTGGTTGATATGATGCATTTACAGCTTGACAATCAGTTGCCTGGAGCCGTGTTTCCGATTGTTATCTCTCCGATTCCGTTACCCAAATCAGTTGCCGTCGACAGTGGTCAGTAATTGTTTCTTCTAAATTAAATCATCGACTCTGGAATATGCTGTTTTTCGCTTTTCCATTGCACTATATGCATTGTCATCTAAATGCAACCATCACTGGTTTTTGATATCACTCGATGCTTTATTTGCTTTACGGCACTTGACTGACACTGTCACAGATTTACATGAGAATTCTTGTCAGCTGTCGTTGTTAGCCGTCGTGTAGCCTAGAATTACTTTAATAATGGCTCCCAACATTCTGCGTTCTAGCATATGCTACATGTTACTGTCTGCAGAGTTACAGTGGGGTGGAGTGGGCAGGTCTGGTACCATGGGTGGGGTTCCCCCGGGTGCTTTATTTTGGGCTTTGCCTAAGAGAAGCATTCCAAAGACAGACCGATACAGAAAAGATATTATACACAAGAGTCGTTAGGCACTGATATGTTATAGAAACTGATAACCACCAATTACACAATATATCGTATTGAACTGATAAATACATGCAGGTCTTGTGGTGGTTGGTTGGTTTCCACTCTGTTGTAGGTGCTAGCATAATAACTTAAATGAGCCTTCCCAACCCTTTCCCATTTTGGATCATTGCTGAACAAAAAACAACAACGAGGTCGCGAGGTTACTATATATTTGGCTATTTGTAACCTGGCAGAACTAAATTACCGCCCAATACCTTGTCCATGATACTGCCTGTTTTTGCACTAAAAGGTGACATTAATCTCCCAGCCAACCAACCTGTAGAGTTACATGCTGCTGGCACTTGAACTGTTCTGATTGCATTTATCTGTATTTCCCTTCAGACTTTCAGACTGGCTACATACATCAGATGCCCATATGCCATACGTAGCATATGCTACATGTTACATATTTGTCTCTGCTGGTCCATCGACTTGAGCTCACTTCCAGTCTGTCTTCAAGAACAATCATCTTTCTCTCACAACCATTAAGTGACATTTTCCGTTTTCCTCCTACTGTCATGGGCAGCAAATGTAGCTTTTTTACAGAAACGTTCTACAGAAGTTGGGAGTTTTCTGAACAGTAGAGTTTTCAGATGATGATGTGGCACAGAACTTCTGGATGATCACCAGAAGTCCACCGATATGCAGTGAATGAAGGTTGTCCGTCTCCAGTGGCGAATTTAAAGGGAGAATGAACCAGATAGCTGTCGTCTCCTTCGTCTGGGCACCTGGTGACTACTGTCAATCATTGTATCCTGATTTTATTATCTGACTGTACATCTGGCACCATAGTGGTCCTGGAAGTGATTTGACTTACTTTGGCCACTCTAAAAATTACTGAACTGAACTGAATCTTTTGAAGCACAGTGTTTTTTTGCACTTTATGCACAAACTGCATAAAATTTACTAATGCATGCAAAATTTGAGGCAGGGTTGATTATCATATGAGCAAAACTTTTCAGTTTTGGAGCCCCAGAACCACATTTTTAAGGGGCTTGTCACCTTAACCTTCACCAGGGGCTTTGCCCCGGACACTGTGGGGGCCTGCTATCTAAACTCTCTAATTCACCGTCACATTTTCGTAATCCTGGATCGTCTCTGTGGTCATTGTTTGTGTCTATGTTTTGTTCAGAGCCGAAGCCGTTCACGGAGCTGAGTGTTTTGATACGCAAGAGTGACTACAGCAGCGTACTTCAGTTCAGGTCGGTTTCTTGCTCGGACCACCAAACGTTTGCTCTTATGGTTTGTGAAATGGCAAATCTGCCCAACTCTCTGTTCTTGGATATAAAGTATTTAAGTAATTAACCAAGTGATGACGTAGCTACTTGGCCATCCAGCAGTGGTTTGTCCTTGAACTTAGTGAGGAGGAGTTCACACGCTGCCTTGAGGCATTCATGCAGTATGCACAAAGCAAGACACCGAGGTCTGCTGAATACTTTGCCACGTACTATAGTCATGTATAGGAATGGGCGTTACTGCTACTGCGTAGGCATACAATCCAACACTAACATATATGTAGAGTCATTCCGCAATGTTTTAATAACTGCATACATGCAGAGAAAGGCAAATCATAGAATTGATAGTATTGTCGGCATACTGCTGAAAATAAACAGCATGTAGTATGATGTTGATGTCATCATCATACTACATCAGCATGTAGTATGATGTCGATGTCATCATCATACTACATCAGCATGTAGTATGATGTTGATGTCATCATCATACTACATCAGCATGTAGTATGATGTCGATGTCATCATCATACTACATATGCTGTTTATTGATCTCATCGACTTTCTCGCTGACGCTGTTCTTTTCAACCTTTATAAAATGCTCGAATGCCTTACCACGCGCTATTTTCAGCAGTATGCCGACACGACTATCAATTCTATGATTTGCCTTTCTTTGCACGTGTGCAGTTTGGCGTAGTGGTAACACATTGGTCTCGATCAACGAGGTTTACCTACGCTGAGCCCGGTTAGTACTGGGATGTGTGACCGTGTCTGGGTTCGACTCCCGGAGGTGGCACTTTATTTCAGTATGTAACCAGCCACCCAGGTCGACTCAGCCTTCTGCCCTCCGTGGGACGGTAAAATGAATAACAACCAAAGGGCGGTGATGCTCTGCGACTGGGAAGGTAACCGCAAGCCTGGAGGAAAATAATGACAGCCTACCGCCAGGTGGATGACGTATAGTCACCTGCGGGCTGACTGCCTGTAGGCCCAACGATTGGTAACGAGTATGGGAAGCCTTTTAATGATGATATGCCAGTTACCAACGGTTACAGATGGGGGACGGATGGAGCCAAGAAACAATTAACAGTACGTTGTTGATGATGCGTGCTCATGCAGCATTACGTTCGGTCAGTACCACTGCTGTCCACCTATGTACAACTGTTTTCTGCATTGACTTTGCAGTGCATGCCGTTGTATGCATACCGTACACACACTGAGAAACTCTAGTACATCAGAGATACTGCATCTCATCCCAGCAATCCAGCGACCCATGAAGCAGGAACCAGGAAGAGCGCATTCATTATCAGCTGATCAGGAGATAATTAATTGCCTGTGAGACAATCAGACAGCAGCTGTTCTCTGCATCACAGCAGTTTATGGCACTAGCAGCCACAGCTGATAACAGAGCATGCTGACACATGCATATTAGACTCGCTAACGTACAAGCAGTCACAAGATATCACGCTAAGAGCCTGATTGAAGATACATTTTTACCGCGTGATGCTATGCTAGCGTGGCATAAGCTGTCGTGCATCTGTCTGTCCATCTCTCCGTTCGTCACACTCCAGTATTGTATCAAAACGGATGAACGTATGATTATGCTAACAAGGCCATACGATAGCCCAGGGACTCTAATTATCTGATGCCAAAGATCTTGGCGAAATTCCACCGGAAGCGCCAAATAGAGGTGGGGTAGATTCAGATCACTGATGTTCGACCAGTATCTTGCTATATCTCAAAAACGGCGCAAGATAGGGATATGAGTGTTAATAGGAAATTGCATGTGCTCTATCGAATGATGCCACTACCAGTGACTTGAATGACCCATAACTACCGCAAACCATCCCATTTTTGGTGTTTTGTAGCGCCTTTTATATCTTCGTAATGGGTAGAGTTAGAGACCTTTTTGTACTGTGGGTCCATAAAAGGCAAACGTTCGTAGTCTAGTAGAGGTGCGCTGTTGATGTGGCAGGTGCTGTCAGCTGCTGATCCAGGAGTTTGCTGTCAACATCGACCAAGGATTCCTGATGGCCGTTCTTGCACTGTTCTCGTACGGCGAGGCAAGCGACGAACAGAAGCTGGCGGATTTCCGGCGGGACTGCGGAACAGTTGACCAGTCGCTGATGGAGGCCACCATTCAGTCGGTGACTGCTGGAGTGCCCAACTTCTATGATAAGCTGCACTTGTCGCCAATCAAGGTGTGCATTATTGTCATTCTGACCATTGCCGTCATCAACGTCGTCATTTGTTTGCTCATATAATTAGATGAAGGTCCTTTATCGAAAGTTACTGCTGCTTCTGTTTCGTCTATCCCGCATGGGGCCGGGTACCCCTTTCCTGCCTTTTTCTTCCCTCGTCCATTCACTTCCTCATCTTTTGTTTTTTTTTACTTTTTCTTTTTTTTCTTTTTCTCGTTCGCTTTACCTTTTCTCTTATTTCGTCGATTCCTTCCCATTCTACCAGAATAGTCCGCGTTTTCAGGCCGGAGATCGTAGGAGGCAATCGAACCTGGGTTTTGTTTGGTTTTGTTGATTATGTGTTATCTGTATTGCTTAGTTAAGATTTATTGTGGTGTCTTGTTGTATTTGGTTTAGTTTAGTCTTGCGGTACGATAGTTGTCTTCCCCTGTTGTAGGCGCTAGCGTAATAATTTAAATGAGCCTCTTGATCCCTTTCCCTTTTTGGGTGGCTGCTAAACAAAAAGTTGGCTAGGGTTGAGGTTAATATATCGCTGGCCTTTCTTCACTGGTCAGGGATAGCTCTTCACTCCTGACCTTTTGTCGGTGATATAGCCATATTTGTGCTGAAATGGGACGTTAGGCTCCCAACTAACTAACTAACTAAATAACTAACCTGGAATGATGACGAACAGTCCTGTTGTCCAGGTACATTTGAGTTTCTCGCTGTACGGAACTGAATCGGAAGGCGAAGGTGGCAAAAGTCCACAGCTGCAGTGGCAGTTCCTCCGTCTGTTTCTTCAGAGTGTCGGCATCGTACTGACGGACATCCAGGACGTCGTCTTCAAGTAATTTCTCCGTCTGATGTTTTGCAGCAGTTTAATGAATTAGCCCTTTGCACGTGTTAATAATGTTTTTGTTACGTGCATTTACAAGTAGGGAACAAACGATACCACTTTATTGCCAATATCACGATAGAAGAAGATTTTTGCATGCACTTAAGTCCACTGTGATGCTTTTAGCCAGCAAGGGTTGTTAGATAACCATGGTACCGATACCTTTAACCATGAAAGTATTCTGGTACTGATACTTGTACCAAGATTGCTGTTACTGTTAAAGTAGACTGCTGTTAAGTTTTGTCATGCCACATACAGAATATACAATTACAGATACCATAATATATTTAGGATTCTGCGAATTGTTACCTCACCCAACGAAGGTGATGGGAGGTTATGTTTTCGCCAGCATCGGTATATAGGTAGATACATATATGTCTGTGAACAAGTCCGATTCTCATCAAACTTCGTCAGTCATACCCTTGGCCACAGGGGACGAGGTGATTAAATTTTGGGTCAGATGTAAAGGTCGGTGGGGGAGGTATGCGCTCTACTCAGCCCATTTAGTTCCTGGTGATTTACGTGCATGTATGTGCATTTCACTTGTTTCTGGTCACCATTCATAACACTAACATTGATCAACTCTTTAAATTCGTCACAAGTACAAACTTGGATGATAAATTATAACCCTGAAGGTGCAGGATAACCTAAGCTGCATTCAAAATGCCATGAAATCTCAGCCAACCAATGAACCAGCCCTATTTCTTACGGTTACTTACATGACATATCGCCCCCGTGTGGGCTTTGGGGCTGTAATGTGCTTGATATATTTGTTGATTTTGGCACTATATAAATTGTTTGCTTACATGACTTCCATCTTTACTTCCTTTCTTCCCCATTTACTTCCTTAGTTATCTACTTTCAGAGTAGGCCTGTTCTGTTTCGAGGCCGAAGGTCATAGGAGGTGACCAAACCCATTTTAGTTGTTTGCGTTTATTTTTTGTTGTAATATATTTTGTTACGGATGCATGTTTGCTTTTATCGCTCTTATGGTGTTTGATTTAGTTTTTCAGTACTAAGCCAAGAGATTGGCTAGGAAGAACGTGTCCAAAATGACCTTTATTTCGTGTCAGTTGGGATATAAAACCTTGACTCAATCAATACGTGAGATATCATGGTACAGTTTTGTGCATTTGTGTGTACAACTGTTGTCGTTTAATGCAGACTTGGTTACTTTGAGCGGCAGTACGCATTCTACACGCAAGGCCAGTTGCAATCCGAGATCACAAGGCATTACACACAGCAGGTGATTGAATGGCTTTTTTACTTCCTTATTTTTTGGCTCTCATTTTGTTGTTAAAGGCCTCGTGTGGGCCTGAGTTTTGATATGCTTAAATAAGAAAATATAACACTGTTTTCGGCCAAATGAAGCAATCTTACAATACTGTGGTTTATTTGAGTCCATCTTTTGAAACAAGAAAACATATCATGTTTCAAGCACAACAGTTGGTGGCCATGCTGAATTTTTACAATTTGTGAATAAATGACAAATTTTACAGCTTGGCGTATAAGCTACATCGATTCAGCACCTTTAGAAACAACCCACTTGTCACTTTTCTCCATTAATGCTTTTAGCTGTTTATCCAGGCTTCCTTTTGGATTTTCTGACCTGGCTATCCCATCTTATAGTTTTTTTCTGGTTTTCTTTGCATTTTGTAAATTTTTTTCTTGGCCACGAAAAGTATAATGCACTTTTGAGCCTGCTGAATGCATTCTGTGGTTCTAGTTATCACCCGGTATGACGGTGACATAGTAGGTGGCATCGAATATCATGATGGTGATGTGTGTTGTCAGGCACTGAAGCAGATGTATGTACTTGTACTCGGTCTCGACGTCCTTGGCAATCCGTTCGGCGTCATCCGTGGTCTGGCCACCGGAGTTCAGGATCTCTTCTATGAGCCGTACCAAGGTGCAATCCAGGGTCCAGAGGAGTTTGCTGAGGGTCTCGCGCTTGGAGTCAAGAGTATGCTTGGTCATGCTGTAGGTGGGTGAAGTCTTCCACGTTGGACGTTTTTCATTACTGCACATCTTGTTTAACGAGCATTGTTTATGTTCCACCCCAACAGTGTCGTCAGAGGCAAATGTTTTCAGGTTGCCCATCTTCCGCATTCGTTCGCATGTTCCTTTGTCCAGACAGATATTGCTACCACAATATTTCACGAATGCCTTCAACAATTTTGATAAAACTTACAGGGAATATTTCCTAACCGTTACTTTTGACCTGATTAGATTCTGGAGGTCACAAGTCAAAGGCAAGGTCACAGCAGGCCGTCGAGGTGACAAAGGCGTCCACGTCAAGGCTATTGCATCAAATTCCATCTAATAATTTCCCTATTTACTCCCATTTTGAACTGTGTCTGCAAAAGAGAATGGTTGTGGTAGTTGATAATTGGAGGTCCTTTTTACAGGCTTGATGCCTCTCTGTTGCCCAACAGTGTAGAAAAGAGTAACACCAACCAGGAAAAATTATTCACTGGTCCCCATTCGTATTTACATAAAACAATTTAACAGACTGCAATTAAATATTTCTAGGATAAAATACAGTTTAGGTAAAGGTAAAGGCTTCCCATACTCATCACCGAGCGTTGGGCCCAGAGCTGATCCCAGTGTACAGGCAGTCAGCCCGCAGGTGACTATAAGTCATCCACCTGACGGTAGGCTGCCATTACTTTCCGCCAGGCCTGCGGTTATCTTCCCAGCCGCAGAGCATTACCGCCCCTTGGTTGGTACCAAGTTAGACTGCTTGGTGACAGAAGCTCATGGGTGTGAACAACTTGCACAAGGTTGTTGTGCAGCTTTAGCCACGAGTAGTAGTAGTAAACACGACCTGTTGATCGCAAGTACACCGCATCACTCTACAGTTTAAATAATTAAAGCAAATAACTGCATTTGCTACAGTAAAGTGCAGTCTGAGACGAGAATGATTAGTTGTTAAAGGTGATACAGTGTTAAAGGTGATATGTTGTTAAAGTAACAGATAGGGTCATTTGTAATAAGTTGAGAGAAAGAGAAACTAGGAACAGACGACGTACTGGCAGCGCTACAGTGAAACTAGTTGAGATGGTATGGTAGTAGTAGTTGTGCATGTCCATGACTGGGGTCCGTGCTACTTTATGTTACCTTCAATGCTTTTGAGACTGCTGTTTGGATGACATCCAGCCATTCACGCCCAGTAATAGTAAGTAAGTAAGTTTAATGTTTCAATAGCAAGTTATAAAAACCGCTAGATTTCAATAGAAAAAAATAGAACAGTAATAAAATGACAGTGTGCAATACATGGAAATAACAGCAAAGTAATAAAACATCCAAAATCACAGATGACATCGGTTATTGATAATGTATTAAAGAATAGTAATTTCGTGCGTGTAACCGGCCGTGGACAGACAGATGCAGCTCGCAATCTGGGAGTAACGTCATGGTTCCTGGGGATAGGAAGTAAGGAGGAAAAGCAAGAGGAAGATAGAGGTTTTCTTCTGGAGTGATTTGGGTACTGTTCACTGCTGGACAATTGACTGAGCGACTTTACACTGGGATTAATCGCCGGGAGATTATTCACCGGGGAACCCAGGTGACTGTTCATCGCTGGACTAATAACTGCACGTCAAATCGACTGGAGCCATTTTTTCACAGGCGGCTAATAATTTGTCGAAAAGTTGGCATTAACAATACTTTATTTTTACATCATAAAAACGTTGTTGTTTTTCACTACAAAAATGACATTCAAAATACAATTGTTTACACGATTAACACATAAAAACATGAATACAGCAAATGTCAATTTCGACCACTAATTACAGATGAAAATTGGCCCAGTGAAAACTCTCCCAGTGAATAGTACAGCCGTTAAATTGTCCGGCCAATTATATGTTGCCCAGTGAATTATTTGTCCTGGTGAATATTCTGTACACCTCTGAAGCAGGTGAGGAGTAAAACCAAGGGAGACCAGACTAATCCAGGTTTCGCCTGTACGACGGAGATGGAGGTGAGCTTATACATACATACATACATACATACTTTATTTAAGCCAATCAGAGTATACATAGTAAACGAATATAAGAACAGAAGAATTTACTCTGATGCTATGGCCGAACGAAGGGCACTTAAGCCGCTTACACGTAGCCAGATAAAAAATATACAAATAATTATAGAGATCTAAATAGAAACCACAAAAATATACAAATCGAACATATCAAAGCACATGAACGTCTAACTTTTACCAATTAAAAACTCACTCAAATTTACACGATTTAAAAGACTAACAAACAACGATAGACGATCAGCTGAAACTATATCTTCTGGTAAGGAATTCCAGATTCTTATGACACGCACAGCGAAAAAATGTTGTCTGCAGTTGATTCTTGAGTCTGGTAAAAACAACTTGTACGAATGACCTCGTGTTCTTAAATTACAACTAAGCGAGAAAAATCTGTCCGCTGACACTAAAACCAGTCCTCGAATAATCTTGTAACACATTGTTAAATCTGCACGCAATCGACGAAGCGTATGGCTGTGCATCCTGGTGTATCTGATTGGTGGACAGGTGGCGCTGCTGGTGCGGTCAGCCGAATTACCGGCGCACTCGGTAAAGGCATAGCAACACTGACCCTCGATGAGGATTATCAGAAGAAACGTCGCGAGGCAATCAACAAGCGCCCAGCGGACTTAAAGGAAGGTCTTGCCCGTGGTGGCCATGGTCTTGTGATGGTATGCTACCGTTGTCTCCTTTAACTTATCTTTGTGTATTGAGCTGTATAGGATGATACAAAAAATGGAACATTGGCCACTGTGATTAAAATTGGTGCTTTAGTACTGTCTCCCGTAACTTTGCTTTCTTCCACTTCAGTGAAATTTGGCGTGTAGATAGAGGTCGATGGGTGATGCACGACGGTATGCAGTATGACCCAATCCAAGATCAAGGTCACGAGCCCTTCAAAGTTGAAAATCCGGCCATTTTCAACAGCTATCTCCTCTGCCATTTTCAATGGGAGCTGACAACTGACCGCGGATTCTTAAACTACAGCACAATGTCTAAATTTTGTCCGGCCTGATTTTCGATATTGGGCCTATTTTTGTGTCACGTGACTTTGAAGTTCGCAGAAACGTCAGTTGTGAAGAGTCGACCGTCAGTCCCATGCGGGGCTAATTTTAGAGGTTTGTTTATTGTCGCAGTCAGCAGTAAATTTGTCATCTCATCTGCAAAGATTTGCTATACTACCTCATAGAATATTTGGCATTTTTTGACTGACACTGAACAGTGAGTGACGTGGTTTTTTGCACTCTCTGAAATGTTAGTCCTACTGTGCTGTTATTGTGATAATTATTATAAATTTATCACTGGGTCACATCTAATGGCAGCTAACGATAGCGATTTATTGCTACACATAGAGTAGCCTGGTGTGTGTCTGTCTGTCTGTCTGTTGGTCACATTCATGAGCCCTGCAAAAACGGCTGAACCGATTGAGATGCCGTTTGAGGACTGACTGGGTGGGCCCAGGGAACCATGTATTAGCTGAGGGTCCCTATCCCCCAAGGGATGTGTAATTTTGGAGGGTTGTCTGCCCTTTGCAGCAGTGTACGCAAAGACGGCTGAACCGATCGAGATGCCGTTTGGAGGGCTGACTCATGTCAGCCCAAGGAAACGTGTATTAGATGGGTTCAAGGTCAGACAAATCCATTCGACGCCGTGAGGGGTAACAAGATGGTGATGTGGCTTTTTATCAAAATTTTTTGATTGCTTGTTATTATTAGGTTGCATCGCCTGCACGCAGTGCATAGATGCGGCCTGTTGCTACAGCTGTCACACGTAGCGTGGTCTGTGTGTAAGTAAGTAAGTAAAACGTCGATTTATATAGCGCATTGTCGTGTACAAGTACACCTCTAATGCGCTGGGCACACTAGTACTGACTGAAAAACTGGGTTTTCAGTGACCGCCGTCTGTGTGTGTTGAGCACACCGGGTGAGCTATGCAAATAACGGCTAAACCGATCGAAATACTGTTTGGGGGACTTACTGAAGTAGGTCCAAGGAGTCATGCATTAGATGTGGATCAATAGGGGACGAATCCATTTATAGCTGTTAGTGGTGACAAGTCGACGATGCGACCTTTTGCCAAATTACTTAGGACTTTTGTTATTATATAATATACGTGTATATATCATTAAAGTGCTATGCAGTCTTAGAAACTTCAGGAGCAGTGTTGTTGCAGGGAGTTTTTCACGGAGTCACTGGTGTTGTTACAAAGCCGATTGAAGGTGCCAAGCAGGAAGGCGTTGGAGGCTTCTTCAAAGGTGCGGCAGTTTAGTCTTACATTGTCTTTTGATTATAATAATGCCAGCTATGTGGGAAAAGAGCCGATTCATGATATGATATAATACGAGATGTTATATTTATGTGTGCGTAAAGCTGACAGAAGGGCCAGCTTAATCTAGTCCACGGCACCAAAAAGAAACGGAGAAAATAAAGAAAGAACTAAAAACAAAAACCAGGTAGCTGAGAAGAAATGGTGGGTGATAGTCCGTGGAGGCAGTTTGGGGCAGATGTAAAACTATGGGGGAAGGATTAGTGAAACAGGTAGTTTTTTAGCCGGGAGTGAAAAAGTGAGGGAGTTCCTGCTGACAGACATGAAGTAAAATTATGACGTTCCATTATTATCAGAGTCAAAGATTATGTAACTAAGTAAGTAAGTAAAAAACATTTGCAAAGTGCTGTAATCATTTGAATGTAAGCGAATCAGAGGCATTGGGTTACCTGCTAGTGTTGTTAAAAGCAGATTGAAACAAATTGATTTTGGGATGCGTTTTGGATGACTTCAGGGTGTGGAATGAGTGAGTGGAGGAATGAGAGTATTCCTAATCGTTGATGCTACAATATGGAATGAACATTGTGCATTACTTACTTTTTACTTAATCGCATCAGTTCCACATTTGTAGAGCATATCTCATACGTGCACATGTATGTATGTGACGTCATGGAAAAAAGGCGGCAGATATTATCTGTTGTCATGTACACGGGAAAAAATTTACTTACTTATTATGCCTCGCGTCGTACAGTGACAGTGGTCTAACAGAGCAAAAGCCAGTTTGGTTGAGATGGGACAGTCTTCTGCTGTTGATTTTAGAAGACATATGCAGACATTTTTATGCATTGTCACCCGACACTGTCACCGAAGGCATTATGTTGTCAGGCTGTCCGTCCACCGCATTCATCTGTTCGTTCTTCCCGACAGATGTTATTACCACGATATCTCATGAATGCCTTGAGCAATCTTGATGAAACTTACGTCGAATATTTGCTAGCCCCTACTGATAACCTGATTAGAGTCTGGAGATTAAAGGTCAAAGGTCAAGGTCAGAGCAGGCCATCATAGTGGCGAAGACATCCTCGTCGCTGCTAGTCGAAGGACATCTTCTTGCTAACTGTTGCAGGTGTCGGTAAAGGCCTGTTTGGTGTTATCACAAGGCCTGCCAGTGGCGTGGTCGACTTCGCCTCCAGCTCTTTTGAAGGAATTCGCAGGTATTCTGATGTAATGTAGTAGGATGGCTTGGTCTCTCTGCTGTAGACCAAAAACGTTATCCAAAGGGCAGTGCATTATTGGCAGGATGTGCCAAACTTGTGGCTATAAAACTGTTTTACCAGAGTAAATTGATTGCATTGTCCGAGAACATGAACATCTTCCTGTATTCAGTTAGAAGTTTTGAAAGTAAATAAGTAATCAAGTAAATTAGATGCATTGTTTAAAAAATAAACTTCTTCTCTGTCAAATAGACAGCATCTGAGCTGTATTGATTGCTGGAGGTAAGGAGAGGAAATAATCAGACCTTTTCTGTGCTGTGTTGTGTACAACAGTTGTGCACAATGATACACACACAATCATGTGAACAGTTCTTAAATTTACATGTTGATTTAGGTTTAGGTTTTAGTTTTGTTTGTTTAGGTTTAGCATTTTGTGCGTTTTTTGTGTTAGCTTAGGTTAGGCGCTAATGTCAGTGTATCATTGTAACTAAGTGTCAGAGTGTTATGTTGAATTGTCAGTTCTGAGTTTTACACAGAGCTACGGAAGCTGGTTACTTGTAGGTTTGCGGAGCTGTCCGATGAAGTGAAGAAACTGAGACCACCTCGACACATTCAGTTGGATGGCATCATCCGGCCATACGTTTACCGCGAGGCCGAAGGACATCAAATATTGCAGGTAACTTATGCATATTCATATTCAGATTAATTTCAAATAGGTGCTTATTATTGCAAACTGGTTACCGTCACCATCACGGCTGTACTGATTACTCTATTCTTATACTATGCAGACCAGACTGTTGAGTTGCTAGCCTAGAAATTAATGTGGTAACTCCTGAGAAATATTGTTAAGAAAGTGAAATGATTGAGGTGTTGTATTAGGCAATGTTTGTTGGCATATTCATAGTTGATGTTGATTTATGAACAGTTTATTCGCCAGAGGGCTCTTGGGTTATAATTTGACCTGATTCCTTTGTTGACTCTGACGCTATGCAAGTCGTTTACTCATTTAAAGAACTTTCTTACTTACTTTTACTTTCTTACTTACTTACTTACTTCCTTACTGGTTTCCTCAACAATAAGCCCATCCCGTTTCCATGCCAGAGGTCATATGAGGCGACCAAACCTGGCTTTAGTATTTTTTGTGTTTATTTTGTGCTGTAGTATATTTTGTTATGGATGCATGTTTACTTTTGTTGTGATAAGATTTAGTTTTTTGGTGCTAAGCCAAGAGATTGGCAGGCCAGAACATCTCCAAAATGACCTATTTTGGGTCATGTGATGTAGCACCTAAACTCAATCAATTATTCGCCAGAAAGCTGATGTGAAAGTGAGTAATTTCATTGAGTTACGGACACTGTTCTGTTTATCGTTTTCCTGTACTGTTATCGTGCTGCACCAGAGCCCTCTGGTGAATAAACTGTTCATAGATTATCATCAGCTATGAACATGCCGACAGACATTGTACTTCACTGAGGTTAGTTCTGTCTGTGTAGGATACAGAGGCGGGAAAATTCAAATCGGAGTCATACATTGGTCATTTGATGTCATCACCTGATGGTCGCACACTCCTGATGTCGACTGACAGGTCAGTTTTTGTTTGTAACTCATCAGTTTGATTGAAATGCAACCAGTTTATCAAGCTGTTTATTGTTGACAGTCCTGTGCTTGCTTCAGTGCTCTCAACAGTTTTTGTGCCTCAGCCACCGGACACTGTCGGCAAACGCATTATGTGTTTAGGTTGTCTCTCGTCCCATTCATCTGTCCGTCCATTTGTTTATTTGCTCATTTGTCAGTTCCCTACTGATGACCTGATTAGATTCTGGAGGTGAAAGGTCAAGGACACAGCAGGCTGAAGTATTTGGTGGCAAAGACATCCACATCGTTGCTGGGGCATCAAAGTCCATCTTTCAGTTTTCGTATATTTCTGGCCCACCTACACAGTGGAGGGCCAGACTAGTAACGGTCGCTGGCGTCTGTTGTCGTCTGTACCACTCGCATATGCAGCATAGCTCACCAGGGGGCAGCATGCGGCGGGCAAGTAGTGTTATGTCCCGTTAGGGAGACACCTTGTTTATATTCAAGTCCGATAGAAATTCTACCAAGATGAAATCGTAACCGGACCCTAATCCCCATCTTTGTCTCCTTTATGTCATTTCGTGAGAATGAACGGTTGCCGCCCACTCAGAGACAAGTGGCTTTTGTTCTACTGCAGTTTACTGCTGTGTAGCCATTGCCAACACTGATCTTGGTTCATTTCCAGCTTTCAAACGTACTATAAAGCTTGCAGATTTTTTCGAGTTCTTATCTTTCACTCTTAAGTAGATTTCATGTATTTTATGTTATGTATTCCTCATTTTTGTGTTTATATTTGTATTGTTCCTATTATCATTGTGTGTAATGTTAGGCTTAGAGGTTTGCGTGAATTGAACTATGATCTTTTATAAGGACACCTGTAAGTGCATATTTTGCCTTGGTGCTCCTGCTTGTTTGAATGTGTTTTTGTTCTTTCAAGCGAATAAATGATTGATTGATTAATTGATTGATTGATTGATTGATTGATTGATTGATTGATTGGCAGGAGATGGAGCTTAATAAGTAAGTAAATTATGTGCATTGTGACCAGTGACCAGTAACACCTGCCAACTTTTTTATCAGCATTAAGTTGCTTGTCTGAACACATACAGGCTCCTGATTGTCAGAATAGGCCCAGTCCATTTCTAGGTGGGACGTCATACCAGCCCACCAAATCTGGCTTAGTTGGTAATGACTGGCTTCTTTGTGTAAGTTTAATTACTTCAATGCCAAGCGAGGTGATTGGCTCGGAATAACGTCCCCAGGTTCGTCTGTTTTTTGTGTCGAGTGGGACATATAACCTTAATTCAGTCAAGTGTTTTTGTTTGTATGTGTGTATGTATGTGTGGGTCTTTGTGTGTGAAGGCGTGTCATCTTCATTGGACGCGGAGATGTGCTTGGACATTGGCAGTGTCAGTGGAACTACACGTGGGAACAGCTGAAGGAGCTGCCTATTCTCACACCAAAGGGCGTCCAGATACTGCTCAAGGTAACATCTGCCACACAGCTCCCGTTTTTTGTTGTTGAAAGATTGTACATCTAAACACCAGTCATTCGATGCTTTGACAGCCTGTAAAAATCTTCACCAGTTTCCCGTCCACGCATACACACCGTTTAAATGGCAGCCCCGTACGGGCTCCGGGGCAGTAATATTTGTGTACCGTGTCCTAGAAGTTACTTTACCTAGCTTATGCCACGTTAATCAGTACGTTCTACTACTACTGCTACTACTACTACTACTACTAATGCTTCGTGATTCATGTGTTGATTTCGGCACTATATAGATTGTTTGTTTGCATGTTTACGTAACTTCCTTCCTCCCTTTTTTCCTTCTTTAGTTTCTTTTTTCCTTATGCTTTCTTTCTTACGTATTTACTTCCTTACTTGTTTACTTCCTGACTCATCTATCTACTCCTTCCAGAATAGACCTGTTCAGTTTCCAGGCCGGAGGTCGTAGGAGGCGACCAAACCTGGCTTTTGTTTTTTGGGTTTACTTTATGTTGTAATATATTTTTGTTACGGATGCATGTTTGCTTTTGTTGTGTTTGTTTCAGTTTTTCAGTACTAAGTCAACTGATTGGCTGGAAGAACGTCTCCAAAATGACCCTTTTTCTGTCGGGTGGGGGATAAAACCTTAACCCAGTCAATCAATCAATCAATCAATCAGTTATTTTAAATGGCAGTTTTTTTACGTGATCCTTTGTCGACCACTACTCACCTGGAATGTCTACCTTCACCCTCTCTTCTCCAATAGACAGCGTCTGAGTTTTGATGATTGTCTGGAGGTTAGGAGGGAAAATATTCATAACTGTTCTGTGCTGTATTGTGTACAGTGATATGCACACACATACATGTTAACAGTTCTTAAATGTTGGTTGGTTTTGTTGTGTTGGTTTAGGTTTCGGTTTTATTTTTATGTTTGTTTAGGTTTGCCATTAATGTATTTTTATGTTAGCTTAGATCAGTTTATTTCTGTATCGCTTGCTTTTGCTGTGTTGGGTTTAGTTTTATCAGTACCAAGGCTGGGAAGAACGTCTCAGAAATGACCTATTCTGTGTTAAATGGGACACAAAACCTTAACTTAATCAATGTTCTATGTGTTCGAAACGAGAATCTTTCAGGATAATTGGCTCAGGTTTTCATACTCGGGAGTTTCTTCTGTCACTAAACCAATCAGTGTTAAAAGCACTGAATGGAACAATTATCCCCCAGTACCCATCACGGAAAAGAAGAACAGCTAAACAAAAACTGACTGTAAATCTCTCTTTTTAGGCCGCATCACCTGCATGCAGTGCATAAGATGTGGCCTATTGCTACAGATGTCGCAAGTGGGGTGGTCTGTGTGCCTGTATGTTTGTATGTGTGTCTGTGTCAGTCTGTCTGTCTGTCTGTCTGTCTGCGTGTGTCTCTGCATGTCTGTCTGTGTTTTGGTTACACGGATATGCTGTGCGAAAATAGCTGAACTAATCGAGATGCTGTTTGGGAGGATGACTGTTGGTGGGTCGAAGAAACCCTGTATTAGATTGGGTGAAGATAGGACAAAATTCATTCATAGCTGTGAGGTCACTGAGAGTGACAAGTCTGCAATTTGGGCACATGGGAGAGTGTACAAAAACAGGTGAACTGATCGAGATGCCGTTTGAGGCTGACTCGTGTGGGTCCAAGGAACCATGTGTTAGATGGAGGTCAAGATCGGACGAATCCATTCACAGCCTTGAGGGGTGACAAGTCAGCGATGCGGCCTTTTGCCGAATTACTTTGGACTCTTGTTAGGTTTATTATTCGATATACCCTGCATCTCAAAAGAGTAATCGACGTATACCGAAATTGCGGTGTTGATGCCAGGAGCGGCAAAAGAAGTTGATTGGAAGTAGCACAATTGGCAAAATGGTCACGGTGCTGGAGAGAGATCGCAAGTATGCCGAGGTGAGTCCAGTAATTTTGACTTAGTGATAGATGTGTGGTAATAAACTGCTACATTGTAGGGCTAGTAACTATTTTTATATTTTTTTATTAATTGCACTTATTTAATTGCTAATTACTGGATTAAAATTTATTCAGGCATTTAATTTCAAAAATCGTTAGTATGCAGATACTGACGCCACAGAACACATTCGCTGCCATCATCAGTTCTATAATATCAGTTCAGTTAGAATGAAAAGTGTTCAATTAATGGTCCTCCAGTTTTTCATTAAATTAACAAAATGTGAAATTTTATGTATCACTGTCATGATTGCTATTTTGTACATCTGCGTGATGTTGTACAAATCATTTTAACTTCATTTGCTTCTGGATGAGTCGTCAGAAGGAAATGAGTAAGTAATAAGTCGTAAGTTGAGCAATGTAAGTAAACTCTGCAGGTCAGATGTCGTCTGCTACGTGGCTTGTAATTTCAGTTATGTTTTTGAAAACGAAGGACTTCTCTGGGTCACAGCCAGTCATCTGTCTTTTTTCTTTCTTTCTTTCTTTCTGTCTTTTTTCTTTCTTTCTTTCTGTATTGCGGGCAGAGGTCCAGTCTACTTCTGGACCTCAGCACTGATTCCACGTAATGGTCCAGTGCACGAGCCAAGGGACAGGAGAGGAATTGGTAGGTGTGTGCGATGCATGCGTGACGTGCGGGGAAGGCGGGGTTAAGTAGGAAGTGAACAGCTTGTTGGTATTTATAGCACGCCTCCTCAAGACGTGGCCTACTGTCTGGCTTAGCCCTTACTGCTGCTCTGTTATGCACCAGCCTGTGGCCAGCAAAGTCTATTTGCTTCAGCTTAACACCAGCGCAGCCAACACCTTGACGTTGCTAATCAAGGTGTCAGCAACGATACAGTTTATAGAGGACACGGTTGAACCCTGTTTTTTTCTGAGATTATCTCTTTGTTCATCATGTGCATAGGAATTATTTGAAATAATCTTTGGTAGGCGGACGCCCCCCCCCCACCGGGCTGATGTTTGAACCCCAGCTCCTGGACACCCTACTGCACATGGCGCCCGAGTGCTTTGACCACTGGGCTACATGGGCAGGTCGTCACAGCCAGTGATAAGAAGTGATATATGGCCTATCGAATAGAGGCAATTGTAATGATTTTGAGTGACCTTTACGGTCATTCCCTACTGCAAGCCTTGCCAGCTGTGATTTTTTCCTACATTTATGCAGCTGTTGACGAGAGTTCAACTGGCATAGTCCATCTGTGATAGCAGAGCTTGTACAGATATGCAGGTGAGTCTCATGATAACTCTCAAATCATTCCGCATTTTGCGAAATTTGGAACAAGGGTATAGGGACACTTCTATATCTCACAATAGCCAATGCCGGGTTTTTCTGCACCACCCTATAGATGTTGTTTTCGTGGCATTACACTGACTGTTCCGTTGTGTTATTTGCGATGCAGATTTTTGTGAATGAGATGCAGAAGAAAATGAACGCCGCTGTATGCAACTGAGACCTCGTCTCTGAAACCATACACAATGTGTCGCGGGCATAAACCTCATTGCCTTCAAGATATAGTGACAAAATTTCTTTCGCATTGTGTGTGTGGCTCAAATGCCCATTGTGTTTAATCAGTCGACTTAAAATTAATTTTACCGAGTTATATTTTCGCACATGCTGCAACAAAGTACGGTAGTTCCACGTGATATATGTTGTGTTCGATGTACGTCTTTGATCTGTTGAAGGGCCGTAGTCACAGGTGTTGTTTTAAGTGAAAAACTTTGAATATATTGTACACCTTTGTGTTGTAGCACATGCCTCTGCTTGGGTTACTGGCACGGCGTAATGTGTTTTCAAGTCTTTGTATAAATTATATACAAATTTCAACACAAATGGCCTTGATTGTCTATCGTTTAAAGGGAGCGGTGCTGCTTCTGCTTTGCGTATTTGTACGCTTACGAATCAACGACTGTTACTAGTAATTATGCTACTTGTTGTTCATCGATCGTGTCTCACTATTACAGCCGTTTTTGTATGTCATTGGTACTGTCATCAGAAGAGCCAGAACAGTTTCAAGGTCGTGCATATTCATAATCAGTGGAGGAAGCAACGCCCCCTCTCAGAAGTCCGGTGGTGCATGAAAGACATATGATATATTACGAGATGGTATATTTGCATGCTCTGGCGAAGGGCCGTCTTAATCGAGTGCACGGCACCAAAAACGGAAAAAATAAGGAAGAAACTAAAAAAGACATGATGAAGCCGGTGGATGATTGTTCCTGATTGAGATGAATGCTTTGAGTTTCCTTCATAGCTTTTGACCCTGTGAATTCCATGACAGCAAGGGCATCCACCATGTAGACATTTGTTTCACTTATCCGCAGTTGTCCTGAGAGCTTCTCTTTCTGAACTGTCTGGTTGGTTACGTGGCACAGTGGTTAGAACGTTGGTCTTTGACCGGCGAACTTTCCTGTCCCACACTCGACCTGCAGCTGACGGGTGACCACGTATGTGTGTAAGCCGTCTGCTATAGGTCAGCCAACTAGGCCAACCCAGCCTTTCATCCTTCTGGGGTCGATAAATTGAGTAGTAAACTATATCAGATGGGTGCCGCTTCGTTCAGGTGGTGCCATCTGGTGAATGCTTGCGGAGTAAAGTCAGGATGGTCGTGTGGGTGGCAGGTAAAAACTGCGTGATCCCGTTAACATGTGCCATTCTGTAGTGCTTTGTGACTTTTTAGGCCATAAGAACGTGCTATATAAGTACCTCATACTTAAAAACGTCCCTGAAAAACGTCCGTTAAAACGGAAGTGGGGTGAACTCGGCAGGGAATACAAAATGTGATTGGTTCCAAGTTGCTCACGAGATCTTGTTGCCCCTGTGTCACAGGTTTCATTAAAATTGGTCAGTCGGTTTGCCGTTTATCTGAGACCATGTTATGTACGATATGATACACAATCAAAAATGCATAAAATACGCTCAAAGTCTGACGGTTTACCAGCTTAATCTGTTGCATGGAATTGTGAGAAAGTTGGTGAAAAGAAAACTAAAAATAGAAAGCCGATTAAATGCACAGAGTACAGACGATGCTCTGTCCACAAAGGCATTCCTAAGAGAAACCATCGGTCTGGTGGGAATGATTTCTGAACTAAGTGGGTTGTAAGCTGTGAGGAGGAGGATGGTGCTTACTGTGCATTGATACAACTGCAGACGTGTCCTACAAATGCGTTGTGTCATGTCATTGGTGAAACTCTGAGATGGTTGCATGTTTATGAACTGTTTCTATGCGTCAAACAGTGCTTTTTGAAACAAAGGTGATGGAGCGAGGCTGCATGCCTTAAATAGACTTTGACAGCAGTACTTTATACAAGCCATGCCTTCGTATTTAGGTTATGTCATCAAGTATTAATTTTCAGGGTTTTTTGGCGTAGACGTCCAGTAACGCACATGCTATTTCTATAATAATTCTACTAATTTCCGTCAGTCGTTACATGCAAAAATACAGTCATTAATGGCATTTCAAAAGGGAAATGTATCACAGCACAAATGATGCAGAGCAAAAGGCATGCCATATGCCATATCGGCGCATACCGTCACAAAAAAAGCATTGGTATAAGGTGTCAGATGATCTCAGCAAAGCAGATGAGGACTGTTACCATTGAGAGTAACATAACAAAGATCTTTTGTTATAACGACTGTTATCTCATAGTCACGACCTGAGTACCAGCCAAAGTGCAGTGATGCTCTGTGGCTGCGGAGTAAAGACTGGTATGGCTTATTCCACCTGTGCATTACACTTGTGGATGGCAGGTAAAACTGTGATCCCTTGTGCCATACCTGAGCGATTTAGAGATGACTATTGCACTCATTATAGGGTGCTGTGCAAATCTACAACTTTATAGTCAAAGTTTAGTGCCGTGTGGTGACAGCTTGTGCTGTCATTAGTTTGCGTAGTTGTCATCATTGTTAAAGGATTGCGTTTGGTTTGCGTTTATTGTCGTTAACGTGTTTGAAAGTGTTCCTCTCGTCAATCTTGCTGTTAATGTCGATAATTTTCGTGTTGTACAACGATTGGATTTGGTTTGTTGCCATGACATTTGTCACAAATATCTGCTAGCCATCATAAGGACATGATAAGGAAGTAATACAACGAATCCCACGTTATGTTTTTCCACGCTTATCTGCACAATATAATTATGCTGAAATGAAGTAATTTGAGAAATTTATTAACGTTTTAAACATTTTAACTTCTCCTCACGAGTTGTGGCGTTATGCAGATGATTATGTCATTAAGTAAGTATGTATTTGTACACTGACAGCAGTGAACCAGTATAATTATATATAGTCAACTAATTAATATATCTAATGGTGATGGTAATGTTTATGCATCTGACTCATGCTTTAGCCTGTCGCCATCTCGTGTGCAGTGTTTTTTTCGTCAACGACGACAAAAACGACGAAAATGATGAAAACATTTTGAATTATCGTCGACGAGACTAAAACTGAAACGAAATTGAAGACAAGAGACGACAACAATACAAAAATCAGTATTTTAGTCTTGACGACATTGACAAGAATATCTAAAGCAACGTTTGGCACTTCACGCTAGCATCCTTATGGTGAAGAATGAGTGCATTTATGCACACAAATCCGCATTTTTGGTTGTCGTTATTGATTAGTGATTAAACTGACATTTCATACTACATATATATAGTAGTTGTTACTCGCAGCTCGTTTGCACCTGACGTAATACATTAGGAAGTGTGTCCATGAATAGTTGTGA
>Ga0209780_1000357_pt1 | contig 23336 bp, 17 predicted proteins | sample WorMetexBAHAMAS2_FD_187384 | JGI IMG/M metagenome (GOLD analysis project Ga0209780, IMG submission 187384) | Marine gutless worms symbiont microbial communities from Max Planck institute for Marine Microbiology, Germany - Inanidrilus exumae... | ecosystem: Host-associated > Annelida > Digestive...
AAACTTGCTGTTGTGTGTATGCAGATAGCTCTAGGCGGCAAAACAAGCGTGTTGGAAACTACGTTGTGATTTATGCAAAGGAAAACTAGCTGGGGTCTGGGGAGGGGGCATTGCCCCCTCCCCAGAAATTTTTTCCATTTTGAGTCTGAAAATGGCGACTTTTAGTGCATTCTGGGCGCTTGCCCACGTGGCCAGGGGGGCCATGCCCCCCCCGCCCCCTCGGATCCGCCAGTGCAGTGGGTATGCAGACGGGGCAGACAAACAGGTGGACAGACGGATGCACATTCAACCGTTACGTTGCGCTTCTCGCTATAAGCGGCTAGCGTAATATTAATATTACGTTGACCATGGAGAGAAATGATTATCACACATGACAATATCACATACGTAATTTTCCAGTCCGTCATTTTTCCAGTCCTGCATCTCGATCTCAGAAACGGAGGAAGAGGAAAGGACGAGAAGGGAGGGAAATCGCGCCACTCGATAAATTTCCGCTGATTTAGGCCTACCAACAGGCACTAATAACTCACGAGAATCTGCCGTGCAGCCGAACGCTGTTAACCGTGAGAATATTCACTCATTTGTGTGAGAGAAATACCTCCCGGCAGCTCACTGCACTGTTCTACAGATGCGTAGAACACTGCCTAGTTAGCTGTGTGTGTCGCAGGTGCTCGGGCCGGCGGCTGCTAGTCTGTCTGTTGTCTTGACCCGCTGCTTATCGCGCTGTCATCGTCATCATTGTAGCTCTTTGTGACAGTGACACGCGCGCACATACGGAAGGAGAGAAAGAGAGCGGGTACGCCGTGTGTGTGATACAGACGTGGCTAGAAGACGTGGGTGAAATCTGTCTGTTCCGAATTAGTTAATTACTTATTCGATCGTTTCCTAAATTAGTGCGTTAATTATTAGACGTAAAAAGAAGTGAACTTACGAAAAATATAATGGTGTCATGCTCTCGCAGTAGCGAAGGCAGTCAACGATATGTTATCGACAAAACGACAAAATCCAATCTGGAAAGCATTCAGTAATTACCGGCAAGCAGCATGTTCGTGCATGTACTGGATATTTTCTATAAAATGCGTTATAAATTACCTGACTGGTGCTTTATACGTAACATTTATTTTGCATTTGTACATCTATATAGTACAATGTGTCTAAAAATAATACATTTGAATTTTGCTCATAACTTCGGCGAATGTAGACAGATTTCCAAAATTCTGTCACTGACAGATTTCCAAGGAAACTCTCTGAGAAATGTTGCAGGGCCTTCCACCTGACTTGAACTGTGTTACCAGACTACATCGCGAAATTCAAAAATTTCAAATAACCGCTTTTGTTAAGTTAATATCTGCAGTAACGTTAATATCTGCAGTATAATATTCTGCCTCCTGTACGATTATTTATTTATCAGGTCTTGAATCTTGTACACAAAATGGTATACTCTCCTCATTTATTGCCATCTATATCCCGGAACTATTTTACAATATACTAACTTGATACACTGTAGATATGAAACCAGACATTACAAATTTTATTTAACCATGTTAATACCAGATTTGGACAGCGAATACTGAGACATAAAGGTAGTCAACTGTGGAATCGTCTATACCCAATAATCTAACTAATAGCACTGCATCCCAGTCCTTTCGGAATAAGTTAAAAAGTGTTGTTGATTTGCGACCCATTGTAATTATTTTTTTAGACATTTGCTACCGAGATTATCACTTTTGAACCAGGATGATGTACACATACTGTAGATTTATTATTGATTTTCGTTTGCAGTTGCACCTGAACTGCACCTGTTAATGCAAGTCACAGGAAATTTATTATCTTAATTGACAGGAGACAGAAACGCAGTATCCAGCATCCACCATCGCTACCGGACATCAGTCGAGTCAGCAACATTAAGATTCTTGGAGTTACAGTTTCGGATAGTTTATCTATGTGCGGACATATCTACAACGATTGTTGCATCCTGCGCACAAAGTGTTCAGGCCATGAGAATTCTCCGGGCAAACGGCATGGCAGCTAGCATAATACAGGTGCTCTTCAATGCCGCCATCGTCGCTAAGCTCACCTACATGTACGCTGCTAGTTCATGGCTTTACGACGGCCGATGATCGTCGGCGACTAGAAGCGGTCGTTCGTCGCGGCATTCGCTCTGAACTTTGCGTTCCTGATCATAAGACTGTAGCAGACATAGTCACTGAAGCAGATGACAAACTTTTCAGTCTTATTTTACGACAAATACCACGTTGTACACAGTTTACTACCTGATTGTGCAGATTTTAAATATAACCTCAGGCCAAGGCGTCATAATCTCGCGTTAACCGCAAAAGGCTCATCAATCAAAGACAGAAATTTTATAACCAGAATGATTTTTAAAGACATTTATTGACTTCGCATTCATCGTATGTGTGTTTATTGTTGGACATTGTTCATCGTATTTAATCTTGTTTTTCCGTTCATTGGGCACTTATGACCAACAAGTAAACTTACAATATCCACATTACGTTCCGCATCACTTCCAAAATTTCATCAACTGTTCTCTGGTCCATAGTCTATCTCCGCAAGTTTCATGAAAATTCACTCCTAACGTTTTTAGCGAACGTAAACTCACGTTCACGTTCGCTATATGCTATCGCCCGTCCGTCTGTCGTCTGTCTGTCTGTGACGTTCGTGCACCCTACTCAGCCGGTTGAAATTTTCGGTAATTTTTTTTCGCCGTTTGGTACCTTGGCCATCCATTGACGTTCATGGAAAATGTTACGGAGATCGTCCCAGGGGAACCTTCCCGTCGGGGGGGGGTTAAACGCACGAGGGGTATCGAAATGTAGCGATTTTTCATTTTTATAATGCTGTATCTCCGAAACAGTGCAAGATACGAGGTAAGTTAGTATTAATCACTAACAGGAAGTCGTATATGAGCTTTGGTTTGGTACCAAAATCAGTGACCTTGAATGACCTTGAATGGCGAAATGGCCCTTATTTTGCGTTATTTTTTACCGAATTTGGTAATTTCAGGGGCGTACTGCGCAAAAGTGGTTAACAAAGCCACAACTGTGGACAATTTACGATTACTGTGTCTAGTAGCAAACGTCTGCAGAGGGACCGCGCGATACCCACGGTATAAATTCCTAGCAGATTCATATATTCAAGACTTCATGCGCAGCACTTGACTAGCTATTGTTTTGATAAGAAGTCGTATATGAGCTTTCGATTGGTACCAATATCGGTGACCTTAAATGACCTTGAACGGCGAAATGGCCCTTATTTTGAGTTATTTTACCGAATTTGGTAATGGGCCTTATTTTGCATTATTTTACAGAATTCGTGTACGATGTCGTCGTGAAACAATTATCAGGTTTACCTCGGTTTTAAAATCTACTTTTGATAGTTTATGTCCATATGAATGCCATCTGCGCAATTATTCAGCGATAATTTAGGCAAAACAAACTCTGATAACTCGGTTTGATAGGCGTAGGTGCATAGATGATTGGGTGCACTGTATATATAGATTACCATTGACGCCTAGTTATAGTAGAAATTAGGAACTCAGTTTAATGGGCGTAGGCTCTGGCCTCTACATGTACGATGTAGTCGTAAAACGTTCACGTTCGCTATGTTATCTTCTGATGAGCTCTTGTAGTTATTTTGCTAATAGACAAGCAGAGGGGAAAACATCACTTTTGCCAATCGGAGGCGACATTAGTGTAGTGGTAAATTGGGAGAGCGCCTTCCTCCCCAGCCTTCCCTTTCCTTCCCTCCCTTTCCCCTTTCCTTCCCTCCTCCAACCTCTTCCATTCCCCTTTCCCCTCCCAATACACCCTTTCCTCCGTCTTCCCTTCTCTTACCACTTTTCCGGAAAATGAGAAGTCCGGCGTGCTTCCCTGGAAAATTGTGAAATTATAGATTGCTGTAGGTGAGCTTTAGGACATTCAGTGGAGCGCCGGTCCCACTCATAAGTATTTACGGGGCGTCATTCCCCCGCGATCTCCCACCACTACACCCCTGGGTGGCGGAGCTAAATGTCCAGGCCATAGATGTAGAACGTTTGTTTATTTTTATTTGAACGTTTTTACATCTATGGTCCAGGCAGTGATGAGCTGCAACTAGGACTAGCTGTCTGTCGGTACAACTGAATGCGACATACGGCCGTGCTCAGCTGTCTGGTCGGCAACACTGCACCGTCACGCGACAACACTTCGACTCTGAAGCCCGACGGTTATTCTAGGCCTGCCACGTAGATCATTGCCTTAAATGCAGCGGCTGCAGGCAGCACGGCAGCAGTGGGCCTACGTCATGGTCTTCATCTCATCATCGTCGTCTGAGCTGCGTGGGAACAATATCAGGGTCACGTGACATTTTTACATTTTGGGAAATAACTGATAATATCTCGGAAACGATGCAAGACAGAAATAGTTGCAATGGAAACTTAATAGGAAGGCGTATGTGGCCTATCGAATAACAGCAATCGCAATGACCTCGAGTGACCTTGAAGGTCACCTTTGGTGTTTAAAAATTAAAACCTTTCCAACTACCATACTGCAGGAAACATAGCATGTATTATCTACAATTTGTTTACACTAAGGTGACCATAATTTGGGCACCGCAATCCTGGACGAGCACCGAAGGCGCGAATCATAGGGTGCAAGCGGCACAGGCGCGAGCAGGGTATTAACGTGGGGTCTGGGGGAGCGTCGTGAGTTCCCCAGCGGGGTCCAGAGCGGACCCCCGGCCACCAGCGATTGTCTCGTATATACAGATAAAATTTGAGCTAATGCTTGGCCACCGGTGCGTAAGCATACGGCTGCAGAGATGGGCAAATCGGGACAAATCTGGGGCACCTAGCCAAAAACGGGACAAATGGGCGTCTCGGGAAAACTAATTTTTCCGGGACACGACACGTCGTTAAAAATCGGGACTATCCCGGAAAATCTGAGACGGATGGTCACCTACTCATCTTAGTTTACACGCATATATCGGAAAGTAAAGGGGACTTGTAATTTCAACTGACTTTTTGAAACTGGCGTCACACTGCAGGCAATCACATATACACTGTAAATGTGGTAATATGTCGGAAACGACAGAGTACTTCAGACAACAAATAGGAAGTGATATAATTATGGCCTATCAAATAGCGGCAAATCAGATGACCTTGAGTGACGTTGAAGGTCATTCACCTACTGCAAGCCTTATAAAATGTGCGAAAAAAATTTGCACACCCATCTGCAGCAGTTGACAAGATGTCAACTAACATAGCGCGTCAATCAGTCCCTCTGTGATTGTTACTTTTGCTTGTTACCCATGCCACGCGTCTGTTTGTCTGCGCTCTAACAGAAAAACGGCTTGAGCTGTCAACCACAAACTTGGTACACGTATACTCTATAGCAGTCGCTCGGCATACATTGACCCAGATGTCAAAAGGTCAACTCAAAGGTCAAGGTCACACGGTTACAAAAACCGTCACGGTCGCACGGTTGCTAGTGACCATGGCCGCGGTATTCCGTACACTTGTACGCCGCTGTGCTACCTGCGGCCGTTGCCGGCGTGGGTCTGCGTGTCGATACGACTGCCTATGTTTTCTAGTTATTCATTATTTTTAGTTCACTGTGATAGATTAAGCAGACTGCCTGTTAGGCTGTTAACATAGGCCCTGGCCCTATACATTATCTACATAAGTATGATACTGAAAAACGTCTAAATCAAAATGCATGCAGTGATGCAAACGTCATGTAGCTCGTCTTTATATTTGACACATGAGGTTGATGGATCAATGCACAGCCAGTCAGCTGAAGATGCTTATATGTTTGCAGTGTCTGTCGAGTATAAATGTTCTCGTAGCCTTGTAGGTAACAATCCCTACTCTGCAACATACACTGAAGTACCAAGTCTAGTGTTTAATAATAAGCATGATATTTTCAAATTTTCCGTAATTTCAATGGTCTCGATCCAATCTGAAGATTGATACATACCGTGAAACACATAATCCGGAGGATCAGTTAGCTCTGCAGAAAGATCTGGACATTTTGGAACAATGGGCAAACAAGTGGGGGATGCAGTTTAACCCATGCAAATGTAACATCCTGTCAATATCCAGATCCACTCCTCTCCACAGATTTTACTCGTTATGTATACGTTTATTCACCACGAAGGTAGTAAAAGTACAGTAAAAAATAAAAAAAGAAATTTGTCGAAATTAAATGTCCACAGAAATTACGAGAACAAGCTTACATTTCGCTCATTATGTGGTACTGTACTCCAGAACGTGAATGAAGCCAGATACCCCGGAATAAACCTGAGTAAAGACCTTCAATGGGGGTGGGTCAATCATCCAAAACATTGCAGCCAACTCTCGTGGTCTTTGGAAGAGAAATTTGTCGAAATTAAATGTCCACAGAAATTACGAGAACAAGCTTACATTTCGCTCATCAGATCAAGACTGGAATGTTGTGCTGCAGTATGGGATCCATACTTGATTAAGGACATCAACACCCTCGAAGGCATCCAGCGTCGAGCTGCCACATTCTTCATCCAGAATCACAGTCGTTTCAACAGTGTATCGTCATTACTAAAGGATCTGAACTGGGCCCCTCTTAATCTCAGGCGAGATATCCGACTATAGCCATGTGCTCTTCAAGATTGTTATGTGCAACATGCCTGTACAAGCTGACGCTATATTTTACTGCCGGCTGACCCTAGAAACAGACATCACCACAGTTTCAGGTTCAAGCATATTCTGTCACATACTGCTCAGTAGACACATTCGTTTTATGTTAGAACAGTATCTGAGTGGAACTCTTCCTGAAGCATGCGTCAACGCGGATACCATCACCGCATTCCAGACGCAGCTCCATCACACGCCCTGAGCGGTGTGCACACCCCCATCGTCGTAATACGCGAAAGTGGTCTCACGATATTTGAACTAGAATTAGAAGTGAATGATTTACGGAGAATGCTGAACTTAGGAAGCCACTTTTTCTTATTTTGTGAGCAGGTGCTCTGCAGTGGATGCTCTGTGGTGCTATTATATTCTATGCTCCCAGGTTAATAGTCTATGCCGATTTGTTGACATCATCATGGCGGAGGAGGAGAGTATGGCGGATGTGGATGATGAGAAACCGGCGGATCAGACAGTGAAGAAAGCCGCCAAGCATGACTCAGTGAAAGCTACTGACTTGGAAAAAGTCACTGACTACGTTGAAGAAGCAGAAATTTTGACAAACAATATTAGCGATGTAAGGAATTGTTGCGAAGTGGTTCGAGTTTCGACACGAGTTCTATTACTTGTTTACCCACCAAAAGACTGTACCTCTTTTCTTATATTACCGCAAAATAAACCCTTTTCGACAGCTGAATGCATGTCTGATATTATTCATCCATGTAACTATGAAAGTGTGCCTGAACATTCGCTTGCCCCACTCCGGCACGGCCCACATACACTGCGCGAAAAATTTAACTGATTTTACGTCAGCTTTTATTTTGCAGTTTCACTTTTAACCGTAAATCTACAGTTATGATGCACTGTACGGTTACGGCTAGTTATAGTTTTTCAGTTATTTAGTTGTTGCTTATTCAGGGACAAGACCAGACAAAAACATTTTGGAGACTAAAGTTTTCCCCTTCCCTCTCCTCCCCTTCCTTTTCCCTCCCGTCACCTTCACTTTCCTCCTTTATCCTTTCCTCCCTCCTCTCCCCCTTCCCTTAGAAGTAGGGCATTGCAATTTGCAGCTAGGGGGTCTGGGCAGCACTGTAAGCCGAAATTGAATTGTGACAGACGGATGGACACATGACCATAGCTAATACCATGCTAGCGCAGCATTGCATGGGTTCTAAAATCTAATAATAAATAATCATCATCATCATACAGTATTTATGTAGTGACTTAAGGTCTGAGGATGAGGTCCAGTGGGTCGTTGATGTAAGAAAGGACATGATCTGGCTACACGGACGTTTTGCACCAGTCTTTTGAATTGGGTGCATTTTAGCTTTAAAATATGACATCTGGTGGCAACAATTGTAATGATTTTCCTGAAAAGCAACTTACCAAATTTCATGCAGTTCAAACAGTATTAAGTCAAATTGGGACCACGTGTTCTTGTGTTCAAAGCAAGATTTTTCACTAATCACCATTACAGTACTGTGAATATAAACAGTTGTAACACTGATAGCTCAAGGGGAATCCAATTGTACCCAAATATAATGGGTACAAATGGCACAGCAGTGGATGGAATTGCAGAGTCATCATTCACAATGCACCAGTTGTGAAGTTTCTGTTGTCAGATCTGGATGGATGGTGTTAACTTCATTATGTAATACAGGTATCACCAAAACTATAAGCTACATGAAATGTTGTATGGGATCCATATGAGTGGGTCAAAATACGCAATTTTAGCAGTACATATATGTGAAAACCCCCAACAGTTACGTGTGGGTTGTGTCTTGAGACTTGACCTTAGCAGACTCGAGACTTGCCTGTAATGACTTGAGACTTGCCTCTACAGACTTGCATACATCTGTGTTCACAATGTTAAAAGCTAATTAGTATTGTTATGGAACGTATTCTGCATTTGTAATCTAATTCACACCCTGTATGGTGGTGCAGTAATATTGTGCAGATGACCATAGTGATGTTTGTCTGTCGTGCAGGCAATGAAAGTTGTGAGCGATCGTCAAATGCTCGAAGCAACGGAGAAACAGTTGAAAGAAACTGAACTTTCACGAGTCAAAATCAACAAGGAAGACATTGACTTAATTGTGAGCTTGAACTGGTCTAACATGCATGTATACACACATGCACATACATGTATGCACATAACACACACAGACATGCATCGTCTCTCGTTGCCTTTTCAGGTCAACACTTCGACAGAGTCGACCTAATACAGCCAGTCTCAAATGTCTGTGCGTACGTATATGCGTACTTCCGTCTGCCCACAAAGTTTTTTCGATTTCAATGAAATTTGGCATGTAGGTAGAGGTCCATGATTGATGCACGACGGTGTGCAGTATGACCTGATCTAAGGTCAAGGTCAAGAGTCCTTCAAAGTTGGAAATCTGGCCATTTTCAAAAGCTATCTCCTCTGCCATTTACAATGGCAGCTGGCAACTGACCACGGATTACTAAACTAGGGCACAATGTCTAAATTTGTTCGGGCCGGATTTTTGATATTTGTCCTAGTTTTTGTGTCACGTGACTTTGAAGTTAGCAGAAACGTCACTTGCGAAGAGTCGACCGTCAGATCCGTACGGGGCTAATTTATGTTACATTTACCAGCCGTTATTGTTATTATTTTTGTAGTTACTGTTTAACAGCAGTTTAAGCAATCTTTTTTAAAGGCTTTTAGTATTTACATATATTAAAAGGGTCATACTTGCCATGTGTGCAAAAGGTTTGCGCATAGATGGGAAACAGATGTGACCCAGCCTACAGTGTACATGATTAATAAGCTAAAACAGCCAGTTAAACAAAAAACTTGAATACATGAGCATATTTTCTAGATATTTTGCAGACAGTGAGGAAAATCGACTGAGATGTCCTTTGAGTGGACTGCTCTGTGAGTGCTTTCTGTTTGAGTGACTGACTGTGTGGTTGGCAGGTGAACGAGATGGAGCTAACTCGCAGCGTTGCTGAAAGAGTTCTTCGTGAACATAAAGGAAATGTGTTCGAGGCGCTGGTAACTTTGACAAACTAAAATAAATATCAACAAACTACTGCATATACAGAGTACAGACAATTTTGAGGTGTGTGTCGTCAAAGCAAGCGGCAATTCACAGGAATTAAATGTAAGCCACGAGATGGATTGACCCAGGCACTTGCTTTTACTGTGCGACGCTATGCCAGTGCGGTATATGCTGTCGTCGTATGTCTGTCACAAGCCACCACTGTACCAAAATGGCTAAATGCACATCACTCGAACAATGCCAGACAATAGCCCAGGGACTCTTAGTTTTATGACGCCAAAGATCTCGGCGAAATTCCGATGGGGTCACCCCCAACGTGGGCACCAAACAGAGGTGGAGTGGGTTCAAATCGGCGATTTTCAACCAATATCTCGCTGTATCTCAAAGACGATGCAAGATAGGGACACAGTTACTATGGAACACTAATAGGAACTCTCATGTCCTCTATCTATTGGTGCTATTTCCGGTGACCTTGAGTGACTCTCACTACCCCATACCACCCCATTTTGACATTTTGTTTCACCTTTCATATCTTCGTAGTGAGTGGAGTTAAAACTGTTAGAGACTTTTTTTTTTGGTAGGTAGGTTGATGGTAGCAAGTACTAGCCCATCATGGATGGCAAACCATTCCTGAAAGGGGCATGGTTAGGTCACGTACACCTTTTAAATTTTGGTGGGCACCAACCATATCTCTGAAACAGCCGATTGTCTCAGGCGCTGTCAACTAAGTTCGCAGGTGTGTATCATAATAAACTTCTGATGGTCGTCGAACGACTGTTGATCGTCACACCCACCATCGAGGCCTGTATTCAGCAGCTAGGCCGAGTAAGAGAAATGGTTTGATTAGTTACCATATGATGTGATATGGAATATTTAGCATGCACTGAGCCTGTGTCATGTGGATCTGTCAGTGGCAACGGAGACTCTTGTGTCACGTTGTCAGTCATTAGCAGGTGCTTGATGATGATCTGGTGACTGCTGCTGACAATGATGAGGTTGATAATTTAGGAAATTCAAGTGCCTGAGATTATTTTTTTAATAACATTAATGTACATTATTACCGTGAAATGCATACATTTCACACTAATTCACCATCTATGATGGATTTGTGGATATAAAACATATAAATGCTGTAACACAGTATTATCCCACCTGTGACCCTTAGTTCATATTTGGCTTATTGCAAGTGTGTTGTAAAAGTTAAGTGTTTAACTGTAAATGTTGCATATTAATGTTGAAGGCGTTTTTGGTTTGAATTGCATTCTGTGTGTAATAATACTTATGTATCCCGTATTTCATACTTATGCACTGTCTTTATGTGTAATATGTTATATTGATAAGAATGTGCATTTGTCTGATGAAATGAATGACATTTGGCCCATGATTACAACAACCATTTGCCTGAAAGTGAAAAGCAGATTGTACAGTGAATGGGGTATCTGAATCATATCTGCTTCTCGCTCATAAAAGTTCACGTATAGGGTGTAGCAAAATAAAATAGTCCATTACAAATACTTTTGTAGTAGTTGTGGCACTGATCTATTTTCATAACATTTCAGTTAATTTTACTTTTTGGCCTGTAGGCTCCGTACAAGAATCGTACTCCCAAATTTTTTGGACATGTTCAATGCATGGCACGATATGATAAGAGTCATGTGACACTACTCCGCTTGGAGTATAGGAAGTAAATAGCTCAGCAGGTTAACTGTTGATAAACTTATTTTTGTCCTATTATTTAAAGAGCATAATTCGGAATAACTATTTCCAAATAATTACTCACAAACTGAAGTAAAGCAGGAACAGAGAAATTTGATGATTAATGAGAGGAATTATGGAAATGTGCGATGCCACTAATATCGGAATTATCGACACATTTGTAATGACCATATGGCGCCATGAGCTACATACTGCACGTAACATGCAGGGGGCTATTAATTACAATTTACGATTCCAGAGAATAACTACGCAAAAAGTTTACTTTGTTTACTGGTAATTTGTAACACTGAAAGATTTCCATCATCTCATCGTGTGCCTTAGTTTTTATGGAACTTTTGCATCAGTTTACAGTCACCTTTGCACGTTTATAATGATGTTCAGTCACTTGACGGTTTGTGCAGATGCATGGACGTAGTCAAGCGAAGTTAATTTAGCATTAACTGGACTTAGGTTAAGGAAGTATATAGTTGAGCGTGCGATTCCAAACTGCGGGTGAAGCAAAGTCTGCTGTCTATGAGTGCCTTGTTCTTATTATTACACGACATCACAGTACTACGTACTAGATGCCGCCTATTGTTGCCAGCCAAGTAGCGTGGTTTGTTGGTTGGTCTGTCACCTAGTGAGCCCTGCAAAAACGGCTGAAGTGATCGAGGTGCTATTTGTATTGAGGACTCGGGGTGGCCCCAAGGAACTACCTATTAGATATAGCCGAGCGCTTTCAGCTGAATACTGTATTGTAGGCATTCCACAAAATACAGCCATCTAGCTTTATTTGAATTTGGCAATTTGCAAAATCACATTTTAGTTTAAACCACCATAACGTTTGCTCTAAACCAAATGTGTCATTAAGATTTGCAGAAAATATGACCAAAATCATCCTCAGCAAAGTGAAAATTATTTCTAACATATTTTTCAAAGGGACAATTTCATTTTTGGTGTTAAGTGACTGTGTAGCCCTCTGCTTGATTTGGCCTTTAGCCCCCAAGTTTTGTAGTCTAATGTAGAAGTGCATTATTTCGTTCAGTAATTTTCCTTAAATATTGCTTGCAGCCATTTGCAAGTTTTCTGGCCCATAATTTACTCAAGTGGTAAAACGACGTTTTTTTCTATCCAATGTACGGAAGATATTGTCTTTCAATAATGTACAGAAACCTCCACTAGGAATATGATCTTTCTGACATAACATTTGTGATAAAACCTATTACACAGTCACTGTGCCAAACTGTGCGGTTCAAAATCGACGTGCCTGGTACTGCCAGTTTGCGGGATTGGCTGAATGAGCAGCTAAATAGAGTGATAGTCCACAACGGCTCAACATGATTAGGTGAGAGCTCCTAGTCTATGGCAATGGACACAGACACATTTTCTTTTGTCACAGGCAGCATCGTCAGTTTCAAAGCAAATGAAATGAGATGTTGTCAGAACCATTGCCGTAAAACTCGTCATAAAAGACAGCAATGTTTATAGTAACCGATAGTTCATCAAGAAGGCTTCAGCAGCTGTTGCTTCAATGATTGATTAAGGTTTTGTGTCCCACCAGACAAAATAGGACATTTTGGGGACGTTCTTCCCAGCCAGTCGCTTTGCTTAGTACTGAAAAAACGAAAACAAGAAAACATGCATCCATAACAAAATATACTACAACATAAAATTAACACAAAAAACTAAAGCCAGGTTTGGTCGCCTCCTACGACCTCTGGCCTGGAAATGGAACGGGTCTATTCTGGAAGGAGTAGATAGGTAAGTCAGGATGTAAACCAGTAAGGAAGTAAATAAGAAAGAAAGCATAAGGAAAGAAAAAATAAGGAAGGATGAAAGTGAGGATAGAAGTTGAGTAAACACACAAACAATTTATACAGTGCCAAAATCCACACACGAGTCACGGAGCATCACCGCCCCGGAGCCCATACGGGGCTGTTGCTTTAATGACAACAGATTATCAGTCGAGATGATCTCGGTATCTGCCATACAAAACTGCTATTGGGCTGTCATTTCGTCTTCTGCACACTTCAATTTCTTTAACAGCGGCTCTTTTGTTTCGTCTTCTGTACAAATCGACATACGGTACTCAGAATTAATGCTGGTCTTTCTGAGCCACGTGGTTCCACAAGGTGGCGCTGACATCCATTATGCTGTGAGCCAGTGCACTGTGTAATGTGCCTGTTTACTCCCACTTCCTGCTTTTGCTGGCTGTCATAGGCTTGAACTCCCAGGGGATGATGGGGACACACTATACCTGTTGGGAAATCCCAATTATTTAACCTTTGTTCTTTATTCAGGTTAACCACTTGCCTGGAAAACCTGGAAATGTTAGGGAATATAACAATAACATGTCAGCAAAACGTCACACAACTTACCAGAAGTCAGGGAAGTGACAGAAAAATCTTGTCAGGGTAAACTCTGTTCACTGCTAAATTTACAATTGGACTCTTGCAGGCCACTATGTATATCTGTTTGAAGGACTTTCTCTGCATTATAGGCTCAAAGAGCCCATATTGTAAATACTCTATGGGGCAAAAACGGTTTTCACGCGCTCGGCAATAACTCCTCCGAAAGTGAACCGATTTGGATGAGATCTTGAACAGTGTGAGCCAAATGTGGGGGCTGGCCTGGCAGATTTGGGCGCGATCCGCGCAGTAGCGACAGTTTGAGAGGGGTCGTTTTTTCCAAAAAAGCAAAAATTTGCCACAAAATGTCCACGTCTTGCAACTTCAGGCTGTCATAACTCCGCAATGATTACAAATGCCGAAAACTCACGGCCAAATGGTCGCCCTATAGGATGTCTAGTTTCCACTTTTAACGTTAGAATCAATTTGAAGTCTTTCCCCTGGACTGTACGCTGTGCACCAGAAAGGGACTTGCCCAAATTTTCGGCAACGTCCGTTGTCCAATAGTATGCTGCAGTGCTGGTGCGGCCCAGCCATAGATATGGCTCTGGTGCGGCCTAGTGAGCGATATATCGAAGAATAGCAGACTTAATTGGAAACTGAAAGTAAGTAACACGGCAGATAACACTGGCAATGGCATCACTCAGTCGCAGGCACGTGACACTAGGTATCGTCGAATGCAGGAACTAAGCAGCTTGTGCGTCAGTAAATAAGTAAACAGTTGTGTCACCTGTCGAGTATGCCAGTGGTAAACACTCTACGACGAGCCTATATTGCCATGTATCTCCAGATACACTGCAACTCATCTAGTTAAATCTGTAAACATTTCTGTAAAATACAGACTGACATTTACAGTGTACTGGTATCATTGACAATAGTGTATGCTATACATGGATAACACAACATGGCTAGGAGTGCCGCAGTCTCGGAAATGTCGGTGATTAGTGCCTGCAGAGTGGTCACTGTTTATAAATGGTCAGGACACAGAGAAATGAAGTTTATAGACTTAATCAACAATGTATGGCGGTCAGCCTCCCCTGTCCACACCCAAGAGTGATTATGAAAATGATGGCAAAATATGACTGACAGCTCCACATACAGCAAGCTTTACAACACTAGGCTCAGCATCAGTTCATATTCTATTAATTACTGGTACGTTTACATTGATCAAAAAATCACATTTAAGTATGCAATGCAAACTGCAAAGTCGCAGCACAAGTCAACGAACGTGGTGCATCAGCGTGTTCCTCATCAGAACTGTTTTTATTCTTGTCACCATCATGCTACAATCATACACAGCCGCATTCGCATTTATATCAGTTAAACAATGCTACCAGCTGAAGTTGTCAAAAACTGCACCTGCACCAGTCAATTATTATTATTATTATCGTACAAAAGTACAAATGAAGTGCATACAGCAGAATAAAAATAAAAACATACTAGTGCATATGCAAACAGTGCTCTATACAGTACTAGTAGCTACATAATCAATCAAGGTTGCAATGTCCACTTGATCCAAATGAAAGTCACCAGAAATACAAGTAATTATCTCTTAATTTCAGCAGTTCAGACATAAAACTGACATACATATCACACATAGTAGTTATGTCAGTGATACAACACGATTTATCATCTCCATCAAGTTGTTATCCAGACTTCAGCACTGTAAACGTGTCTGTAGGAAACCACAAGATCGTGTCACCATCAGGTTATAAACTGATACATCAAATGCCAACATACTAGTTACTGTTATTACCTACCCCACAGAAAGTGATGGGCGGTTACGTTTTCGCCGGCGTCAGTATGTGGGTAAATATTGTGAACAACTTCCTGGCGCCAATTCATTGAATTCAAGTACGATTGTCACCAAACTTCGCTAGTCATACCCTTGGCTACAGGGGACGAGGTGATTAAATTGTGGAAGGTCAAAGGTCAAGGTCGGTGGGTATGTGCTCTACTGAACGCCCTTCTAGTTTTTTTTACTGTTACTCTGAATTGCAAGTAGGCATTTCCTCCAGTGCTTTGACACTATTGTTTGGGTGACAAGTAATATATCTGTGCAACTTATACCCACAGGTTATATTCTCGAACAAGTGGAGGAAGTAAACCACAGGACTGGCAAAGCCAGGTCCACCAGATAAAAAGGCCTTGAAACCAGCAGTAGAACTGTAGTTCTGGTCGGTCGCCTCACCGGGTGTGAGAGTTGACGGCATGTAACATCTGGAAGTGGTTTCACATCGTTCATCAACAGCTTGCCCGCCTCTGCATCATCAATCAATTACTCACTGCATCATCTCTGTATTAATGTAAACTGCAGCAACATTAATTGACAATCACAGCCGTTTCACTGTGTATGCAGTCTGCCCATTGATAACCTGCTGTACTTAGCAAACTGGGCCGAACAACGTTCAATCAAACTATGCCTCAAAACAACTACAGACCTCGCTAGCTAAATCCTCACAAACTGCTAATTACCACAACAATAACAATTATTGTAAATATGCTTTTTCATGGAGACTTGTTACTACATGTCTTTTTATTATTACTATTAGCATTATCGTCTGATTCTGGAGAGAAGAGATGTCCTTCTCGCGCATGAACCAGTAGAGTACCCACAGTCACAATTAAAAACCAAAATTAGTATCACAAGTTCAGTGGCACCCAAAACAGATCGTGTCAGCAATGTACAAAAAAGAGACAGAGTGAAGACGTTGCTGAGCTACCAGTGAGAACAACTTTCTGTCCATTAGACAGCATCGAAGTCACAAAGCTCGAGTTGTCAACAGCAGTGCCATGAGTCTTAAGCCATGTCAGCGTGTCTGATGCTGTCATACGACCTAGACCACACTCATAAACATAAATACAAAGTTAAAAAAATGAACAAAACTAAATATGGAAAATAATGCTCAACAGTACTTGTCTAGTCAACCACAGGGTTGTTTTTATCAACTAAAAATAAAATGTCTATCGGTTACCAAAAGCAAAGGTTTTTGTTACAAAAATGATAACAACAACCATATGTTAATAACTTTCACTTGTAGTGCTTGTGATTGTCTGCATAATAAATATTCACTGTTGCTTTTATATTGCAACAGTATGCCACAAGGAACTATGGACGTAACAACCACTGAAGTCTAAACACAGACAGCACTGCCAAGTGGCATCTGGATGTAGGTTAAAACGGTGACCTTGCTGTATGTATTTGCTGATGGATCATACTTTGATGTCTATAAATTTTCACGACTGCCACAGAAATCATCACTGGTCCTGCATATCAGCCGACTGGCTAAACGGTGACTAAAATGATGCTGAAAACCAATGAAAGGGGAGTTAGTTAGTTGGAGTTTAACGCCCCCTTTCAGCACAAATATGGCTATATCAGAGAAGAAAGGTCAGGGATGGAGAGCTGTCCCTACCCAGCGAAGGAGACCAGCGATATACCTCAACCCTGGCTGCCGTTTTGTTCAGCAGCCACCCAAAAAGGGAAAACGAGATGCTCATTTAAATTATTATGCTAGCGCCTACAACAGAGGGAGACAACTATCACACCGCAAGACGAAAACTAAATCAAATACGACAAAAACAAGCATGCAGCCTTAACTAAAAAATACATATAACACAAAATCAACACAAAAAAACTAAAGTCAGGTTTAGTTGCCTGCGTCAACATCCGGTCTGGAAACGAAATGAGACTATTCTGGTAGAATGGGAAGGGATGGAAAAACAAGAAAATAGATGCAGCAAGTATGAAATGGAAAGGAATAATTAAAATACACTAAAAGATACAGTACAAGCTGGAGAAGTGAAGGGATAAGGTGGGGAGGGGGGATTGCCCTGGGTCTACATGAGGCAAATAAAACAAGAAATAAAATCTCACTGATAAAAGCTAAAGAAACACAAAAAATGACTATGAGAACATCTATAGGCACCTTTGTACACGTCTGTTTTCAGTTTTGTTCAAATGACCTACTTTTTTCGATAATTAGTCTATGTTAGATCGCGTTCCCCAAATAAAGGCATTGTCACACAATAAATAAGTATAGATCATACTGTGAACAGCAGATGTTGATGTTTTTGACGACGACACAGATGACGATGGTGATGGTAGAGAAGTTTCTTTAGCGGTATGCGAAGATTGGATAGAATGACAGGTGACTTGTGGTATGGTAGTGGTGTCATTGGGTATGGTAACAGTAGCATCTGGTACAGTTGTGTTCTCGGATGGTTCAGCCGGTGTATGATCGTGGGAAGATTGCTCACTGTCACTGTCAATGTCTGTAATGACTGTTGATAGGATGGCATCGGGAACACATAATGCCGACATCTCATCGTCGACAGCATCATGTGTTACTACTGCATCACCGAGCTTCAAGTCACTTTCTACCTCCTCAGTAGCGGCGTCGTCAGGCTCATGTGAAATAACACTCTAACAGCCCACACACATATCAGTTAGACTGAATCTGCTAAGCTGATCTGCACAACACTGGAAAATGGCCGACCTGATTTGGCCAATGAGAAGCCAATGCTCAAGGCAATTCAAAGTTGGTATACAGACACTGTGGTAAATACTGATGGAGGTGTGATGATGCACGAAATCTGTTACTAAAACTGGAAGCATAATATCTGTATTAAAAGTAATTTGGCAAAAGGCAGCATCCCCAACTTGTCATCCCTAATGCCTGCGATTGGATTCGTCGGATCGTGACCCCATCTGACCCCAGCCTAAAAATTGCATGCAGTCTATCTACACTCTAAAACAGCAAAAGTTAAAATAAATGATAAACATAAGACACATGTGCTAGGTAACTGAGGATAAGCTCTTGGTAAACACAGATTTATATTTGCTAAATGAACCATGCAATCGAATCATAGGCACTTCCTGACAATGACCACATGAGCAAACATTTTGTTAAACTGCCAATCAAAAACGCCATAATGATGCAGCTGAGCCAATCACAATCCAGTCGGCTCAGCTCACCCAACTCATATCTACCTCACTCATCACACACAAACACACACAGAGCTGTGCCATATAACTGTTCACTGCTATGTATCTTTATGCTCGATGTGTGAGATGTGCTACATACTGACAACAGCTGCATCAGCTCAAACAGGTCATGTCTCCCGATATCAACAGCAATGTCCAACGGCGTCTTACGAAACTGCAGCAACAACACAAGCAGATCCGCAAAATTCTCCGTCTGACTTTTACAAAGTTGAGTATTCACAAACATTAACTGTGAGTACATGCAATTTTAGACACTGTATTTTCATGCACTTACAGCAACAACCACAGCTGTATGTTTTTGTCTTCACTTGGACTACATATTTTGGTGGATGGTGCTCAAGACCTTAGCCTCATTCAATGCATCCATTTCACATTTCTATGTGAGGTCTGCTGAATGTGAGGTCAGCTGATGCCTAAATACCGGTCCGCAACATGTGTGAGACATCATTTTTGTCCCAGGGTTCGGCCATTTTTTCTCCCACAATCTATATATAATAATAGGATTGTCGCGATGTGTGACCACGGGCGTGGCTCGGACGGACGGTCACGCGCGGCAGGCACAGGCGGCGAGCTGCGGCCGGAATAGACGGCTCGGGCGGTGGCGGGGGCGTGGCTTACGAGGCGCTTGGGTACAAGCAACGCTGGGCAGACGAACGGGCGGGTAGACGGGCAAGCCGTCGGCCCAAATCGAACTCGTTTAATGTAGTCCTCAAAACACAAGCAGTCAGCATTTACAACAAAGATCCACACCTGCAGCCACTCCAGTACTCCATTCCAGCATCTGTTTCTTTTTCAACCATAACAACAATAATAACACACTTCTATCTCACTGTAAGATCACTGTACAGTGGAATAAAGTTTCAAAAGATCTACAAAGAATGCATTGAATAGACCTTATTAGGCAAGGCAGCATTGGCGCCACGCTGCATAAGAAGATGTACAATGTCAGTATGACCCTTCTGTACTGCCCAGTGCAGGGCACTCATGCCAATCTGTCAGTAACACACACAGTATACAGTCACAAATATATCTGTCCAGGTCTTGCTGTCTGTAATATATATTATATAATACAAGTGATATATGTTATCTGCTGCTGCTGCTAAACTAGAAGTACCATCGCCAACTGTTTTGTTTCATATTAGCTGGGTAATTTTTATATATTAAATGGAGAGACGCCCAAGAACATATGACAGGCTGGTGCACTCAAGCATTTTTCACCTTCAAAACAGATCTCTTCTTGGATGACTGCTAATTTTCTTAGTCTTAACTCTTCTAAGACTGAAATCTTGTTCATCATATTCAAAAACCAACTTGCCAATATAGACAATTCTTCACTTGACACCTCCCACTCTGCTCGAAATCGAGGCTTTATTTTTGACAAACACCTTACATCTGTCTCCAACGTCTGTTACTATCACATTCGTCAACTTCGCTGTAACCGGCCTTACCTCGACTCGTCAACTGCCTGTACCACTGCTACCTCTATCATTCACTCCAAACTTGATTACTGTAATTCTCTCTACTATAAAAGTCTGAATTATCCCGCCTCCAGCAGATCCAGAACTCTATTGATCGTACTGTCATTAAAGCTCCCTAAGTCCTGTCATATCACTCCCATCATACGCTCAGAATCACTGAACACATAGAATAGAAGCTCTTCTCACTTACCTACAAAGTTCTCACTACTACCCAACCTCCATACCTTCATAACCTCATCACTGTTCAACGTCCCCGCAGTACAAGCTCTTCATCAGTTGTTACTCTTGCTCTGCCACCAACATAATGCTATCTAAAAATTACTGATCGTTCCTTTCGTTATGCTTCACCTTGTCTCTAGAATCAGCTCCCTTTATCTCTTCGTCAACCTCATTCTGGTACCAGTTCCTCCATTTCTACTCACCTATTCCTTCTCCCATCACTTCGTCCGCTTCTGATTCACTACTCTGCTCATCCATAACTCCCTCTCTCTTTCACTCTCGGCTTAAAACCTGTTTCACAAATCCTACCCCCCTGTAGTTTCACTTCTTCCTCCCGGACTGCCTTCGGACCGTTTCTTCTAAGCTACTCGGTTTTTGTTTTAGTTTTTCCTCATTTTTTTGTTTCTGTGCCATGCACTAGACTAAGCTGGCCATCTCGTCAGCTTTTGAGCACACGTAAATATACTGTATCATACCATATGAAAAATTATGGTCTCTCTACAGAGGAACAGGCGAAAAATGGCCGTAAACTGGTGTGTTAGAAGTGTAGGACGAAGTATTTTGAGCATAATTCAAAATAAATATCATCACTATCAGTGGGACTCTATACATTGGATCATGCATCTCATGTGCATTTTAAAGTCATCAAACAGCTGCTGAGCACTGAACAGTTACCATGTCAGTCGCATGGACATCAACACCAATGTCAATTAACAGCATCACAACGGGCAAGTGTCCATGCTGCGCAGCAAGGTGCAGCGGCGTGCGATTAACCTTGGTACGTGCATCACGAGATACACCAGCTCGAAGCAAAACTTCACACATCTCGGTGTGGCCGTTCAGTGCAGCAAAGTGCAGTGCACTGTTGCCCAGCTAACATCGACACCAAAACACACCGACTGCTAATTATTTCAGATAATTATCAACCTGGACAACAGCAGACTATGCAAAATAACGGTAAGAAGTCAAATGAATTTCAAATGTGCTTGTATGACATGGGCACTGGGGTCAAGACAGCTGGCATACAGAATGACTCAGAAATGAAAGCAAATGACACAAAAACGGATTGTTTCTTAGAACACGTATCTGTATATAGTAATAGGATTGCGAAGATGTGTACCACGGGCGTGGCTTGGATGGACAGACGGTCGTACGTGGCAGGTGTGCGGTAGGCACAGGTGGAAAGCAGTACTAGCAAGTTGGGCAGACAAAGGGGCGGGCAGACGGGCAAGCCGACTGCCCAAATCGAGCCAAAATAGCCAAAATTGTGCATAGCGCGATTTTGGCTCGTAAATATTGAAATGTTCTGTCAAAGCAGTTAGCTGCATTACTGTATACTGTCCACAATTATGCAAAAAAGTGCAACATAGTCAATGCAAGATGTAAAATGTTAACAGTTTCACCTAACACTTTTTTACTGCTACAAAAACCTACTCCACATAAGATCTCTCTGTCAACACGAGACATACCCAGTCTGTTGTAAACAGAGCTCCATTCAACAGCAGAATCTGAACAGCTTCTATCTGTCCAAGTCTTGCTGCCTCAAGTAGGTTTTTGCCAAGATCAACAAGAGGCATTGTTCAAACTAAACTGGCAGCATTAGTCCATTTCTTGCCAACTTTATATAACTAAAGTCGATGACACAGTTCTACACAAATTGGCACAAAGAACACACTATTACATGTGATAAATACTTCACTTTCACCACCAGTAGTATTTCTCCAAATCTCATTTCAAACATTAAATCTGTTCGTGGCTGGTCAGTGGAGTAAAATTACAACAAAGCATAACAAACGTATGTATGGATTTCATGCATGTGCATAGGAATTATTACTGGCCCACTCACAAGTAGTGTAGGGAGGCCAGACTAGTGATTGTCGCTAGCATCTGTTGTCGTCTGTAACATTCCACGGCGGCGGGCCAGTTGTGTTACGTCCCATTAGGGCGACACAACGCCTTGTTTGAAATAATTCGCCCAGAGTGAGCTTTGAACCCGGCTCCTAAGGCACATCACACTCCACTACTCCAGTGCACATGGCACCTGAGTGCATTGACCACTGAGCTACATGGGGTGGTCAATCTTCCTGACATCTCTGTGTGTAAAACTGAAGCAGCACATCATGAATGTTATTTTAGTGTACATATCGCATGGATGGAAATTTGAGTGATTCCATGTTATATTCCACTGAATGCAAGGATGAAAAGCTAATTCATTTTCGCCATTTTATATCTATTAACACATAAATATATACTATAACACTTATGTAATAATAATGATATGCAAAGAATAGACTGCTGTTGAGGGTGAGACCGCTGTGACAAAACCAGTTGTGCAAAGCGGACAGGCAGTCGGATAATAAAGACAGACGTGCATGCATATTGGTGGCAGTCAACGTGTCAACGAAGTGTGCAAAAATATTAGGGTTACTGTGTCGGTTACGGTTAGTTTAGTTTGACTTGTTAGCGATAATAGTTTGGATGCGTTATGTATCGCCATCTGGTGAATGAAATCGCCGATCTACACCTAGTAATTATCAGCGATCTGGCACTAGTAATTTCTGGGCCTTTATCGTCAGGTCGCCGATCTGGCACTAGCACTGACCTTCTGTAAAATACGAAAATTGCTTTTGTACACCTTTTATTACACTGCTGAAGAAAAGTAAACGAAAGTAAACTAAAGGCGTGATTTTCATTAGCGAACGCGTTCGCGTTTGTGTTCGAGTTGGTTCGACTTGTTCGCAGTTCGAGCAGTTCGTAATGAAAATCACTGTGTTTCATTGTGTTTAACCCTAGGGCCCCCTACAAAATTTTTTATCCACAACACTAGGCCTAGTATGTGTATTT
>Ga0209780_1000358_pt1 | contig 23297 bp, 13 predicted proteins | sample WorMetexBAHAMAS2_FD_187384 | JGI IMG/M metagenome (GOLD analysis project Ga0209780, IMG submission 187384) | Marine gutless worms symbiont microbial communities from Max Planck institute for Marine Microbiology, Germany - Inanidrilus exumae... | ecosystem: Host-associated > Annelida > Digestive...
GAGAAAATATGTCCACCACAGTCGTGAAACTGCCAAAATTGGATTTTGCACATCTCTAAAATCGGTAAAATACTTCCGGTTTGTTCCAGAAACAACAGCGTTCGAAACAACCACATTTCTGAGCGGCATGCAAAATTTGGTGAAAATCGGTAAAGAATTGCGGACGTAATCGTTCGACAACCGATCGGTGGACGGACACACACACAGACAGAAACCAAAGTGATTATATAGTCTACCAAATGCATTTGATAGACAAAAAAGGAAAACTAAAACCATTTCACCTGTTTGTCGGGACGCCTCTGCTGGAGCAATCGCTTTTAATTTTGGCATGTGGGTTGATATTGCCGCCATAATCACCTACATCAAATTGTCTCAATCGATTAAGGGATTTCGTAATTCTCACACCTACAATTTTCCCTTATCCATAGGCTTAGCTGGTCGCCCTAACGTGCTGCACTGTGGTAGTTTGACTGTATTGTTTCAAATTTTTGTTTGATCATGTTCGTCTGAGCTTCAGAATGTTGATGGGTGATATTTTGTGAAATTATAGGAATGTACAAAGAAAAAAGCAATTATGTCGATGATGATGGTACGAGATATCGACGAGGCGAAAGCACGCAGTGTTGTTGATCGAGTTTTCTCTCGTTGCTATGCAGACAGAGAACCATTCGGTCGAATTCCACGTTGGAACTCTCGCGATGCAGAACGCATGCTTGCTGAAGGCAGATTATATGGCTATTGTAATTGATGTTGACATTTTTCCAATGTTAGTTTTGCAGTTCAGTGTGAATAAATGAATGTACCAGTAATTCGGCACGGTTAATCATGGTCACTTCCGTGTTTGCTTACGTCATGGTCAGCTCCAGCGTAAATCTGCTAAGATGGTACAACAAATCAGTGAACTGATTAGCAGTCGTAAGCTGCAATAAGGTCATGAGGGTCTGAAGTGAGGTAGACCTACCTTTAGGTACACAGGTAGACCTGCCACACAGATAGACGTACCTGTAGGCACACATACTCAACTCACCTTTTAAACACTTGTTTGCCTGCTGAAGCTGTGTGAACGGCGCCGCGACGCATCCGACATGAACGAACCTTTACCGTTTACCTGCTTCTTTGTCATCCACGTATTCGGAAAGAGAACCAGTGGGATAATGGATAATTGGTAGGGCTGCAAGAAAATCACGATCACCGTGAATACCTTGATTTTGGGCGTGTTCTGTGATTTATGTTCATCGTCGTGAACTGTGCGCAAAATTAGCATTGGTGGCTGTGCGTAAATGCCGTAAAACTCATTCAGTACTGTTTTTCAGACACTGACAGCGCGTTTTGTAATTTGCATAACCAATGTTGTCATTCCTGCAAGCAGTTCGACTGCTTGATCCACGAGACTGACTTTCAGTAGTTTGTCTGCAAATATACCGGTCGCGAATTGCAGAGATCTCCACAAAGCGACTGCGGCATAGGCCTACAAGCAAGCAGTATCAAGGTCCAAGGAATGTTTTCTACATATGTTTCTTTCTTTCAGCTGGTTTTACTGCTTTGCATATTACAGTACAGTCAACTAGTGACTTTGAAAGCAGTAACTGTGATGAGTATTGAACGCTGTGATTTTACGGTGATTTTCCCGATTTTTCCAAAAATCTATCGTGATTTTGCGGATTTTTTACTGTGCTTTTCTTACAGCCCTCATAACTGGCGCACGTTTTTATAGGCCATATGCTGTTCCTGTCACCCAGCCGACAGTGTCAAAGCACTGAAGATCACTCAAAGCAGCCAATGAAAATGACCCACTAGCCTTATCCTTTCGTTGATCTGCCAACTCATTCCTCAGAGATTAACATCCCTTCACCGCACAGACAGAGTAAAAAGTTAATGAACTAAAGATAAATCAATGATAAGAAGTAGGCCTATGACAGAAATGTTTGATGGGCAAAATATTGCAAAGTCATTGTTTAGGCCTATACAAGTCGTATTTTTGTCTAGGCCTATATGTTTACTTACTACGTTCACCATTGACAAAGTGCAAAGTAATCGTTCGGACCATATATACTAGACTAAAAAGAAAAATAGGCCTATTTTTATCTAGTCCATATGGTTCGGACGCATTTATCAACTTGAGCCTATGCCACAGTCACACAGACAAGTTATTGATACCAGACAACAACTGCCAGTTTTATGGGGTAATAAACAACATTGACGACGGGCATAGGCCTAGTTATAGGCCTAATGTATGGCAATGATACTAGTATGCAAATAGGCCTCTGTCATAGGTTATTGTATAGAGTTATTTTCATCACTGAAACTGCCCTACATTCAAGATCATCTCATAAATGCAATAGGATCACAAGTGTCATGACTTTGCCTTCTTGATCTCTCGATATCTGCTGCCTTTGACACCATCGACCACAACATCTTAATCGTTGGCGTATCGAATAGCGGCAATTCCGATGACCTTGTCATTGAGTGACCTTCAAAGTCATTAACATACTGCAAGCTTTCACAGAATGTGATTTTTTGTACACCTGTGCTGCAGTGAACAAAATTTCAACGAACCATAGTTCGTCGTGCGGTCCCTCTGCGATAGTTAATATTGTATAAACTGATAACAGTACACACTACGCCGTTTGCGATGCGATTAAAAATCATTAATGGTATCCAAACGGCATATGATTCTGATACCTCAGTGTTTGACCTTGCATGGTGTCGGCCTCCATCGTTTGACCTCGTTTAGGTGTCTCCGTTAATATATTTACCTGTGGCTATATTCAGCCAGTTGGCCTTTGGTTGTTGACGGCCCGTTGACCTCTAAACATATTTGCCTAACATTTGCCGACCGCAGCAAAAGTGAGTCATTGTGCTAATAGTATAAACAAGCAGGGCCTATATAAAGTTGTAGACCCACCTGCATTCCGCGCTTATCACCGCAGTTTACTAGTCTACTAAGCCATACATTGTAGGCTATTGTTGAATGCGTAACTCAGTCTCGACTTTCAATCGTTCGCATCGCTGCAGAATAGGCCTATAGGCCCTACATTCTAGTAAGTTGACACTGATGTTTTCTTCAGCTGTTAAAAATTAATTTTCTTTTTAACCCCAAACGTAGCAGTATTGTAACCTATAAATAAACTCCGCAGAAATGACAACATGTCATAAAGGTAGAATAATGTACCAGTTACCATAAATTAATCGCTCCATGATAGCAAGATCGATAAGGAGTCGAGCAATGACGAGCATTTGAGAATTTGATGTGCTACAAAGTTATTAATAAGAGAATAACTTACATATTATACTTAACAATGATTTTGTTGTTGTTTTCCGATCGTACAGTATTGCTGCAAATTACTTATAAAGGTCAACACAGAAATGATTTTTTAATCGAATTTGTGATAATCTGGAATGCAGTACCTGGCACAGTATAGGCCTAGAAGATAATGTCTATGCGAGTAAGCGAGTAATGAAATATTGTTCGTTTTAGGTTTTCAAAGTTTTTGTACGTTTTCGTGTACTTCTGTATCTTATTGTGCAATTGTGCAGTTTTTTGACCTGGTGTGTATTCTTCATTATGTTAAGGGCAAATGTAAGCGAAGCGGTCTATTGACCCTTGTCCTATGGTTTTCCATTAAATTTCTCATTCGTTCAGACTTTGAACTCGGAAGGTATACCGGATTGCCGCTAGTAGCATTATCTCAATCACAGTCGGCGACGGTCTTTAGGCCCACCAAATGGTGTTTTGGGCAAGATTTCCGGATTGACTATTCGTCGGCTGAAGCTGAGTTACAATAATATGAGCTGCAGCCGACTTCGAAAAAGATATCTTTCCATGCGACCATGTTTACTGCCACTAGGGCAGAGAAGAGCAAATTTCACAGCTGATTCTTCATACAAGAAACACTATACACAGCGTATCCGTAGGTTAAAATGAATGCTGTTTGTAGTATGACTAAGTGTTGCCTATTTACCGACCGCGTTAGCGGGAAAGGTCATTACCTTTCGTGTCCGTTTCTGTGCACTACCTGTTGAACGAACCGACCTTTGACCTTCATTATTGCGTGTATGTGGGTCATGGCCATATCTCGCCGAGATTGAAAGTCAAGGTCAATGCAAAAATGTGTGCTACACAAGCATCTACCGTGGCGTTCGAAGAGCATTGACTGACGGCCGTAGGCCCAATAGCAGGTTTTTATTGTCACGTCATCAGCTGCGCGCTAGCGAGGCGTGGGGAGTGGCGCGGCCGAGGCAATCGGCGGCGGCGGAGCCCAGCGCATGTGGGCATCCATACGCAGCTAGGCCTATTTCGGTTACTCAGGGTCAGGTGGCGATATTGAGGTTTTCGCCCAGTAGCCTTGGGAGACATGTTGCGCGGATAGCGTAAAATTTGACGTGGAAGAGTCCACTTTGGGTCGACTATAGGTGGGGCGATGGGTCCAAAAAGTGAAAATTTTACGCAATTTCGGGATATAAACGCCCTCCGCGGGCGTAGTAGATTTATACAAAAGTTTGTGTGTAGAATTCATGCTGGGTTATAACTAATAAAATTTCGATGGATTAACTCAAATGGATACGGAGTTACAGGGTCTAAAGTTATGGGGTTCATTATTGCGGGCAAATTTGGGGAAATGCACCCCCTAACTTTCAGCGCACTGGGTCACTGTGAGGTCTCAGCGCTGAGGTCCGGAGTAGGCTGGACCTCAGCGCTGAGACCTACGTGGCACAGTGCGCTAAAAAGTTATGGGTGCATTTCCCCAAATTTTCAGCGCCCCCTAGCCGCGAAACTGTACGTTGGATGTGAAGACGTTTTCGAGCTGCAAGAATGGTACAAATGTCGGAGGCGGCACTTTATTTCGGTATGTGACCAACCACCCAGGTTGACTCAGCCTTCTACCCTCCGTGGGACGGTAAAATGAGTCGCAGCCAAAGGACGGTGATGTTCTGCGGCTGGGGAGTAAAGGCAGGCATCGTGTAATTTGCAGGTAAAACTGTGTGATCCATGTCTGAGCGCATTTGAGGCGCTTAAAATGCGCTATACAAATCGACGTACACTTTACTATCACCGTGCCGACTTTGGTGGGGCTGGGACTTTTTGTTTATCCGTTTCGCTTTTGAATGATAAAGTTTGTGCTGGTCAAAATTTAGTACGGAAGCGCATTACAATTTACGGGTGCGGTGTAGCTGATCATGCTGCCAGTTTTGCAACGGCTCGGCGATGCTTACGTTTTCTAGTTTGTATATTTTCCCGTGTGTCGATTGTAGCTCCAGTGTCTAGCGCTTCGATGGATTTCAACGGCGAACCAAGTCCTTTTATCGAGCACGACTGCGACATGAACAGAATTCTATCGCTTTGCGGCGCTGTCAGTCTTCCGCGATGGCACCGTCTCTGGAGTCAGCACAGTTTCGACAACGACGTCTCTTCACTGATCGACAGTGATGATGACGTTTCCTTGGACATCAGACAAATTTCTGAATCGAACTCGCAACCCGGCACTAACGGTACTGGGTGGCGGCTCAGTCATGGCGCCGAATTCGTGCGATCTAACATGTCGACTAAGCATACAGATTTCGAGTCTGAACATACTGTCGTCAAGAAAGAAGAAACAGCAGCGGAGACCGATGACTCGTATATGGTTAATCGGACAAACGGTGTCATCAACACGAATTTATCTTCGCCACCGCCTTCCTCGAAGTCAGGTCAGCGTTGCCAGCCAAAGCCAAGCACAATAGACTGGCTGCTGAACCGGATTGACTTTGTTCCAGTTCAGACGGATCACAGCGTCATATTATCGACGATCAAGTTGATCAACTTATTCAGCGGTCGTCGCGGTTACGAAGACGACGAGATTCTCGCCAGGAAAGACTTCCATTATGACGCACAGTCCAGCTTGAGCCCGGCGTCCCAGATGCAGTCTTTCGACGTCATTCAGCAGCAGCATCATCATCATCACAGCGCTAGGCCTGCCAGTGATAAACGTTGGAAACTCTTCGGTCTTCCAGACCGTATCACTGTCAGCAACCATGAAATAAACATGATGTCACCGTTGAGTTTCTAGTCGCCAAGGCTTGTCTGCGTGACGACAGGACTTGGCCGTTGCGATACCTAGTCCTTGCAGAAAATTGCCGCAAAAATGAAAAACTGCGGCAATTTTGCGCGAGAAATTGCGGCCAAAAATGCGGCAAAATTGCGCCGAATATGCGTTAAAACTGCGCGTATGTTGTAACAATTTACAAAAAAACGTATTTAAGGATTTTTGCATAGGTAATAGGCCTACTGTACGATATAAATAAGTCGTCAGCACAGCAATATTTGCATAAAATTAAAGCCCGGTGTGTTGTTCTGTGTGTATACTAGGTGTGTAACTGCAGGTGAATTGTGTTTGACTGACGAGATTCAACATACGTCTATTGCTTCAGCAAAAATGCGGCAAAACTGCACGCCGCGGCAAAAAATTGCGGAAACTTACAAAAAAAAACAAAAAATTGCGGCAATTTGCGGGCCACGGCCAAAGTTGCGAACTTGTAGCAAAACGTGAAAATCGCGGAAATATTGCGGCCCGCAAGATGGCGATTTTCTACAAGGACTAGATACCGTGACGACCGAATAGTAAAATTTAACTTCTAATCTCTAATTTAACCTCTTTTGAGTCTTCTCCGTTCGTTGTGTTTAACAGCTGCTCATTATTATTATTATTATTATTATTATTATCGTACCGTAGGACATATAAAGTGCATACAGCAAAAACATACTAGTGTATATGCAAACAATGCTCTAAACAGTAGCTACATAATCAATCAAAGTTGCAATGTCCAATCGACCCAAATGAAAGCTGCCAGAAAAGTACAAGTAATTGTCTCTCAATTTCTGCCCTTCGTCACAAGCTGGCACTGTACCAAAAATGACTAAACGCAGGACCACGCAAACAACGCCATACGATAGCCCAGAGATTTTCAACCAATATCTTGCTATATCTCAGAAGCGGTGCAAGATAGGGACATAGTTACTATGGAACGCTAGTAGGAACTCGTATGTGCGCTATCGAATTGTGTGATTTCCATCGACCTTGAATGACTCTAACTATCCCAAACCACCCCCATTTTCGACATTTTAGATAGCCTTTCCTATCTTCGTAGTGAGTGGAGACAGAGACTTCAAATTTGGTAGGTAGGTTGAAGGTAGCAAGTGCTAGCATACGGATGGCAAACCATCCCTTAAAGATGCGTGGTTAGGTCACGTGAACCGTTTAAATTTTGGTGGGCACCAACCATATCTCTGGAACAGCTGATCGTCTCAGGTGCTGTCAACTTAGGCAGACGGTCAGTGTGGTAAACTGGTGACTGTCATCGGTCACAAGTTTATCACACTGACCGTTCACATCTGTGTATAACACGGTGGGCGCAAGGCAGCACAAGCAAATAACTGGAGTGCAGTGGCGGCGCAAGGCCATCTAGACATGCAGGTCACCACGAGTGCAAAGTAGGCTAGTGGTCATTCAGTGTATGAAGCTTGCTGACTCGCACAGCCAGGGCATAAGCTTCTCAGCAAGATTATTTGACCTGGCGCGCCCTGGTGTAGCGCCGTCACTGCTGGAGTGCAATCAAAATAAAATTATCTGTAACAGAAACTGGACAAAACTGAAATGCTAACTGAAAAACTATAAAGGTAACAACTGTAACTAAAACACAACTGAAATAAAACCGGTCACACGGTGCATAACGTGCATTTGGTTACTTCTGAGAAATATCCCGACTTGATTTATATGTAAGCAGTAGTCTGATTAACTACAGAGACACAGGAACTCAAAGTTTCTCGTAAGCCGAGGCTAAACTGACAGCGCTTGACTGATTGATTGAGTTAAGGTCTTACATCACACGAGACACAAAATAGGTCATTTCAGAGAAAACCGAGCTTGCTGTAATGAAAACACCGTTGAACCAAAATCAACAGAAGCAGCATGCATCACACAGTGACAGTGCAAAGTCAGTGTACTACATCGTCTAAATTTATTATGTCTGTCTGTTTATTCACCCCCACGCAGTCAGTCCCCACTAAGGCCAATGATCGCACTTGGTCTCTATAAACATGGTCCAGGGTTCACAACATAGTTCACAGAAAGTCAGCAGCTGTTAGTGTATTTACGACTGTTTACTGCTGCGTCTGAACACAGAAAATAAAGCAAGGCAAAGAGGCGAAGGCTGTCTTATCTCGGCTAGTTAAGAGTGGTCAGCTGAATGCGGCGAGGTGGTTTCTGTTTGTCGGAGGCAGGCATTGCGGCAGTGATGCTCTGCACAGGTGAACGTGACATTGGTTGATGATGTGCAGATGTCGGCATCGTGGTGGTAGAAGGCGGCGGCATCATGCTGAATGTAGTGTCACTCGACAGCTCCAGCTCCAGGTGGAGATCCGTGTAACTGGACTCCGTCTCAGCACCGTCTCGTGCCTAGACATCATAATAACCACACACACACATTACTGTTACTTACTGATATCACTGTTTATCAATCGGCACACTGAGATCTATGTCAGATGTTGTGACTCTGCAAGAAATTTGTACTGATCACATTCGCCACTCATGCAGCAAATCAGAATTTAATCCCCAAACTGGCAAATTTTGGAGAATAAAATCAATAAATTCAGTTGATGTAGTGGTGCAACCAATGATGTGTCTAAAGCTACCGGTGCTTTCTAAACTAACTTCATACCAGAAAGACTGGCATTTTTGAATACAGTAACAGTCTCGACTCTTTTAACAGTAACAGAAAATAAGAGACTAACAGAAAATAAGAATGCTTGGGTATCTAAAATTCTGCAGTTTCAACCACTTGCAAAATTTGCTCAATTAATGGTGTACAAACACCAGTGGCAGTGCAGATGCAAGTCCCAGCTGCAGGGATGGGAGAGAATGTTCTCTGATAAATTCTTAAAATTTAGGTGCAAAATGGTGCTATCTGACGCCATTTAAGCAAATAAGCCTTTGAGACACTTTGGGCAAAGTTCTGACCGAGCCCTGCCCCAAAACCACTGGAGATTGTGGCCATAGAATGGATATTTTACAGGCACTTCTATCAACTACAGAAACAGTGTAAAACAATGAAATAATGAATAAACAGCTTAAAATTGTTCTTCAGTAGTCAATACAAATCAGAACCTACTTCCGTAACCTGCACGTCTCCGCAAACTTCCATGCATTCAGGCTTGTCTGCATGACTCACTGACAGTCGACACTTCTCATCAAACACAACGTTCTTCGCCACGTCCGTCCCGCCACTCATTATTTCACACGGAGCTTTTGCAATATTCTCGACACTGGTGCTGATTGTCTGCAGCACAACACGCCGGGCTTTCTTCCGCTGTGGTGAGCCGTCTCTCTGCACTGGATCAGTGACGGAAGCAGACTGAACTGTGATGTCTTCCTTGGGCGTGGCACTCTTGGCCTCAGACGAACTCTCAATGGTCTGGTATGCAGGTTTGACTGGTGACAACACTGGCGCTACGGCCTGGTAGACAGGTTTGACTGGCGATAACACCGGTGCCATTGCCACCTCCTCACATTTCTTGTAGATCGTTCCTAACTCATTTTCCTCAAAAGTTATCAGCGTGCAGTAACCATCCGTTGATGACACGACCAGCAGCTGACCGTCATGTGACCTGACGAATAAGACATATTTGAGTTACACAATCATAGACGCAATGTAACGCATACTTTTAGTGGTCCAGGCAGAGAAGTCGGTTCCATCTGCATGTAAAGATAAAAAGGTAAAGGCTTCCCATACTCGTTACCGAGCGTTGCGCCTGGAGCTGATCCCGGTGTACAGGCAGTTATTCCATAGGAATAACAAACTGGATGCTTATCGGTAATCAGTAACAAGGCAATGAAGGTTCATGCCACCTTCGCCTGAGGTTCCATTACACCCAAGCACTCTGTGGCAGACGTCAATGCCGAGCTGCCAAGACTGGTTGACAGATTGTGGATGACCTGCGGGTCATCCACCCGGCGGTTGTCTGCCATTACTTTCCACCAGGCCTGCGGTTACCTTCCCAGCTGCAGAGCATCACCGCCCCCTCCTTGGCCGGTATCAAGTTATACTGCTTGGTGACAGAGGCACATACATGTAGGTGTGAACAACATGCCCAAGGTTGTTACACAGCTTTGCCCCGAGTAGGAGTTGAACCCAGACCTGATGATCGTAAGTCCAACGCTCTACTCGTTGCTTCACCTCAGCTGCATGTGTCCGGACAATAACCTTTGTAACAAATGGCCTTTGATGGAGGTATTTGGCACGTTGGTTCACCAAAGTGAAGTTGGAAAACCAGTTACAGCACTGTGGCTAAACATAAATTTTTACTCAACAGAAAGACTAAACACATTATAGGTGTGGTGCATAAAAAACTGCACACAATGTAACCAAATATCTGGCTACATCTTGGAAATAATACAAGAGGGACATAGCAAGAAATATTACTAAAAAGTTATAAACCAAATCGTGACCATACCAATGATGATCAGTGACCAACAAAGGTTATTTCAACTACTGTAAAACATGTATATTTCGGATGCATCAAATTTTCACGATTTGACTAGAATCACAAATTTAAATACACGTGAATTTCTGGAATTTGCCCATTACCATAAATTTATCTGCACAGAATACCAGCACCCGGAAAGTACGCTAAATTAAAAAGCAGCAAATTTTCTACATTCAAAAATTGCAAAATTAAGATGCAGCGGAAATATATTGTTTTACAGTAGGTTAAACATCTCCAATAAAAATATAGCAAACTAATCACAACAACCGCGCCACCTAACAAAAACATATAGTCTGGTCATAATAAATTTCCTTAACATGAAGACAGCTACAGCACAGCTTACCATGTTAAGTCACTGAGCGTGTGGTAGTGAAGATTGGCAAGGTACGCAAATGGCCGCGACTGTTGTGTGTCATACAGGAGTACTGCGTCTTCACTTGCCACAGCAAATATCATTCGATACGGCAACCTGAATGTTCAGTCAGCCCAAACGAGATTTAAGTTCAGTCTAAATTTTTCAATTTCAGTTTTTAAAAAATTTACCAGTTTCTGTTTCGGTTTCCATTTTGTCAATTTTTTCAATTTCAGTTACAGTTACAGTAGTGATAGCTTTCTTTTGCTCAATGTAGATACTAAATGGTCTACCTAAGAGCCGGTATAATACAGACAGAGAAGTCAAAAGCTTCTTGCATGCTTCCTTTAAACTCAGTTCAAGTATATAAGTAGGCTACGTCATGAACACGGCATCTCGTCTCGTCATACAATGTCGGCAATGGTCGTACAACAAAAAATGAAATAACTTTTATGCAGTTTTAGTTGTTATTTTTCCAGTTTGTTCTTTTTTTCGATTTACCCAATTTCTGTTATCATTATCATTAACGAAATTACATTATCACTGTTAACGGAATAAATCTGTTTCCGTTACCATTAACTTAAATCACACTGAATCATTTGCACCTAACTCCAGACAGATAATAGTAAAATAATAATAATAATAATGAAATAACCATGCCAGCACTTCAACAGGCTGCACGGTTTTGCTGACGCCCATCCAACTATGTCAAAGCACTGAAGGATTTGTTAATATCAACTTCAAGCCTCGAGGATGTGGACTCCGTTCAACAAATTGTTGCTACTTATCCACGGCCTTGGGCGATGGGCATGGTGTAAATCCAAACCAAAGGTTAACTGTAAAACCGCTTGTATGTGTGTATCATTGTGTTCAACAGTCATATACAATACAGCACAGAACAGTTCTGATAATCTTCCTTCCTATCCTTCAGACAGTTAACATTGCTCAGAAAATGGCTTCAAGTCCTCTCTACAGCACAAGTTAAACGTTTCATATCACATCGTACAGTAGAACATTAGAAAACATCCAGTACAAATGACTCTGGAAGTAATGTTTTCCGTCGGAATACCACATAATTTTTCCACAACAAATATTCAGACAGGTTTGAACAACAAACTGGACAACACAGCACTTAGTGATGCTACTTACTTGAAAAGTGTCTCATACTTCATCCATTCTTGTTGCTCGTCTTTATTTCCTGAAAGGCACACATTATATATAGATTATAGAGACAAGAACACAAAACAAATAAAACTAAGTACAATGAACCTCTTTAGTGCTTCTAGACCACTGGTTGGTGCACTGGGTCAGTAAAGAATCCTGATTCCACAACTCTGAAAAGTTTCACTAAGAATACATTTGGGAAATACAGCTCTATCTCTGGCAATCCAGTTAAACAACGTAAACGATCAAACTATTCAGCATTCATTTTAAAGCTAAAACGGTCAACAGCAAAATAGCCATAAATTACTGCTTGTTAGAATTGTTGTTTGTGGTCTTGCTTGTTGGCGCTGCGGTAGAGCGTTGGACTTGCGATTGACAAGTCGCAGGTTCAAATCCCAGCCGGTCTGCTTTTACGTAACATTGGTCAACTCAGCCTTGCATCCCTCCTGGGTCGCTAAATTGAGTAACTGCTTCAGCTGGGGGTAAAGGTGGGATTCTCACCTCTGCCGCATGGCAGGTAACATAGTGTGATCCTATATGGCATGTGAGTTTCCATTAGCGGTCAAAGCTAAGTTGATGCTAACTGCTATACACCGTTTACTTACTTACTTACTTACAATGTGATAGTCGAAACAGCAACAAACAAAACTGTAACGACAACTAGTAATGATGTTAATATATGTGTGTGTGTTCACATTTTTAACCTGCCTTCTTTCCACAGTCTTCCCAAAAATAGCCTTCGGAGATAGCTGGAGTAGGCGTTTTACAAGCTGGATGCTATTGTTAACTACACTAATCTATCAGTGCATTAGATGCTCTGTGATAAGCACCATGCATACCGCAAAGCCTCTAATGCACTGATAGATTAGCACTAAGTAAATCTACAAATCACAGCGACACCGACATCGTCAAAACTCTGAAGGTGTCAGCCAACTAAGAGAACTCAACCTTTCATCCTTCCAAGGTCTATAAATGAGTAGTGAATTGTATTTGGATGTGTGCTATGACCTGGGTGGTGCCATATGATGAATGCTTACGAAGTAAAGGCAGGATGGTTCATTCCATTTGTGGATAAACGTGCGGGTGGCAGGTAAAACTGTGTGATCCCTCTAACATGCGCCATTCCTAAGTGCATTAGACGTGGTTTACTACGATGTGCTATACAAATCTACATTTACTTTACTTACTTACTCTAAGGCACTCGGGTACAGCACTTGTTAACATGGGATCACACAGTTTTACCTGCCACTTACATGTTTATCCACAAGTGGAATGAGTCATACCAACCTTTACTTCCTAGCCACAGAGCTTCACAGCCCTTTGGCCAGTACTCGTTTCCCATCCCATTGAGAGTAGGAGGCTGAGTTGGCCTGTTAGTAATAATAATGTAATCAATTATATTGTGCAATAAATTAAAACAGCAGTACACTAGCATACCAGACTCCTTCAGTGGAACTCGACGTGGAATTCTGGAAAGTTCAAACAGCTGAGGACAGAACCGGACGACCAACGTTGGCTTGGATGGCCCAATGAGTGACATAACTGGTCTAAGCATACAGATTACAAAACAAATAAATAAATGAAAAACTTACAAACTGATAACAGTGGATGGTTGGTTAATTAGTACGTAACGGCACTTTCCACACAATTTAGGTCATATCGCACCTTTAAGGTAAAACTAAATTATAAATATTAAAATTCAATTAAGTATTCACTTTTGGGGTAATATAACTAAAAAAGAAAAATATAACAATAACAGTAGATTTAGATTAAATAAGTAAACTGAAATTAGATAAGCTATTTAATAACAGCTGAAATAATCTGCAAGTTACGTATGATTGCATGAATTCCATAACATAAATGTACAGCAAACTTGTGTACTAACAAAACTGTCAAACGTCGAGGTAAAACCATTGCAGCTATCGACGTCAAAGTAACTCTAAATGTTGTTACAGTAACGTGCAGATGCAAATGTCATAGACAATGACTTATGGCTGCACAAACAGAAACATCGACAGAATTTACTTTGATAAGTTTGAGCGGCAAAAGACGTAGCTTGTGTTGATCATGCCTGCTGCAGGACCGTTATCAGCTGCCACAGTGGCATCCTCCCAGCAACCAGCCGAAGCAATTAGCAGCAGTCCGTCGGGACTAAAGTCCAGCCGTCGGAAAAACGTCTTCATAGTTTCTGCAGAGTGGAACATGCGAACTGACTTGTTGCCCGGCACCTGAATCCGCTTCACATCATGTAGAAGCTGCCTCGACATCAGAGAGAATAGCCGCAGACTTCTGCATACAGAACAACACACATCGTATGCTGACAGCAAACGCACAATCAGTACCAACACGAGACAAAAAACTGATGCCAATTACGCTCAGCACATTAACCATATTTCATATTAAAACACACTGCAGCAAGGAATTAACAGAAGCAAACATACACACTATCAAAAGATAACTAGCATTAAAATCATTCTTTCATAAGCTCATATTAAATGTAACAAAACTTATGCTAAAACTTTTAAAGGTAGGATTAGTTATGGTAACATGGAAACTAGAAAATGGAATGCCCCCAGCATAGACAAGGATGGCTTTGCTATCACATACCTGAACCACAGTGAGACCTTGACCTTTGACATCCAGAATCTAATCCAGTCATCAGTAGGGGCGGGCTATGAATATTCCCTGTCAGTTTTATCGAAACTGTTCACAACATTCATGAGATATCATGGTAACAATATCTGGTCAGATGAATGCATGAAGGAGCGCACAAACGGAACATCGGGCCAGCCTAAAAACATAATGCCTTTCACCAACACTGTCAGATGGTGAAAGCATAAGAACGACAATTAAATGCATCAATTAACATCAGCTGTACGAGAACAGATGTAGATATCACAAAATGTACAGTGTTGACACAATCTGCAGTAATGTATAAAAAGGTAAAGGCTTCCCATACTCGTTGCCGAGCGTTGGGCCCTGAGCTGATCCCGGTGTACAGGCAGTCAGCCTGCAGGTGACTGTAAGTCATTCACCCAGCGGTAGGCTGCCATTACTTTCCGCCAGGCCTGCGGTTACCTTCCCAGCCGCAGAGCATCACCGCCCTTTGGCCGGTGCCAAGTTATACTGCTTGGTGACACAGGCACATAGGTGTGAACAGCTTGCCCAAGGTTGTTACGCAGCTTTTGCCCCAAGTATGATTTGAAACCACGACCTGTTGATCGCAAGTCCAACGCTCTACCCGTTGCGCCACCACCACTGTATAGCAGATATGAAAGAGGACAGGTGTAGTATTTCCCTACTTTTCTAGAATGGTTGACACAACATGAGCATTTGCAGATGTCATTAGTAACTGACTTGGCTGAACTCTTGATGTACTATGTATATGTACATTGTACAATGCAACAACTGAGAGAAAGATGACCTGTCATCACTCAGTGACGCAAGATACTGGCCAAGAGGATCAATGGCAACTCCTTGAACGAAGCCCTTGTGTTCTGTGAACATCCACATCTTGTGACCTACACGATCATCACAGTAAACATCTCAATACAACTGAAAACCAATTAGAGCACTGTGCTTTACAGTTAGTCAACGGATAATGCCTGGAAGTTTGGGCATCAATTCCTTGTCGAATGTCTCAATCACAATTAAACACCGACTGATAGTTTTTGCTAAGGTAATTATCAAAATTTCCCGAAAAATTAAAGTGCAAAATCAGACCAATGACTCAAAGTTACCAGTGATCTAGTACTTAAGTTCAACCACATACATAAGCCAGATGTGAGTCCATATTTTTAGATTCAGACCGAGTGAATTTGCACCACATAACTGAGGACTATTTTCATTAATTTTGCTTTTCAAATGTTACGCCATGGCTACAGACTAAAAACGACAATCCGTTTGCTTCAACTAATATGTTCTATATAGAAAATATTACTTTAACATTGTTTGTAACAAGCAGAGTGCAGTAAACCTATGTAAATTCAGTGAAACAGTGTATAGCAGTTAGCAAACAACTCGGCCTTACCACTATGGGAAACTCACATGCCACATGGGATCACACTGTTACCTGCCACCTGGCAGAGGTGAGAATCCCGCCTTTAACACCAGCCGAAGCAGGTACTTGATTTAGCGACCCCAGAGGGATGCAAGGCTGAGTTGTCTTGAGTTGACCTATGTTACGTGAAAGCACACTGGCTGGGATTTGAACCAGCGACCTGTCAGTTGCAAGTCCAATGCCCTACCATAGCGCCACCATGCAATGAATATTGCCTACATATACCTATATACCAATGCATGCTCATTTCACTCGTAGTTGCATTGTGAATTTGAGCTGGACTAATACTTGTAATCTGGACTTGGGACACCAATGGTTCAACTCAACTACATCACTGAAAGTTACTTCTCAGCATTTCGCAATAATAATCAAATACAATACTTATGTTGCTTATTTAACCCGACTGGATCGGGTCTTTAGACACACAAATCAACAACATCAAACTGTGATGGAAAACCAACCACTATATAATTAAAGTTGATCATTAACCATCACAGTACAATTAAAACTATTCAAATTACAAAAATCAACAAATGAACACTTGATAGCCTATTACTACTAACGTGAAACAGCAGCAAACCTTTCTTTACATCCCACAGAATGGCTGTATTGTCCACAGAGCCGGAGAGAAGTAATTTGCTGTCAGAAGACCAACTAATGTCATACACATCCTCCAAATGGCTCCTGCAACACTCAACATGCCTCAAGATTGAAAATCTCTCATAAATATGCTACAAACGATAAACTAACAGTCAGACAATAACTAACAATTAGAAACACTTAACGTGCATCTAAATGCATTTTCTGTAATGTCTCTAGACTTACAAAAAAGCCCAAATTACAGAAATTGACAACAGACTTATTAATTTACAACATGACATGACCTGTGACACCAGTTCATTACTACCTGAGAACCTTGAATGCTGTCCATGATTCACGGTTTTCCTCTTCGTCATCCTGCAGGAGGTTTGCTGACGGCGGCATGTCACTCATTCTCCATAGAATCACCGCAGCATCTTTTTTCATTCACATGCAGTCAAATTATTAATACAACATGTTTATTACAACGAATTACACTATGCAATGTTGTTTTAAAAAGGCTAGATATAGCCATTATGGAAATCATCATATTTGCATATGGCACACTTTCACCTGTACAATCATGGCACCACATACTTATCTATTTACTCATATATCAAAAAGACATGTTAATATATTTATCTGTAAATACATAATATACGTTCACGTGTTTTCTGTTTATAACCACTTTCAAGTATTACCATGCTGTTTCTCTCTTCTATAACAAAAACTGGTTTACTAAAACCCTTATTGATAATGTTAAAACCATTCTGCAAATGCATTTGACTATCAAATCCATATACTCAACTATTGTGTGCTGTAGTCATAAACATTTCAATGTGTACTGTCTTCAAAGTGAACATCTGCAGGAACGACTAAACTGAGGAAAGAACAAGTCTTAATAACAACGACCATCAAAGGGATGCCATGGGTGATAAGTAGCATGCTGGTTTAGCAGTATAGCTGGTGTCTGCAGACGTCCTGCATTTGTGCGCTAATTGCAACAGCAGGAAGTTTGTGAATATGAGGCACATGAGGTATCTGTTGTAAGTCTACAGCACTGGAGTGCATAACTGAACTGGTGGTCATATAAAATAAGACGCAAAAATATTATCAAATATTGTCATTATTTGCCTTTATAACAAACTGCTAACCTGCATGCACTATCATTGACACGATTAGCAACTTACTGACTTAAGCATACCACGTGTGACAGTGAATAGTTGGAACTCGGATATTCATAATAAGCTAATGACAATACTAAATGATGAACACAGACGCATCAGTATTAACAGTCAAAATAACATGTAGATAACTATCTCATACCATCTCCTCCAGATGCAAGTACTGAACCTGACACACAGTACAACAGTTCTGAATAAACAAGAAACTCAGCTACCGCACAGGGACTGCACAACGTGCTACGTTAGTAAATTTGTGCTATGTTTCACACGATATGGCCGTTAGACAGGTTTCAAACAGCAAAAATAATCTTTAAGGTCATTCAAAGACATTGGTGCCATTCACAAGGCCACAATTTCCTGCTGGACTTCCATTGCAACCACGTCTCTATCTTGCACCATTTCCAAGATATTATCACTTATTTCCCAAAATTTAAAAAGATCACATAACCCTGAAAACATCCATATGGGCGGTAATCTATCATTCATGTACTAGTACACCTCTGTATCAATCAACAAACGACATATGAAGTGCCTAGTTTACCTCCAAGGATATGACTGGGAGCAAAATTTAAGAAAACGAGTCACGTGACCCTAAACACGCCCATTAGGGGGTAGTCTGTCATTCCAAGGCTAGCATTTGATATATTTCACCTGCATACAAAAATTTGGTGACTCTCTCTTCAGCCGTTTCAGAGATATGACTGCAGGCATCGAAACTAAAAATGGGTCACGTGACCCCGAACATGCCCCTTCTACAAGTGGTTTGTCATCCATAGGCTAGGATTTGATACATTCTACCTGTGTGCAAAATTTGACGATCCTAGCTTAAACCATTCCAACAAAATTTAAAGTGGGTCATGTGACCCTTACCACGCCCCTTTTAAGGGTCATTTGTCGTCAGTATGCTGAAACTTGACATCTCGAACCACTATGAAGATACAAAAGGTGATACAAAATATCGAAAATGTGGTGGTTTGTGGTAGTTAGGGGTCACTCAAGGTCACTGAAAATAGCACCATTCGATAGAGTGCATACGAGTTCCTATTAGCATTCCATGGTAACTATGTTCCTATCTTGCACCGTTTCTGAGATACAGCGAGATATTGGTCGAAAATCACCAATTTGAACCTACCCCACCTCTACATGGCGCCCCTGTTGAGTGTGACCCCGTTGGAATTTTGGCGAGATCTTTGGCGTCAGAATACTAGAGTCCCTGGGCTATCGTATGTCATTGTTTCCATGATCCTGCATTCAGACATTTTGGTACAGTGCCAGCTTGTGAGTTGTGACAGACAGACAGACAGACGGACATGACGACAGCATATACCACGCTAGCATAGCGTCGCGCAGTAAATATCACAATAACCTTACTAAAAGCAAGTATGCTATGTCACGCAACAGATATATTTTTTGTCACTAAATTATAGAAGCTACAGTGCAGGAATAAATGGTACGAAAAAAAATGCACATATAACTAGGTACAGGATTCAATTAACTTTCATGGCTGACGACTGTTATTAGTTACAAAACTACTTATCATCCTCTACTTTCACTGCAGTAACAGAATGTCTAAAGGCATCGAACTCACCATCAGGAGAAAATCGCACAACGTTAACTGTCCTTGAATGTCGATTTAGTGTTGAGAGAAATTCAACTGTTGCTACACTTTTATCCTTTACAGAATAACAGGACTTGGCAAGTTTTACCTCCCACAGCTGCAATATAATAACAAATCTCATCGTGATAGTAGTTTCATTGTGCAAAATTTATTATGGACATTTATGGTGAATGTTCGAGACAGTCTGTGTCTATGTTATTTTCAGTCATCTGTAGTTGTCTATAGTCATGATGTAGATATGTTCACTTTCAGTTGCTTGATGTAGTTCTACTGATTTAACTATTTATTTGTATTTACCTTTATTCTCTGTCCTTTAACTGTCTGTTTTCTGTTTTTATTGTCTGCATTTCTGCGAATAAAGATGGTCATAACATACTGTACAACATATGACATTAATATGAAACAATTAACACACGCCACGCTGACAGCCAGCTTAGAGGCCACACATAAAGACGTCCACAAAATATGTATTTTTACACCCTCTATCCCCCTGTCCATTTTTGACCGCATTTGGCATAACCCCCCAACCCTGCCATGCGGACATACACAGCTCTGTAGTTCTAAGCCAATGCTATGTAACTAACTGCACGGAAATCAAGCTGGCAGCTACTGTCAACTCATCTACAGTGACTGTTATCAAAGCTTAGCGGTTAGTGCTATGAAATGCGATGTGAAATCATACAGCAGAGACTGGACATGCTGCACAGCCACTAGATCGTAAGGTGTGACATATACATGCTGTTAGGGTGCATGAGTACTGACTATCTAAGGCTGGCGTACTGAATTAACAAAATCAGAAGCTGGCAGCACTAACAAAGATGCAGATGTCTGCATGCAATCAAACTGTCCCTCATCCATCCTCCTTGTCCACTTTTGACTTCACCCTCATCCCCTCTGTGCAGACGTCCTTTATGGATGAGTGATAAACCCTTAATCTACCTCACAGAAACTTAATCTACTGCACATCAAACCAAGTTGCAGTCACAAAATATAATATCATACATTACCACATGCAAAATTCACTCTTATTACTGGCCCGCCTATAAATAGTGTAGGGTGGCCAGAATAGTAACGGTCGTTGGTGTCTGTCGTCATCTGTAATGCTGCTGGCGGGAGGGCCGGCTGCTGGGCATGTGGGCAGCCGACACTGCACGGCGGGCCAGTATGGTTACGTCCCGTTAGAGTGACACCTTGTTATTTGTACAATGTTTGTCATCAAATACCAAGAAGTAACAAACCCTAACAACTCTGTCAGTTCCACACGTAGCCAGTCGTCTGAGTGGACCACAACTGCACTGCAGGTCCACACTGTATAACGGATCTCGATTATGCCATGAAATCTCAGGCGTCACGTACTTCATCGTGTCTTTTGCTTCAGCTTATAGCCTACAAAGTAAATAAGACCCTTTACAAAAACAACAGTAATTCCATCAGCTATGACTCAACGTACCCAACAAAAGTGCAAACAACAAACAACAAACACATGTGTACATGACACTACAACTACATGTCTAAAAAAACTGTTCTAGACTCACATTCTGTAAATCAATATTTCTGCAGATGCACACCATACTATAGGAACTGTATAGAGAGTATGGACAAATCCTTACTTTAATGCTGGTAAGTGACAAGTATGGGCTGCCAGTGCTACAAAAAGCTCAGCTATTGCAGAGGAATCGTGCGACATGCTACGTTAGAAAATTCGTGTTATGTTTCACGAGCTATGGGAGTTATAAAGGTTTCAAGCAGTAAAAGTGACCATCAAGGTCATTCAAGGGCATTGGCAATGGTGCCGTTTGATAGGCCACATACAATTTCCCGTTAGTCTTCCACTGCAACTGTCTCTATCTTGCACCATTTGGGGGATATTATCACTTATTTCCCAAAATTTATAGAGGTCACGTGACTCTGAACACATCCCTTTTGGGTGTAATGTATCGTACTTCGCTATATTAATCAGTACATGAAATTTGAAGTGTCTAGCTTACCAATTACAAAGATATGACTGGGACCAAAATTTAAAAAACGGGTCACGTGACTCTGATTACACCCCTTTTAGGGGTGTTTTATTATCGTATGCTAGGATTTGATACTGGTACAGTCTACCGGCACGCAAAATTTGACGATTCTAGCTTCAGTCGTTCCAGAGATATAACTGGGGGCAATGGGGGCAAGTGGGTCACATGACCCTGATCACGCCCCTTTTAAGGCTGATTTGTGATCCATATGCTGGGACTTTCACTTGACATAGCCTACATGCACGCAAAATTTGACTACTCTAGCTTCAGCCATTCCAGAGATGTGGTTAGTGCACACCAAAATGCAAATGGTTCATGTGACCTGACCACATCAGAGAAGGTTTGCCATCCATGATCTACCACTTGCTAAGATCAACCTATCTAGCAAATTTAAAGTTTCTATCTCTACCGACTACAGAGATATAAAAAGCGATACAAAATACCGAATATGGGGTCGTTTGAGGTAGTTAGGGGTCACTGGAAATAGCGCCATTTGATAGACCTCCTACAAAAGCCTATAAAGAGTTAGTTGTTTTCAAAATATTTACAGCTACTGTTAGTGGCAGCATCTGTTATCCAGTTAAACGATGCTATACATACGGCCGGCCGTGTGTATAGGCAAAATGCAGTCAACTTGCACACGGCCGGCCGTGTGCATAGCGAAATGCAGTCAACTTTCACATGGCCTGCAGTGTGTAAGTTGACTGCATTTTGCCTATACACACAGCCGGCCGTGTGTATAGGCAAACCGCGATAAATGGCGACACTTTACATCGCAAAACTCTTACTGCTAACAATTCAAACTAAACTGACCCTAACCGTAACACTAACCCTAACTGACACAGTAATGCAAAAAAGTCAAACTAAACTGACCCTAACCGTAACACTAACCCTAACCGACAGAGTAACGGTGATATTTTTTTATGCGCATTTCGTTGACGGTAACTGGACACTTCGCCTACGGGACACTTCGCCCACTTTCGCCTACAAGACATTAGGCCTATTGGACAGTTCACCTATTGGACAGTTCGCTAACTAGACATTTCGCCTACTGCCTGGACAGTTTGCCTACAGATTGCCCATTGCACATATCTGATTTTATTTTATTTTGGTAGTCTGGTTGATAAAATGAAGAGCAATATGTAGGCGAACTGTCCACTGGACAGTTCGCCTACTGTTTGGTTATTTCGCCTAATGGACACTTCGCCTACTGGTCATTTCGCCTACAAGACATTAGACCTATTGGACAGTTCACCTATTGGACAGTTCGCCTACTAGACATTTTGCCTACTGCCTGGACAGTTTGCCTACAGATTGCCCATTGCACATATCTGATTTTATTTTATTTTGGTAGTCTGGTTGATAAAATGAAAAGCAATATGTAGGCGAACTGTCCAGTAGGCGAAATGTCTTGTAGGCGAAATGACAAGTAGGCGAAGTGTCCAGTAGGCGAAATGACCAAACAGTAGGCGAACTGTCCAGTAGGTTTTCCATCATTCTCGTTGACACCCATAGAAAGGTTGTATCGCAATAATAAAAGAAATTTGTGCGGAGGCGCAATAGTGGGGTTCGTGGGTGGACCCGTTTTCTGACTTTTTGCCCGTTTGCTGACAGAATTCGACAGTAAGTTCATACTTCATCGTTGAAAAGAGGGTTTTTTTGTGTGGATAAGTTGATGATATGTTGATAAGTGCAAGGTTATGCACGTAGGGAATAGTGATAACAATAGTAGTACGTACTACATGGAAGGCAGGGAGTTAGCGGTTGCAAGTTATGAAAAGGATTTAGGTGTTTGGATATCAG
>Ga0209780_1000359_pt1 | contig 23278 bp, 17 predicted proteins | sample WorMetexBAHAMAS2_FD_187384 | JGI IMG/M metagenome (GOLD analysis project Ga0209780, IMG submission 187384) | Marine gutless worms symbiont microbial communities from Max Planck institute for Marine Microbiology, Germany - Inanidrilus exumae... | ecosystem: Host-associated > Annelida > Digestive...
GTGTTGGTACTTTTGTGCAGAGACTCAAAACATTTTTATTCAGCTGTTAGCGCGTCTGAGGATTTTCTCGATTTCGCGCTATATAAATGTTCACATTACATTTACATTTACCAGCCGTTATCAGACTTCATAGCATTTGTATTAAGCTGCTTGGCACTTCATACTTAAACCTCTCCAGTTTTTAACAATTTAAATTCTTACGTATATTCTACAGTTACAAGTCTGTTACGGTGAAATATTTTTGTGCACAGTGTATTACTCTCTCGGCTGATAAAAGCATGTAATTATAATGTTCCTAGACTGTGTGAGGAAACAGAGTGTAGTTTGAATGAAATTGGCCATTGTATTGTTTGTACTCTAGGGATGTAATATTATTCATTACCTATGCCAACAGCAGTTGTGGGGGTATGGTTTTTACGCCCACTTGTCTGTATGTCTAGTCTTTTTTCTGCTTGGTACCTAAAACGATGCAGTTAGAGGTTCACCAAACTTGAAAATGTTCCAATTGAGTCCTGAAAGCCAATGTATTTTGGGGTCAAAAGGTCAACGTCATGAGTCAAAAAACATTGTCGTTGTGAGTCCTTGCTTCTCCTGGTTTAATTTACATTATGCAAGCGCAAAATTGTTTTATGCTGTCATACGTTATATTGTGGTGATTACTACCTTTAGTTACAGTTTGTAATGTATTTTTCCAGAGTTCAGGTTAGGTTGAATTTGCCAATGGGATCTGATGCAAACATCAGTGTTTCTTTACATACCGTACTGGATTATATTTCTGTCATGTCACTAGCAGTGATAGCGTTTTTTAACCCTTTTGCTGCCTTGCCCGCCGGATATTTTCGCTAGAGGAAATAAATAACAATCCCCAGACTGCCGGATGAATCCTGCGACACTAGGTAGGCTATACTTATAACCGTTGTATGTGATATAATGCTGCCTGCGGTATTGGCTATTACCCATACACTGACTACGTATTATATTTTTTCCGGTCTGGCAGTGAAAGAGTTAACCCGAATTGTATCTGCCTAGAAGAACGGTCAGCATGTTTTACGTTGACGTTGGCTGGAAGTGATAGTAACATTGCCAAATTTATTATTTTGAGATCTGTTCCCATTTGCCTATACAGGTGAATGAATTTTGTCATGCAGTAGTTATGATTAATGTGTAGTTATTTATTTTATGTGTTTGATAGAGTAATTGCAGCTGGCTATTGAGAGTGCCATGGGCCTGTATGGCGCTAAGTATGGCAAAGCCCGTGCGGCGTCCATCTGGTTTGTTGGTAACAGTATAAGTTTCAACGCGTATTCGTGTTGTATGGGTTACATCGATTGTAGTGAGTCCACAACATTGATAACAGTTGAATGTTTCTGCTGTTGGTGAGTTGTGAATACGTTAATTATGATAATTGCCGACATCGCCAGTCACAGTAAGTTAATGTATCAGCTTGAGTTTTTAGGTGGACTCTTCTGAGTCGACCTAATAAACTGGGTCTGAAGTGTCCGTATGTCCGTCCATCATCAAAACGTTTCTTCAATTTTGATGAAATTTGTCATATAAGTAGCAGTTGATGAGTGATGCAAAACGGTATGCAAGTATGACTCAATCCACGGCCAAGAAGTGTGAATTGGTGTACATCAAGGCAGTGATATCTAATCTGGGTCCGCGACACCTATGGATAACGTGAGCGTTGTATGAAGTCACATGACCACATGTCGGAAATCAAAATAAAAAAGTGCCTTATCCTTCAGTGGGATTCCATTCCATTGTCATATGTACTCGGTTACAGATATGAAGTATTGATATTATTCGTTGCGGATAGTTGGAAATAACAACAACGCAGTGTAAATTTACTGGATTACTTCTATATGAGAAACAGTTAAATACAACTTAACTAGTCATTATCTGGACAAAGTGGCAAAATGAAACCTGTAGTATTTTTTAACTATAATATAGCAATTTGCCAATTTTATAATGAACTGTTGTTAATAAATGGCTATTTTGGCTGTAATATAATGTACGTTGTTAAAATACATCGTTCCACTGTCATACTGTAGTTCAAGGCCAATACTAGCTTGTACATGCTGCCGATACAGTAGTCATTAGGATCTTTTGCGTTAAAGGCGGGGTATAGCGATTTTTGAAGTTTCAAGATAAAGTGCATAATTAAATACAGGTATGTACTCGTGATTCAGAAAAAATATTATGAAAAATTATTTTTGCATATTAAGAGATATATTCAGTTTCAAAGATTTCTTTAACGAGACTACCGAGTACCAACTTCCCGGAGTCAGATTAAGGGCAAAGAATATCTAATTCTAATGAAATATCGTAAATTTTGTTCATTACGGAGAGAAGAATAATTTCTTTTTTTCTGTAGTTATGTTTCACATAAAAGTATTCAAATCACACCATTAACCATTTAAAATAGTTTATTTTAAAATAACGAAAAGAAAAAAATCGCTATACCCCGCCTTTAAGTCTCCAGTCACCTTTGCATAAGCCATTCTTCGCATGTTTATAACGATCTACAGTAGCATGACGGTTTTCATAGATGAATCGACGTTACGTAGGAAAGCGAAGTTAATTTAGCATTAACTGGACTTAGGTTGAGGAAGTATATAGTTAAGTATGCGATTAGCGAAGTCTGCAGGTGCTGTCTATGATTGCCTTGTTCTATTCGATGATAAAAGCGTGGAAACTAGTCTTAAGAGTCTACATATGCTACAATTATTATTAGACCACATCACAGTACAGCCTAATAAACCTATTAAATATAGCCGAGCTCTTCGACCTGAATACTGTATTGTGGGCATTCCACACAATACTAGTTTTAATATGATTCCACGAGCTTGCGGTTCGCTAGTTTCAAATTATTTTTGTTGTTATATATTCTAAGCTTGTTTACATTATCTGGGTGTGGCACTGTGGCTGCACGCGCGAACTTTTCTTTTTTATGTAGATATTTATGAAATATAGGCAGGTGCAATGTCGTGTAAGATGAAAATCGACACGTTTACTGCTGTTGATGCACCAGAAGCATCTGAAGTTCATTTATTGCCGTGTAAAATTGATTACAACGGAGAGGCTAAAGTAAGAGAGTACTTTAATCCTGTCGTGACCCCGAAAAGTGCCGATTGCAGCGATGGTAAGAAGCGTTAAATGAGTGGTATTGGTGTAGTTACCTGAAAAGTAAACGGAGTTCGCAAAGTTTTACTTCGTTAACAGATGACAGATTTAACCACAGCGCACTGTGAATGAACGAACATCCAAACCAAATGAAACGGGCCTGCTTAATTCGAAGACCAATCGTTATGGGTTGGAACTCGTCCAGTGGGAATTAAGATCCACTGATCCTTGGATCCTAAAATTAATGCGATTCACACGGTACAGACTGCAGTAACAGTTTGCTAGAAGGCTACACGACAGTGTGATATATTTCATTCACCATTTGCGAAACAATGCAACCAAATTATCATCGCTAACAAGTCAAACTAAACTGACCCTATCCGTAACACTAACCCTAACCGACATAGTAACCATAATATTTTAAGCGCAGTTCGTTGACACCCATGAAAAGGTTTTACTGCATTTACGAAAGAAATTTTTTGCGGAGTTGCATAGCAGGGTTCGTGGGTGGGCCAATTTTTTGCACTACTCAGCAATTGCACTACCCATTTGCTGATGTAGCTGTGCTCAGCTGAGAAAACACCAGCGACAAGAAGTCGATAGTTCATACTTTATCATAAAAAGAGGGTTTTTTGTGGGGGTATGTATAAGAAAAAGGGGCTAAGTCTTTTGGCGGCATAGCAGAAAGAAAGAAAGAATAGAGTACGTATAAAGACGACTGTTGGTCACTGATTGGCAATCTTGTACATAGCCAATAGGCAGCAAAGTGTATGTGACATCAGGTACATAGACACTACCTTGCTAGAACTGCTTTTGCACTCAAGTGTGGTGATTGACCTAACTGAAAGTCAATCAATCATGAGTTTAATAAAAGGTTGACAAACTGCAACCATACAATAGATATACACGATGGTAAAAGGAAAACGTACAACTGCCGTCGTTACTCTTGCTCGGCCACCTTCATCATCCTCTCTAAAAATAACTGATCGCTCTTTTCCGTTATGCTTATCACCTTGTCTCTGGAATCAGCTCCCTTTGTCTCTTCGTAAACCTCATTCTGGCACCAGTTCTTCCGTTTCCCACTCTTACATCTTGTCATCTGTTTAACATTTATGGTTTGTTTGTTTTAGCTGAAATATTTCTGACAGCTTCGTTTCGGGGACGACCGCTAGAGGGACGGAAGCTACCTGTCCCAAAAGGTTATGTTGGTGAGTTGTTGTTTACTGAAACATAGCAAGAATCCGAGCATGCCGTTAATTTTACTTTTTTGTCACTGACTGATGATTATTTTTATACATTGGTGCACTCTCTTGCTTTCTGTTTAATGAGCCAATTTTTTCAAGCACCTAACCACATTTTAGCCAGATTACCAAATATGTGCACAAAAAAACAATGCAGATTGGTGGAGTGGAATATTTTTACAGGCCAAATTCCCTTGCTGACCCAACCAGCACAGCTAATGTCCCAAACATTGAAGATTTTTTAATTTTCAAATAACCGTCGTTAGTTTTGTTTGTTACTGTTTATAGGTGTGGTGCTTACAGAGTTACCAGCCAAGATGCCGTTGAATAATGACGGTGATTGTGAAAGAAATTTAGCAGTAACTCACAAGTTCAAAGATTTTACATACTGGAACCTTGACTTGACACCAAGTGCCAATGATAAAATAATGCAAGTGATGAAATGGATTGACATTGCAAAAGTGGTATATTTCAATAAATTGATTTCCACAGTGTGGACTTTATAATGAGTGAGAAGTTGAATAACTTATTAACTTGTCATTATTGAATAACATGTAACAGTGAATTTACGTTTTTAATATCAAGTGTTGTAATTGCAGTGTGCTATATAATGGCACAATGCATGTTAACACATTCTTTCTCTGTCCAACTGTTTGTCGGTAGGTCACCATCTGAATACTGTGTTATCAGTTACACCAAAATTCGGACAAAATGTTTCAGATAGCAAAATTTTTCTGATAAGGAAATACAGCAATGCGAGGAGAATTGAAGTGTTGATAAATATGAGTCCTCATATTGCAATGGACTCGGTGAAAGCAACAAAATTGGACTTGATGTTGCTATAGACATATTTGTTCATCTAGTCTATTACACATATGAACCTGGTAGCTGTGTGCAACTTACAAAAGCAATCAACAATTGAAAAAATTGTATTATATCATTTGCAGACAAGATGACTATGGATTTTTACACATTTTAGTTTAGGTTCAATTTCAGTTTGTCGTGTCATATGTCACGCCGTCACGGTTGCTAATTACCTTATTTAATGTGTATATTTGCAACTTTGCTGCTGTTGATATATTGTGTCTTTTATGAATTTAATTGCAGATTCATCAACCACCAACTGCATCAAATGAAACTAACAGCATTCAAGACAGTGAGCAGCCAGCAAAGTAGAAATCAGCAAATGCCAGTCTCTGTAGCTATCATTCTACAGTGGTTCCGGTCAGCAGCCATATTTACTAAAGACGAACACAGACTGGGATTGTCATTAGTTTTGTAAAATTTTGGCTTTGATGTGAAACTTTTAAGTTTTAGGCCTCTGCAGTTCACAAACCCCAGTAAGTTTTAACCAGCCTTTGTTTATGGTTTTACTCTATGTTGGCCTGGATCTATTGTGGAGGCAGGTTTTTACAGGCAAATGTCCTTCCTCTATGCAACCAAGTATCAAACCATGAAGTACAAAGTACATGCAATGCAAATCAACCACTGGATCTGTCTTGATCCATCAACTCACTTCTCCTTGATGAGACACTGCAGCCCTAATAATTATCTGACACCAGTTGCCATGGCTACAAACCACAGCTGCATCTTATTTCTGCAGTCTGAACATAGTGACGATGTCACTATGCACAGTTTAAATGTATCGAGATAGGTGAATGACAAAAGAAACGGGGCATACTTTCATACATTCTAAGATACTTAATTTTTCCATTATATTTAATGCTGGCAACTATTTTTGCTTTTCCTACTCGGAAAATTGGCATTTTTGTCTTTCATGTTTTTATGCTCGACTCGTTGCAAAAAATAATGTTAAATATTCTGACTGAAGTATGCTACTGTAGAAAGCAGTGCAAAATGTAAGTAGTGTGGTTTTAAATTGCTCTGCAAAATCACTTGAGATATGTTAACTAACAAAACTGTTACTGTGGTATTTAAACAGTATTATTATATCATGCTGCGATGCTGACATAGTTTGTATAACAGTACTGTATGTTCATTGATAGAGTTGTGCACCGTCTGTGTGCACTCACCTATTTTAATCGCATTACACTGAGACTATTTTAGAATAATGAAAGTCATATAATATAGTCACATGATGGAACTTTTATTTATGATACAATATAATAAACATCCCACGCGTTCATAGAAAAACTTGTGACATACGATGATGTTTAACTAACTGACGAGCATGATTGCAAAACTTTTCTACCCATGCATCCATTTGATCAATTGTCCCCCTTTCCAATATGGGATATTCTGCAATGAAACACTGTATTGTTCACGATTAAAGTATGCAGTGTACATCATCTTCCTTATGCGATATGTGAGATATGTCATCAGTACAGTGCGGATATTTCAGCCCAACTACTGTAGACAATTACTGGAATTAAAAAGGTAAAGGCATCCCATACTCATTACAATACCTAGTGTTGGGCCCGGAGCTGATCTACCCGCTCGGAGCTCTACCCGTTGCGCCACCGTGCCATCTGTTACTGGAATTACTTTGGCTAAATCTGCTAAAAGATCGATATTTCAACAATCTGTAGTCAAATTTCCCATGAAAGCTGAAATTGGGAACCACTGGTCTGGGATCAACAACAGCATGAGAGGTAACTTTCAGAAGCTCATAATTTCTCTTCTGATTACACAGCTGCAGTAACTTGTGGCAGGCTGTGTCAACATCTATAACCATTAACGTCACTAGAGGTCAGTACTAATCACAGTTCACATAACGGAACAATGGTGACTATGCTAATCAGTTGCTAACTAAACGTTAAAATAAACTGAACGAACAACACAAACAACATGAAACGAAAACACTGTGATGTAACTGTAGTAAAGTGCCACTAGTTTTAGAAACAGTCTCATATATCATTCACAAGTTACTGCACTCTTCTATAAATACTGAATCACGACGACACAGTCAATATGTACATCGTCCTCTAAATACAAGAAATGTCTTACCTGTTTAGCAATCACTGACACCAATCATAAAAGCAATAAATGGTCTAACAAAAATGCTTTTGATCCAATTATGTAGCACTCCAGTGAGCCTCAGTAGTATTAAGTGAAATATATATGTTATGGCTCCCTAGTCCCTACACAGCGTGACTTCTGCAAAAAGACATGCAGACCCACGCCGCCAGCAGCAGCACACAGTCGTAGTAGCACGCGTCAATAGCAACCGTGCGACCGTGACAGTTTTTGTAACCGTGTGACCTTGACCTCTGACCTTTTGACCTGCCGAGCGACTACTATAGAGTATATGTGTACTGTGTACCAAGTTTGGTGTTGATAGCTCAAGCCGTTTTCCTTTTAGAGCGTGGACAAACAGACACGAACGCCCTACCAATGCCAGTGGCTATACAGCTCACAAGACGAACATCAGCAGTAACTAAAAACAACACCATCTATGACACAGAATAAAACGTAAAATTCAACCCAGGTCTTGTCACCCTGTACAACCTCCAGTCTGGAAACAGAATGGATCTTCTTACAATCCACAGACCCCACACGGGACATATCTGATGTCAAGGAAGCAGCAGGTTTAGCAGTGAGATCAGCCCGTAGCACAGTCAAGACTTCAGTGCATCTTAACTCGCCACTTCAGCACCAGGTAGCAAGCAGCACGAAGTACGATGAAGAACGAGCAAAGAGCAATGAAGTCGACGTAGAAATTTGCATGTTCGACATCCAGTTCTTTGAGAACGTCGTCCCCTTCTTGAAAGATGCATTCACGCTTGCTGTCCTTCTTACATTCAAATGGTTCCCGGTCATATCCGTAGATGGCCTGTAGGACTCCCTCGAATGAGTATCTGCAATTTGACATCACATTCCATTTGCAGTGCACGACAGCTGCGCACATTATAAATGTATCTAATTATGACTTCTCGATTTCCTGCATTAGAGCCCTATATTTAGTATAAGCTCAACAAGCTTATTATGGAAATACTCTACAGGGCAAAATAACGGTGTTCACACATTTGGCCTGAGGTCATTTCTATGGGTTCAATGCCCTTCACTCACTTTGCACAAAGAAGAAAGCAATGGAACCAATCAGGTTGGTGACTAGGAAGTGTACAATGAGACGATTTGGACAAGCAGAATATGAACATGTTCAGGGCCAAATTTAGGGCTGTTTTGACTGTTCGAACATTCAGTCCCCACAAATTCTGGGGCCCACATTCCGAAAAACGATTTTTCTTGTACTTCTGGATGTTTTTATTGCATTAATGTGCATCACTACACCTAAGCCAGGACATGACTAAACAGCAGAAAGAGAACGGAAGTAACAGCCTGGTCCTTGTATCAAACAAGGACCCACATTTGTGAATAAAGCGCTGAAGATGCTTCTGATGTCAACAACGTTGTTCAGTGATGTATAAAAACAAATTATGAGACGATATCCGAGGAAGACACAATGAGATGGGTGTAGAAATGTGTGGTATGTACCAAGAGGACACACATTGAAACAAATGGAGTAAGAAAATTAGACAGGGCTACAGACTATGGCAATTAATTAAGGCAGCCAGTTTCATGTGGAATGTGACCATTAAAATAAAATGGTGTGAATGTCGTTCACTATGTCTGACTAACTGTTGTAAAATTACATTACAATGATTACTCTGCTGTCACTGAATGAACAATTAATGTATTTTTGTTGGCAATTCTGTACCTTCAGTGCATTGGCTTTAAACAAAAACACTCAGAGATCACACATATGAAAGTGTGTTTACACTGTACACACTGACAATATCAGAAGTATCAAACCAGTTTATTATTCAATTATTGCATTCTTCATCATTCTCACTTGTTAGACTCATTTACGAGAAAACGGAACTACCGTATTTCCTCTAATAGAAGCCTCTGGCTTCTATTAGAACAATAGTGTCAGACCCCCCGGCTTGTATTAGAACCACCCAGTTCACCGATGAACATAACATTATTTAAAACACCAAGATTCTTGGTTTTATATTTATTACTGCAAAGCGAAATACCCAGAAGGCCATACCGCCGTTATGCTAAATGCTAATCACGCAATACGCACGGATGACGCAATGCACCACAGTGCTACGGGGGGGTGCGCACTTAGTTCTATGATATTCGTCTTTTAGATACTCGGCTTCTGTTACAGACCCGGCTTGTATTAGAGACCCGGCTTCTATTAGGACAAATGAAGTCTGACCCCCGGCTTGTATTTGAGACCCGGCTTCTATTAGACGAAATACGGCAAAACAGTTGACAGAACAGTACAGAATAGAACTTCATGTAGCAAAACGACAAACAATGCAACACTATGAATGTACATTTACCGGATGTATGACAGATACGACAACCACTGCAGGTATTTCGGCATTGTGTCAAAATTAACGAAGAATCCACTGAAGAGAAGGACTGGTATTGCAGTCACCGGCCCAACAAACACCGCCACCTGCACAGTTTGCACAGCAATGAACTCCACTTCTCAACTTAAGACCTTGTTATTGACAACCAGGCCGAGGCATCAACACCTATGTCAACTAGTAACTACTGTTTTACTAAAAATCAAAGACTTTTTATTAGTATTTGTAAATATAAAAAGTTAAAAACTGCAGTCTATACATAATGTCAACAACAACAGATCAAAAACTGCAAAAAAAAATCACAAAACTGCTCATGTGCTAGTCACGTGGCCTGTGAATAGAAGGTCAAAAACAACTATATATTTGCAATCCCTGACCCCACTGCCTATTTACTACGGGGCCATCCATAAAGGATGTCTGCAAAATATATGCAGTTTTTACATCCGCCCTTCCCTTGTCCGCTTTTCGTAACTGTCCACACATACATTCCATCAATTCACTTCAAACTGTCAAGTTCGGTGCTACACATTCCACAAATTCACTGTACTAAATCTCACAACGTCAAGTTACAACGAGGCGGTGCAACAATTATGTTGGCCGCTTTACGTGACATCTTGCTTGACGTAACTTGGCATGTTAGGCGCCGTTGGAGGCGTGTTCTTCTACAGTGTCCTACTTGTCGTAACTGTCAGTACATACACTCCATCAATTCACTTCAAACTGTCAAGTTCGGTGCTTCATATAACCTCTCCTCTCCCACCCTGCGGACGTCTGCAGCTCCGTAGTTTTAAGACAATGCTAACTAAAAAACTCAATGCAACTCAAGACAGCAGCTACACTCAAGTCATCTCTGGCAGCAGCCGCTGCTATGAAATGTGATACAAATATGCAGTCATACAAGTTAGTTAGTTAGTTAGTTCGAGTTTAACGTCCCCTTTCAGCACAAATATGGCTATATCAGAGACAAAAGGTCAAGGGTGGAGAGCCAAAATCAAACAAACTAAACCCAGGTTCGGTCGCCTCCTACGACCTCTTGCCTGGAAACGGAGTGGGAGCAGTCATACAAACGTGACCTGAACTGAATTAACAAAATCAGAAGCTGGCAGCCCTCCTATCAATGCAGATGTCCGCATACAATCAAACCTTCCCTGCCTCCTTATCCAGTTTTGTCCACATTTGACTCAACCAACCATCTTCCATTCACGGACATGTGAAATACGAAAAGCTTGAAGACACATCCGCTGCATCTGGCCGCGATGGCGGGCGGACGCGTCCGCAGTCTGCACATCTCTGGTTATTCATTACTCCCTAGGGACTGTTATACCTCTACACCTGTAACACAACACGAAGGAAATGTTACGATACGATATGATGTATTTATGTGCACTCAAAAGCTGATGATATGGCCAGCTTAGTCTAGCGCATGGCACAAAAACGAAAAATAAGGAAAAAAACAAAAACTGAGCAGCTTAGAAGAAATGGTCCGGGCAAAAGACCACGAAGGCAGACCGGGAGGAAGAAGTGAAACTACAGGGGGTAGGTTTGTGAAACAGGTAGGCTTTAAGTCGGGAGTGAAAGAGTGCCTCGATTTATATACCGTTGGAATCAACAAATGATGAATCAGAGTACATTACAGCACAGAAGCCCCCACTGGACTGTTTTCTGGAGTGACTCCAGGTTTGACTCAGTCTCCAAAACAGAACCTTTGAGACATAATGGAGCAGGTTTTTGCCCAATCAACCATGTAAACATGCACTGTAATGTGGAGTTGTAAGGCGCGACATCACATACTTGCAGCGATGTGCCAGCGCCAATGAGCAGGCCAAGTGACTGGGCAACCAAACACGTCTGTGTTGACAGCGTCATGAACATGAAGAACCGCAGGAAGTCATTCGGTTGGTTAGTCATCCAGTAGACAATGGTCCCATACAATACCGGAAATATCACCTACAAGTACATCGTTTATTCACGGCGTGGAATTATTGCAGCATACGAAGTGCTGAGATGGCCGACAGTGGGCGAAGCTAATAGTTGCCATCACTTAGATTTGGTTCAAAACAAAACATCGACTTCCGGATTCATCATACATAAGTAATGCAATACTGGCAGCAAGAACAAAAAAATTTCTAACTCCAACAAACCACATCTGGCCTAGAGGTCTCCCCTTCATGCAGCGATGCAGCGATGTGCGGGGGTGGGTCTAGACCCACCCCTGCACTTAAAATAAAGTAGTTTACCTCTGTGGTATTAAACCTAAAGCCAGCTTGCAGCATTTGGGAGTTTAGCCACAATACACCAACATTCCAAACACACACAACTCACAACAAACTGTTAATCATGGTCAGCTAAAACCAAATCAAGTGAACAAAAACAGTGAGTTTTTGTCTGTGCATCTAAGATATTCTCGAGCATCACCTATATTCTATCACACCACGTCATTTCCAATGACTTCGAGTGACCTTTAGTGACCATTTCATCTACTGGAAACCTCCCAACGGCCAACATTTTTAACACAGAGAAATCTGAACAAACCATAACAGCTCCATTTTTCATCATCAACTGGGGTGAGGTTGGTAACCAGCCTATATTAGGAAATTAGGAATATTGTTCACGATGAACTGTGGGGCGTTTTGCGGTTGGTTACCTTTGACGTCAAGGCAACCAAAGTTTCAACACAATTCTAGCGGCATTCTAATAACATAATAAATGTGACCATTGTTGCACAATCTAACACTTTTGCCAAGAAATATGTGCATAACTGCAGACTTCGTATTTCACAGAAAATGTGCCGAGAAGTTTACCTGAAACGGCATATCAGCCAGCGTCTTAGCCAGGTAGTATGCCTTCAGACTGTACCAGTAATTGAGATGTTCTCTCACGAACACTCCCATCTCCAGAGGAACTACGATTATAATCACACCAGCAAACCACACTTTGCAACACAATCTAAGGCTGCTGTCAACTACCTATGTGGATGCCTTCACCACGTTGACGGCCTGCTGTGACCTTTGCCCTCCAGAATCTAATAAGGTCATAAGTAGAGGTTAGTGAATATTCCCTGCAAGTTTCATCCAGATTGCCCAAGCTGTTCATGAGATATCGTGGTAATAAGATCGATCAGGACAGATGGACAGTCTGTAAAGATAATATTTCCCCAGGTAGTGCAAAAGCATTAGTTAGGTGAGGTGGAAAATAAAGTATCATTTGACTGCTTACTTTCTTAGCAACATTTCTGCCAAAAATTGTCAAAATCGGTTGATGTACGTCGAAGTTATAGCAAGCCAAAGCAGTGTATTTTTTGAGACAGTGTACAACATAAAATAAACCCTAAAAAACTAAAGCCAGGTTTGGTCGCCTCCTACAAGCTCCGGCCTGGAAATGGAACGGATCTATTCTGGAAGGAGTAGATAGATAAGTTAGGAAGTAAACAAGTAAGGAAGTCAATAAATCAGAAAGAAAGCATAAGGAAGGAAGGAAGAAAGTGAGGAAGGAAGTTAAATATACACATAAACAAAGTAGAAAACAGAGGCAGTGGTATCGACATGCATACTCACGCTGGCAAAGGCCGCAGGTAACATAGTTGTATGCAATACCCATCATGGTCACTAGCAACCGTGCGACCGTGACGGTTTTCATACCGTGTGACCTTGATCTTTGACCTTTTGACCTCTGGGTCAAAGCATGCCGAGCGACTGCTATAGAATGACTATACGTGTACCAAGAGGACTGTCTGTGCCAAGAATAAGCTGCACTGCAGAAACTGACAGCTCAGTTCCATGTGCAGAGGATGCAGCAGTTGAACCTGCACTGGTTCTGATGATGACATCCAATTTTTTCGCAGCAAAAAACTAGAAAAAAAACTGCCGAATTAAAATAACACTGCCAATCAACTTACATGTGAGTACAGTTGGCATAAGCGAAGAGAACATGAGGAAGAGCATGCCGAAGAACAGACATCCGGCATTGTTGTAAGCCTTGCTCGACTCATTGCCGATGCCGAGGTAGAGAAGACCAATGAGAAGACCGATGGTGAGGTGAGACAGCAGGCGAAGGCGTGTCAGCGTCTACAAACAACGCACTGCAAACTGTACCAAATTTACAAGTGACGAACAACTTAACTTTGGTGGTTTGGTAGTCTAGTGGTTACGGCTTCGGACTTGCAACTCATTGGTTGCGAATTCGATCCCTGGCCACTGCACTACTAGGATGGGTGACCGTCTTTGGGCAGGCATACCATCTCAGTATGTAACCAGCCACCCAGGCCAACTCAGCCTCATATCCTCTGTGGGACAGGAAATGAGTACCGGCCAAAGTGCGGTGATGCACTGTGCCTGGGGAGTACAGGCAGGATGGCTCATTCCATTCGTGGATAATCCTGTGGGTGGCAGGTAAAACTGTGTGATCCCTCATTAATACGTGAGCATTTTAGAGGTGAGTTTCATGAAAAGGTGCTGTACAAATGTACTGTCTTCAACTTATGTTGTTCCACCTTCTTACTTTTTGCATACAAAATGAAATATCTACGTTTTCCGCATCTATACTGGCCTCTTTAAATTTTGGGAAATAACTGCAAGATAGAGATAGCTGCAATGGAAGAGTAATAGGAAATTGTATATGGTCTATCGAATGGCACCAATGAGAGGGACCTTGAAGGTCACCTGTTGTCTAAACCATTTCTAAGTCCTCTACCTCGTGAAATATGGGATGTATTACTACGGTATCATGTTTACACAAGAACTGGAAAGTGCATGAGGCTTCAATTGTCATCTCGAAAGTGAAAGACATCTTATGGTCACAGGCAGTCATACACAGTTTGTACACGTGGTAATATCTCGGAAACGACTATTAACAGGAAGGCCTATCAAACAGCCGCAATTCTGATGACCTTGAATGATCTCAAGGTCACTCACCTACCACAAGCATTTTCAACTGGAATTTTTTCATATAGTTGTGCAGCAGCTGACAGCTCATTGCGTTGTCTCCCTGCTGAGCTTTTTTTTAGAACAGCAGCAGAGAAAACAGCGACAAGAAGACAAATTTACCGTGTCTCGGATGATGGACATGAATGTGCGAATAAAGAGAACACGAAACTGCGTCAAACAGCTCGTGGCAAACGTGCGACATTCCAACTCACAGCAGTCCTACAGCGGACACAGAACAGTGTGTACACAGTTCTCGGAGAACGTTTAACTCACTGTCTACGTATAAAATCTGGTCACTGTAAACATAAATCTAAGTATAACGTCTGTGAGAAAAAGAAACAAAATCAATATGTGCGAACTTTCATTTTTCAGTCACCTGAATTAGCCAGTCATCCCCCAAAATGTGTATAAAGAATACGACGGATACTGCCTCAAATACAACACGTACTGCTATCACTCTACACACCAGTTTTCACAGCCATTCAACCTTCATATCAAACTCCTCACAGCACTTGATTCTTATCTCGTCACCTGTTCTCGACAAGTCACCGATCACTCCCTTTGACACGCACTGCCTTCTCTCTCACCTGTTCTTCCATTTCCGACTCACCTATTCCTTCACCCGTCACTTCTTCCTTTTCTCATTCAACACCCTGCACATCCATAACTCCCCCTCTCTTTCACTCCTGGCTTAAAACGTACCTCTTTCAAAAATCCTATCCCCATAATTTCACTTCTTCCTCCCACACCGTTTCTTCTGAGCAACTCAGTTTGTTTTTATTTTTGCTTTATTTTTTCGTTTCTGTTCCATGTGCTAGATTAAGCTGGCCATCTCGTCAGCTTAGGAGCGCACGTTAATCTAGCGTATCGTATCCTATTGTACCATATCTCATCAGCCTCATCCCGATCATTCTTCCAGGTCCAGCTCAACTCATCTCACAATGTCGGTTGTTATCATCACTCATCATTCTTTCACTTCCGGCTTAGAACTGACCCAGTTCACAAAAAATATTTCCCACCATAGGACTGCCGGTTTCCGTTCACAGACCAGGAGTGTTCATTACGCTATCCACGTCTAGCGGAAAGCGTAATGTAATGGTCTGGCACCCATCTATGTCCCCTTAGCATACTCATCATGACTCAACAGAGGGCAGCATGCAATGTGACCAGCATACACTTCAGCCCAACAGTAAGGACTGACATGCTCATTTTTGTCGTTTTTTCATCATTTTTCTGTGTTGGTTACGTGTCGTATACTAAACTGGCTACTGATCAACTTTTTAGTATACAATATGCATCTTCTACTCCACATTACATCGTGTTATATGCCTAAAGCAATGAATGACACAGTCTTGTATACAGGATGGGCCAAATTTAGCTATACCACTTTTCGCTTTTTGCTTGTAACAATGGAGTGCGTCCATTAAATTCAGTAATTTTTGGCACGTATGAACTACATAAAAAAACCAGCAGCGCAATGCCAAAATTATCTTAATGAAATCATACACGCTAGAGGGCGCCATGTGTATCAACACGTGTGATGCTTCCTACAACGTGTTGATGAAAGCATTACTCAACGGCTTTATTATTTTAACAAAAACAAGTAGTCGCTTGCAAAAGATAACAATACAGGAAAATAGCATATATTAGCAACTTCACGAGAAAATCCAGACAATTTTTTCATATCATAAATTTGTTAATTAACTCATCACTTTAATGTACACATTATCACATGTAAAACAGTCATAATGCTACTAAAGAACACAAAGTAATTGGCTTTCATAATGTCTTACGTCGACCAATAGTTAATTTTTCTGCTTCTGAATGTGTGCAATTCAGCTGTTATTTGAAGAGCCAAATATCATCAAAATTGTCTAACAAGTCTTTAGTACAATGAAACATATCGTGTTGGTACCACTAATTCTGGCACAACCAATACTGAGAAAACCTGTACTTACTACTTTTGAGGAGGTAATTGTCGTATCACTGCTGGAACTGTTCAAGGTTTTCCACGGAGAAGAAAAGTGATCATTTGCATCATCAGTGCAGACATTATGTTCTAGCTTCTGAACACTCAACAGTTCGTTGTGGTCTGATAACAAGTTATCAACATTGATGCCATCTCGTAGCGAATACTGTGATTCCGGGTTAATGGGATGTTTTGTCGATTTGTCACAGTTAATTGGTTTAATTTCAGACACGCATGCATTCTTCTCCCAGCTACCGTTCTGCATGGCGACCACTAACTTCGGCACGACATCACCATATTCTCCACAAGCGACCTCCATCACTGGAAACCACAACATAAAACTCACCATCATCTGATTCTTTAAGAAGTACATGTACTACTATTACCTTTGGTTCCAACTGATGGACAGATTTGTTGGGGTGGACATTTCCGGACTGGACAATGAAGGACTGGACAATGATGGACAGATTTAGCCCACTATGAGTCGAGCAGAATGCAACAGCAGACGACTCACATCCAATTATAATTACACCAAATAAATTACTGGGATTGCATCACCGTCACAGGACCGAGCCACAGCTATAAGCAACATGCACAAAAAAATTTGAAGATAGTGTGTGTGGTTCTGGAGATATGCTCGAGGGCAGACAGACACACATACAGACACACAAACAGAGAGAAACACAGACAAACACACAGACATGCTCATTACAATACTTCACCACCGCTCCCGCAAGCAAAGTAATAATAATAATAATAATAACAAGTATCCAATGTAATTTTGAAAAAGGCCACATGACTATCTTGTCAGCCCTGCCCCGTGGCTATGAATGGATTTGTCCGATCTCGATCTCCCAATATACGGTTCGTTTGACCCACGAGTCAGCCCCCAAACGGCATCTCAATCACTTCAGCCGTTTTTGCACAGCTCACACATGTTCCCAACACAGACAGACAGACCATGCTATGTGTGACATCTGTAGCAGAAACTGCACGCGATGTAGCCTGATAATAAATAATAAAATTAGCCCCGTACAGGGACTGACGGTCGACTCTTCGCAACTGACGTTTGTGCCAACTTCAAAGTGACATGACCTAAAAACTAGGCCAAATATCAAAAATTTGGCCCGATCAAATTTAGGCACTGTGCACTAGTTTAAGAATCCGTGGTCAGTTGCCAGCTCCCATTGTAAATGGCGAAAGAGATAGCTTTTCAAAACGGCCGGATTTCCAACTTTGTAGGGCTCGTGACCTTGACCTTTGATCGGGTCGTATGCAGCATACCGTCATGCATCACTCATCAACCTCTACCTACATGCTAAATTTCACTGAAATCACAGAAACTTTTTGTGGACAGACGGACGTACATACATACGACGGACGAACATTTGAGACCGGCTTTATTAGGTGGACTCTGTCGAAGAGTCGACCTAAAAATAACAATGACTAACTGACTCCCGAGCAAGGGTTACCATAATCTTTATGCCAGCTGAGTAAGAAAGCAACAACTTAAGATACTTATGTGCTACGGCTACTTGCAAACGGTTTTTTGACGACGGACAAGCAGGCAATCAGTGAATTACCGAAGTCAGCTGGATTATGATATGGTGGGCAACTGAGACCAAGAGAGCTGAGATATGAAACAAGTCCAGAGACGACGCCGGAGTAAATGCATTGACCTTCCGCAAGCATGTACAACTGCTCACAGACAAATGATAGTTTACAATACACAGCACTTACAGAACTACATTCCATTCTAGTCTGGCATCAGTATTTTTAACTTTCATGCTAATGAGTTACACTTCACAACAGAGGCAGGTTACATAAGAAACAGTTCAGAGCTGCCAGAATCAACACTTTTAGTTATTTTAAACGTTACAAAATCACTAGTAGAACAAAGCAGTGTCCAAATCATCAAAGTTAAACGTGCTACAATACCCAGTGATAATCATCCTGTTAGTCAATATTGTTCCACCAAGTAACAAAGGATTTGGTATTCGCTTTTATCCAGAGATAAAGTCCTCGTACAACTTTCTTCCTTGTAAGAGTTTCAAGCACTGCTTTTATCTCAACCTTTCAGTTAATCTCTCCGTATCAGAGTACGTTATCTCTTTGCTTGCATAAACGGAGCCTGATGTGTGCGTGTTAGATCCAAATTTTTCAGTGAAGCTGAGAACTTTACTGATTTTCGATCTCTTGCTCGTTTCAAGGACAGTATTTTATCTACTGATTTCACTGCTCATCTCAAATGTTTTCAGCTCTTATTTCATTTCACTGAGCATATACCTGCTATTTTCATTTTATATGTACTTATTTGCGGGCAATTGTTGGTGCATTTGTATGCCATGTTGTCTGGCTATGCTGCTTATGTTAAGTGTTTTATTAATCATGCTGCTTATGGCAAATAAATGATGATGATGATGATGTCTCAAGCTTCAGCTTGATGACACTGTATGCATTATATATATTTCTTGTTAAACATTACTTGTTATTGTTGCATGTTACAACTAGTCACTGCTAACATGCAACGAAAATGTTAATTATGCAAGTGCTAACATGGTCAAACATCTCAAAGAGCTTGGCACTTGGCTGGTGGATGGTACAGATGACTGTTCGACCTCCGAGTGCGAGCGACTTGAGCAATGAGATGCACTGGAAGCAAGAAGCACTATCAAGACCACTGCAATCATCACACACCTGGTAATCAGACACCTGCTCATTATATACGTGCTCATCATATGCACCTCGTCACCACATGATCACACACCTGGTAATCAGACACCTGCTCATCATACACCTGGTCCACACACACCTGGTCATCACATGATCACACACCTGGTAATTAGACACCTGCTCATCATACACCTGGTCCACATACACCTGGTCATCACATGATCACACACCTGGTAATTAGACACCTGCTCATCATACACCTGGTCCACATACACCTGGTCATCACATGATCACACACCTGTAAATTAGACACCTGCTCATTATACACCTGGGGCCCGATTTACAAAATATCTTAGGATAAACTTATGATAAACTTATGATAAAGTGTGACTTAGGAAAATCTTAAGAAAAACTTAAGATGAACTTACGCAAATCTTAAGATCAGCTTAATAACAAAACTGCAATTTCTCAAAAATAACTTAACATTTTTTTCGCAGAATTGTCTGCATATATATAGGAAGAACTTTTAAGTTATAAGATTGCTTTAGTAAATTACATGCAAAAATCTATGAAAATCTTAATTTTATAACTCAGGAAAAACTTATGATAAACTTAGGATTTTTCCTAAGATTTTTTGTAAATCAGACCCCTGGTCCACATACACCTGGTCATCACATGATCACACACCTGGTAATCACACACTTGTGGTCTAGTGAAACCTTTAGTGAAAACTTGTTACAAATCTACTGCTGAGTTTCACGATGAAAGAAAACATTTTGAACAGTGATCAGCATTTGTCGAAGTTATGAACAACAATGCTGGCCTTCAGTGCTTTGACACTATTGGTTGAAAAGCACCACTCCATAAAAACTGAGTGCTAAGGTGCTGGCACGGTTATATGTCTGGAGCGAGGTGTAAATGATTTGCATATGGTCCGGCCGATGTCGATGCCACCCCATCAGCTCTTGCTTCATTAAAATCCAAAATCGTTTTCTACTTTTCTGGGGCCTGTTTACCTAGGCTGTCATCGAAAAAAAAGCCACTGAACACGTGTTGTTGTTGTGCAAGAAACAGCACGGTAGCATCCTTTTGACTCATGGGACCAACAGCCTAATTTTTTGCACCACGTCGTGTATATAATCCAATCAACTGGCCTACGTCAGCCTTGAGTCAGCATACCTTGTTGGCTCGTCGAAGAACATGACTGGAGGATTATTTACTAGTTCCAGGGCAATCGACAGACGTTTTCTCTGTCCACCAGAAAGATTCACTGTCCTCGTCTGCTTGGCATCCAGGAGACCCAACGACGTTAGTATTTCATCCACCTTCACACAATGACAAACACAAGCATACCAGCACACACACAGACACACAGACAGACACACAGACCATGCTAAGTGTGACATCTGTAGCAACTGGCTGCATCTATGCACTGTGTTAAGGTGACGCAGCCTAAAATTGGGTACGAGACCCTGTCCATGCTCCATTGGGGAAATTTGTCATGCTTGGACTGGCACTTACATGGCCCAATCCGTTTTCCACATATGAAGCGTATAGCTCCACCCGTTCCAAAGATATAATGGGGACTCCCAAAATTTTAAAAAGGTCTTGAGGTCTTGTTTCGTGGTGGTTTGTCATCCATAGGCTAGGACTTGCTAAGATCAAGATCAACCTATGCACTAGGTTTGCAGTCTCTATCTCCACCAGTTACAAAGATATGAATGGCCACACAAAAAGTAGAAAATGGGGTGGTTTGGGGTAGTTATGGATCACTTAAGGTCCCTGAAAATAGTACCATTCAACAGCGCGCGAAATTCACATGACAAGCATCGACACTCACCAGATCCTGCTTTTCTCTGGTGGAAACTGATTCTGACAACTTGAGGTTTGCAGAGCACATCATTGCTTCGTGGACACTGAGATGCGGCAGCAGATGGTCGTCCTGCATTATGTAGCAAGACAGCTTGCGGAAACGGTGCAGCTTGCGCTCATTCCCATTGATCAGTATCTTTCCCATGATAGACCTCGTCCTAACAAGCCATGTACATCCTCTAACGTCAAACAAATACCGCAAGAACTGAACCAGAGTACTGTTGCACTGGGGCAACAATCTCCCTTGGTACACTATGCTAGTCCACTGTGTATTTTTATGGTCAGTGAGCTCCTTGGCAGTCCTTGCCACCAATTACAGATTCGGAGAACACTGTAAGCTTCCAGTGAGGTACAGAGCTGCACTCCTACCGCCCAAGAACAAGGGCTTTTCCATATTTTCGATAGCCTGAACATTCCCCTGATGTATAACAAATTTTCCGGCCTTGAGAATTCTTAAATGCTCTAAGCAGAGTCCACCGCCAGCCATGATGTCATGGATGCTGATGCAAGGTCCATCAAAATCTATGTTGAACTGCAATTCAACTGAATTTTTTTCTACACCAAGGCGTAGGCATAGCAGTTGACAGAATTTGTGTATCCATACTGAGGTCTCTCTGCCCACATCTTCCAAAAACTCCTTGATGTTATAATTTGTAGCAAGGATTCCTCGTTCAACATTTCACTGCAACTTCCGGTTTCTTGCAGCTGAGCCTGGAAATTATGCACAATACCTTTCGGATGTCCTGTAGCATTAATAAGAATAAATCATGGCATGACAAATGCATCACCTGCTTGGCATCTTGCTAAAGTTGATGAATGTAGTGCATCTAACACTGCAAACCTTAGAAACAGCAACATTTGCCTGCAGTGTGCACAATATAAATACTACTGCAAAGGTAACCCTTAAGCAGTTCGTTGGCAGTCTGTGTGAGTCAGCTGTGCCACGTCTGGGGCATATTCATAAACTTTATAGTAGATCAACAAAGTGAAAGTAACACGAAATAATACATCAAGTGTATCCTGCTTACATGTATCCTGCCAGAATATTCATCAGCGACGATTTTCCTGCTCCGCTTGGACCCATAATTGCTGTCAAGCGACCAGAAAACAAGTGTCCAGATATTCGCTTCAGTATCGTCTTGAAGCCTACAAGCATGCACGCTCAGTAACTTTCTACCTTTCCCAGTCAAAGTGGGACTGGCAGCCTTATGGTATGCTCAAATATTTGTAGGGTAGGCCCTCCACTGGGTAGATTAAGAGGCTTCTGCGCAAACAATGCACCCTCAAGACCCATCACATTAACCACTGTCCTAGTAATGTAACTAATGAAGTCTTGTATCTGCGAAATACAACTCGAAAAGCACATGCTGGGGCTAAACAAACTGCCAAGAAGAAGAAATGTCAAAATGAAAGGCAATGAAAATTCTAAGTGTAGGGCCCCTTGACTTTTCTGACGATTTGTCATTTGCCAGCATCTCATGAAGTCATACAAATAAACTGGTGTCAGATGAGCAGTATGTGGCACACCATCTGTGTCTAATCCTCCATTAATGAAAAGTGCTGCTCTGTTTGACGCCAGCTTAGAACATACTACATGTAAAGCAATGCATGTTGCTGCATCTTCTGTTAAATCTCTTGATTCGAACACTGATGATATTGTGATACTAACTAATATTTCAAATTGTAGAATACCACCACCAAGTTTTCGACCATGTAGCGATCGTCCCCATAGAGTCAGCGCCTATTATCTGTACAGGGTGGATCAAAAAGCGAACCCCTACTGTTTCTCAACAGACAGTGATACACAGTGTGCGAATAAAGCTCGTTTTGTCCTTTTGTCAGATGTGAGTATGAGTATGACACAAAGTACCATACAAGCACATAACATTTTACACTATTAATAAATATTCTATTGGTTAAATATTCCATGCATGGTGTCGTAGTCGATGCCAAGCTAAGTGATGTCGCAGTAATCAATGATCACAATATGATCTCTATTATAGGGCATGATGTCATACGTACTGTGCAAAGTTAACTGTTACATTATTTAAATAAAATTAAAGAGTCGAGTCGAGTGCCGTAGGCGCAAGTATCAAGGCGCCAAAGGCGCCGAGGGGGTGGGGTGTGGGG
>Ga0209780_1000360_pt1 | contig 23268 bp, 12 predicted proteins | sample WorMetexBAHAMAS2_FD_187384 | JGI IMG/M metagenome (GOLD analysis project Ga0209780, IMG submission 187384) | Marine gutless worms symbiont microbial communities from Max Planck institute for Marine Microbiology, Germany - Inanidrilus exumae... | ecosystem: Host-associated > Annelida > Digestive...
GTACAGAAAGCTTTCAAGTCTTTGTCAACAAGTGTACGACCAAGCGAGAAATGCAAGGAAACACTCTTGAAATTTACTGCTATTACGTATGGAGCCAAAAAGAGGTCGAAGGAAACGTTAAACGCCTACAGGTTCAAGACATTTGAAAAAATTTACAAGCCCAAGTTAAGAGGAAAGAACCCACTTTAAAAGCTGAAGGGAGATCATGCCAGTGGTATATTCCTCATTGAGAAAGAGAGGTTGCTGCCCAAATAAAGCGTGTATCATTTGTTTCAAGAATGTGGGCCAATGCTGACAAGCCAATAATCCAGCAACACCCTTCAGTGGATGACGGATGAGGACTAGTGGAAGATCAATATAAACCCATCTGGTTTGTGGGAGACCAACTTCGGGAGTGGCTCGTTCCAGATGTAGAAGAATTAGCTGATGCTGACGATGACAGGGTCCTAGCGCAGTCATCTTCTGATGAAGAGGACGCCGGTCTAAGGAAACGGTGATGATGCTGATGTGTAGGTTTACAATTATTATAATTGACTAAATTGACGAAACCATTGATATAGAGTTAGTTAAGCTAATTACCCGGAACTAAAAACAATGTTTAATGTATGTAAAAACCATAACTTACTTTATATCAATGAAAAATTATTGAATTTATCTCGAACATCAACATAATTGTATTTAATATTTATGTTGTTTTATCCAACATTCCTAAGATATTTTGCCTAAAATTACAAAAAAACATGTGGTCTCTGCTAACAAATTTCCTGTCGGGATGCTTTGGATATGTACTGAAGATAAATCGTCTGAACAGCTTTTGTTAATTAAGTCAATTACCGTATAATAGTTGTAAACCTACACATCAGCATAATCACCGTTTCCTTCGAAGCCCTCTTCATCAGTAAATGACTGTGCTAGGACCTTGTCATCGTCAGCATCAGCTAATTTTTCTTCATCTGTAACGAGCCACTCCCGAAGTTGGTCTCCCACAAACCAGATGGGTTTATATTGATCTTCCACTAGTCGTCATCCGTCATCCACTAAAGGGTGTTGCTGGATTATTGGCTTGTTAGCATTGGCCCACATTCTTGAAACAAATGATACACGCTTTATTTGGGCAGCAACCTCTCTTTCTCAATGAGGAATATACCACTGGCATGATCTCCCTTTAGCTTTTAAAGTGGGTTCTTTCCTCTTAACTTGGGCTTGTAAATTTTTTCAAAGGTCTTGAACCTGTAGGCGTTTAACGTTTCCTTCGACCTCTCTTTGGCTCCATACGTAATAGCAGTGAATTTCAAGAGTGTTTCCTTGCATTTCTCGCTTGGTCGTACACTTGTTGACAAAGACTTGAAAGCTTTCTGTACATCGGGATTTTTTCCAGCGTACTAAAGGGCCCAACGTGCTATAATGTATGGAGCCAAAGAGAAGTCGAGGGAAACGTTAAACGCCTACAGGTTCAAGACCTTTTAAAGAATTTACAAGCCCAAGTTAAGAGGAAAGAACCCACCTTAAAAACTGAAGGAAGTTGATGTCAGTGGTATTGCAAATGAGACGTTGCTGCCGACATAAAGAGTGTATCATTTGTTTCAAGAATGTGGGCCAATGCTGACAAGCCAATAATCCAGCAACACCCTTCAGTGGATGACGGATGAGGACTAGTGGCAGATCAATATAAAAACATCTGGTTTGTGGGAGACCAACTTCCGAAGTCGCTCGTTCCAGATGTAGAAGAATTAGCTGATGCTGACGATGACAGGGTCCTAGCGCAGTCATCTTCTGATGAAGAGGACGTCGGTCTAAGGAAACGGTGATGATGCTGATGTGTAGGTTTACAATTATAATAATTGACTAAATTGACGAAACCTGTTCACACGATTTATCTTCAGTACATATGCAAAGCATCCTGGCATGGAATTTGTCAGCAGAGACTATTTGTTTTTGAAAGTTTAAGCAAAATATGTTAGGAATGTCGAATAACGCAACATAAATACAATCATGTTGATGTTTGAGATAAATTCAATACTTTCTCGTTGATATAGAGTTAGTTATAGTTTTTACATACATTAAAATTTGTTTTTAGTTCCGGGTAATTAGCTTAAACATGTTAGATAAATGTGTAGTTTATAAGCAATATTTCGAAATAAAACGGCAATATTGCTAATAGAGTGAGGCATTTTGATAAAATGTACATTTTGTTAAATTAACAATTGTTTTTTTGTTCTGAGACTTTAGATTTAATTTTTGGCAGGCAGTAGAGCCAAGACGCCAATTTACTACGACTTACTATATACGATCTGATTTTAAAGCATAATTCATGCGTGCTAAGTACACTTATGTGTAGTTTATAAAACAATAAAACATTGTGTTTATATACAATCTATGTTTGTCCTTTTTGTCAGTGTGGATAGTATTCGTACACTCCAAGGGTGGGTCTCAAAGAGTACATTTTGCATTCTTAAGTGGGTTAATGCATGAAATGAATACTTAAGAATTGCTGTTCTTGATTCACAATGATCTACTGAATAGTTTGAGACCAATTTGAAAGATGTACATACATTGTGAATTAACACTCCCCGTGCCAGGGACGGGGTCAATGAGTACATTTACGTTCTTAAGTGGGCTAATACATGAAATGGATACTTAAGAATGACTGATCTTGATTTGGGATGACCTAAGGAATATATTGCCATATGTTTCATAGATGTACGCAAATTGTGAATTAAAAATGCTAATTAGCGTTAATTAGGTCGTTCTTAAGCGACCTAGTACACAAATTAAAAACTTAAGAATTGTGTATTTTGATTACCACTCCTATAGAGAACATTTTAAGATAATTTTGAAAGATGTACTCAAATTGTGAATTAAGAGTCACATTTAAGGGGTATTTAGGGGCACCCCCTGGTTGCTGTGCAGAATAGCAAAACTTAAGAATTGCCTTTTTGGGGTCTCCTATCATAGATGCATATATTCCAGCCCTCAAACCTTTCGTACTCGAGATGTGAAACAAATGTTTCTGGGCTCCCGGACTATATCTCATGAACTACTGGAGCAATCTCGATGACACTTACAGGGAATAACCACTAGTCCCTACTGATGATTTGGTACGATTTTTGAGGTCAAAGTCAGGCCATCGAGGTGGCGAAGGCATCTGCATCAATGCTGTGGCATCGAAGTCAGTGTTCTAGTTAAATTCTGGCTCTCAGTGCAAGTTTAAATTTAGGATTTTTCAGCATACTCAGTTGGAATTTGTTGTGATGGTGATTCTCTTAACTGAAATTGTTTAAATGTGTTTTCTCAGAAATAAACATATGCTCAAAGAAATGATTGATTCTCAGTTGTTTGTGGAAAATTTCTGTGTTGTTTTACTGTAGTCGCTGTGTTACAAATCAGAAACCGTTGCTAGAGTCGGGTACAATGGGAGCAAAAGGTCACGTGCAGGTCATTGTTCCTCATCTGACAGAGTCGTACTCCAATCAGGTAATATTCATTAGTTGTCTTTATGTCGTCATCTCTGCTGCGAAGTATGATTCAGAACAGCTTACTGCTGGTTTTCTCCCATAACGTCATCTTTCTGTTTGAAGACTGGTAATCTGAACTTTTTTAAAGAAGATAGTGAGCATCAGTAACTGGATTCTGGCATCACAAAGATAACTGCCCGTGTGGGTCACGGGGCTGTAAGTAAGTGGGTATGTGTCTAAGTAAGTAAGTAAGTAAGTGACTGATTTATCAAGCGCTGAAACCAGAATAGGCCCTCTTCGTTTTCAGGCCGGATGTCATAGGAGGTGACTAAACCTGGCTTTAGTTTTCTGGGGTTAATTTTATGTTGTAGTATATTGTGTTACAGATGCATATTTGCTTTTGTTATGTTTGTTTCAGTTTTTCAGTACTAAGCCAAGAGATTGGCTGGGAAGAACGTCTCCGAAATGACCTATTTTATGCCGAGTGGGACGTAAAACCACAACTCAATCAATCAGTCACAAAGCTAACTCCCTTCCCCAATGAGTCAGTTGTGGATCAAAAAAGGATGATGCTAGTAAGTGATGATTTTCTCTGGTTGGCCTTATATGCAGTGCTTTGAGTTACATTCAATGCTTGATCTTTTGGTTGCATGACAGGAGGGCACCTGTGCCAATTATGCTGAAAGAGTCTCTTTCAGAAGAAATGAACAAAATCAAGGCCGGAACCAGCTAAACCATGTTTACCTGGAAAATAGCAGAAAAACCAATTTAATGTATGTTTTTAAAAAATTTAGTTAACTGCAGCTTTGTGCGCATATTTCACAATTCTTTCAGTGTTTAGACACCCCGTGTTTAGACATTCTCGAGTGAATGTGCTGAGTTGTGTGATGTGTTGTTGAAGAGAGATCCTGTTGATGAAGATGTTCCCTATTGCACACTCAAGTCATTCCCAGCTGTCATGGACCACTGTATTGAGTGGGCCAGAGACAAGGTGGCATAGACTGCATGCATACATACCTATATGCAATAATGCATCTCAGTAGTACTTTTAAAGTATTTGGTTGCTCTTATCTCATTTATATCTATAGGTCAACTTTTCCGAGTCGACCTAATAAAGTGGGTCTCAAATGTCCGTCCGCCTGTCGGTATGTCCGTCCATCCACAAAAAGTTTCTTTGGTTTTAATGTAATTTGGTATGTAGGTAGAGGCTGATGAGTGATGCATGACAGTATGCAGAATGACCCGATCCAAGGTCAAGGTCACGAGCCCTTGAAAGTCGGAAATTCGGCCATTTTCAAAGGCTATCTCCTCCCCCATTTATAATGGGGGCTGGCAAATGACCACAGATTCTTAAATTAGGGCACAGTACCTAAAGCTTTTCGGGCCGGATTTTTGATTTTTATGCTAGTTTTTGTGTCACGTGACTTTGAAGTTGGCAGTAGGTAGGAGTCGACCACCAGTCCCGTACGGGGCTAATTTATTTATTTTCAGTTTGCATATGCTGATTTATCTGTCTGCACCATATATAAGTTGTGCACCGTGGTCTTCTATGTCTTGTGCAGTTATGTCTGCTATAGTGAAATATTGTCACTGCCCTGATACCACTGGTTAATAATCACTCTAGTTATATTGCTGCATTGCGTGAGAATACATTAACGACTTACACCCAAGCAGTTATATGTCATCTCCCTCTCACAAGTGAGAGCGGCGCTGAAAGAAACAGGTTTAATGACTCCTCGATTTGCAAAGACTAACAATAAATGTTGAGCCTTTCCATGCTCATGCAGTCATGCTGGCCGCTTGTCCATGTCTCAGTCAGCTGCTGCTTCAGGTCGTCACTATTGCTTATTGCTGCATTTGTTTGGAAATTCTTCATTTACGTTTCTGACAGTGTATAGTTTTGGCAGATGGACGTAAATAGTCCAAATCCAGTTTTCTGCCAAAACTATACAGTTTGTTATTTTTGTTATTGTGTAGAATTTGTGAGATAAAAAAAGTAAATTGAAGTAAGGTGGTAAGCAACAAATGGTTTAATAGCTAATTGATTGTGTCATTTGCAAAAAATTATCTAATGTACTCATAGGAAAAATCGATTTTAGTTAATTTGCCAGACTGAAATTGATTCAAATTGAATGGATAATTGTCAATTTGGCACAGTTGATGTTACAGATCATCGCAGATATCAAAACTTAAGTTACCATCTCAGTTTGGTTTTTTATTCTGTTTTTATTTTTGCAGTTTCATGCACATTTTTCTGTAAAAGATAACACACACCCACAGTACTGTATAGAATTGATACAGCCATTGTTAGAATATGGGCTTTACAAATTGAAATGAGCTCAATCACAGACCAGTTACCGAATATTGCAACCTCGGTTGCATAAAGTCAAATCAGATTATTTTCTGGCAAATTGCTTGCCACTATTAAAAACCATTATGGTTTCAGTGAATTATGGACGTTGATAAACTAAGTCATTTTTAGACATATGCACATTTGTGAGAGGAAGATGGCGCTACTTCAACAGTGTTAATATATTCCCAGGTAGTGTGTGAACATAGTTAGGGCGAGGCAAATTATGCATACAATTAGTAGCCAGTGATTTCAAGATACTGTGCAGTAGACTATGCGAGTGTAGACGACATTGAAGATTGCAAAACGAGTTATTTCTTTGGGACACTTTATAGTATTTCATATTTATGTACTTCCTTGACCAATGTATACTGTATGTTATCTACAGTTCGAGACCATTTTTTCACAGAAGCCAACTCTGTATAACAAATTCTGGGCAGCACATCGTACACCAGGGGCAGCTGCGTCTGTGAGTTATGTAACTATGAATTGTTCTAACATTTCAAATGCAGCTAAATATGCTTTTAACCAAGTTAGAATACTTTACTATATTTTATATCTTATATTTCTACTGTTTAGCACATTAGTATATATTCAGAGATGCATATATGGTATGCCGAAGTGTTTTTATTATCAAAATTGCTTATTCCTATACATTGGAAATGATCACTGTCACCAGGGAAACCCAGACGTAACTTCAACCACATGGGTCTGATAAGGTTGCCATCAACTGGCTGACATTTTGTCAAACGGTCAGTTTATTTGGATGAAAAAAAGAAAAGACTAAATATCAGTGTTGCGAGAATATGTGTAATGTGTTTTGTACACTGCAATTCATAGAAACACATGATACACTATCAATAAGTGGGACATACTCCATACTCTTAAATTTGCTGTGATAAGTCATATTTTATAACTGAAGTGTGTACTCTTTGTGTTTTAATATGTGTGGTAGCTGTTGGACAAAGGTGTTGCCGTTGATGGTGGCATTACTGTAGCAAAGATGGTGCATATGCTTCCCAGCAAGTGGGCTGACTGTGTGGCACACGGCCGTGTCAAGTTTGAAAAATACTTTAACCATAAGGTTTGTGATCAAACATTTTAAAAGTCTCACTGAAGGCCTTGCTTCTAGGCTGCATCGCCCACGTGCAGTGCATGTATGTGTTGAAAGGCGGTGTGGGCCCAAAAACTCTTTTTGACACTGCTAGATGCTAGATCAAGGTACCTGCAACGGTCACAGTTTATAGAGGACACCGTCAAACCCTCTTTTTCCTGCCCGGGATTATCTCCCTCTTCATCATGTGCATAGGAATTATTAGAAATAATTCTTTGGTAGGCGGATGCACCCGGGCCGAGTCAAACCCGGCCACTGCATGCGTCATGCTCTACTGCACATGGCAGCCAAGTGCGTTAACCACTCGGCCACGGAGGCAGGTCCTCCACAATAGACATTTGCACAAACAGTTAACAATTTTATTACTAAGGTAACATCAGTAACATTTCGACAAATTTCAATTGAGAAGCCAAGGTTTTAAAGATGTGTTTATTCTTTGGCTGTATTTTTAGTCATTGTCAATTTTCATTTCTTTATTAGGCTGCATCTCTTGCACGCAGTGCATGGATGTGCCTATTGCTACAGATGTCGTATGTAGGGTAATAGTCTGTGTCTGTGTTGGTCACACAGTCAGCTTTGCAAAAATGGCTGAACCGTTTGAGATGCCGTTTGGACGACTGACTCGTCCAAGAAGCCATGTATCACATAGGGTCAAGGTCAGACGAATCCATTTGCAGTCACAAGGGGTGACAAGGTGGCTATGTGCCCTTTTGCCAAATGACTTTGGACACTGTTTCTGCTCTTGACCTTTGCAGATAAGCCAAGATATTTACGACAAATAAAAAGGAAATATTGACAAATCATATCATTTAATGTTAGGAATTTGTAAATGTACATTGCTTTGATGCTGTTTGCATGCACTATTGTGCATTTATGACCCAGAGAAGCACAGTAGGCTTATTGTAAGTATTTTTTTAATCTCTGCACATGTATAAGAAGTTGCTTTCAAAATGTTAACGTTGCATAATTACAGAGAATCAATTAAAGTTTACCTGGATTTTCATTGCATTTACTTCCTATCGAAAAATTACAGCTTGGCCTGGGTCCCCACAACTGGTCCGAGTCCTATGGCACTAGCCACCTGTCCCTCCATATCACTGCCACTGGTTGCTGTCGATAAACTAGTTACCCATTACGAGCTACTGGTGATGATGTGCCATCTAGTTTGGTTATATGAGTATTTTTATGTGAGTGTGTCTGTACGTGGCACAGTTTAAATTCAACTGTGCTGCGTGTTGTAGGCTCAACAGCTGCTTCATGCATTCCCACTTGATACTCGACTTAAAGATGGCAGTATGTATTACCAACGTACATCACATAACGTCTTGTCACTGATGGATAACGTTAAATTATTAAATTAGTTGCAATTTCCAGTTTCATTTGACCTACAACAACCAAGTCCGTATGTTGTCGGGGACTTGCTGTTTCTAAGTTGGACACTAGAGTGATGCAACGTGAGGTTGATGAGATTTGCGGCTGGTCGCCCATCACTACAAAGAAAACAAAAGAAATGTTATTGGGCTCCGTCACCAAAGACCCACCACCGCTGATCATGATAAACAACTCTCCAGTTGAAAGAGTACAGCCATTCAAGTTCCTTGACTGGAATGAACACATTACTGAAGTGTGCACTAAAGCCAGCAAACGGCTGTATTTTATGAAGCTGCTCAAACACGTGACAGAGTATGCATGTGCTGTTTGGTGATCACGTATCACAGCAGAACAGCGAGATCAGTTGGAAGTGATACAGCAGCGAGCAGTTTGGATTATCTTTGGCAACGTACTGGATTTTGAGATTCTTGCCATCACACAATATTTCACTGCTCGCAGATAGATGCGATAGACAAATGAGACAGTTGTTTACTGACATGCACAGTCCATCATACTGTCCCACTCCATTTCCAGGCCAGATGGTACTTTTTAATGTAGAGTCAGCCATTCACACATTGCACAACCACAAGAACTATCGGGTGCCATTTGCAAGAACAAGCAGATTTAATAATTACAATAAATTAGCCCCGTACAGGACTGGCGGTCGACTCCTACTTACTGCCAACTTCAAAGTCACGTGACACAAGAACTAGGACATAAATAAAAAATCCGGCCCCGATAAGCTTTAGGTATTGCCCCTAATTCAAGAATCCGTGGTAATTTGCCAGCCCCATTATAAATGGGGGAGGAGGTAGGCTTTGAAAATGGCCGAATTTCCGACTTTCAAGGGCTCGTGACCTTGACCTTGACCTTGGATCGAGTCATACTGCATACCTTCATGCATCACTCGTCGACCTCTACCTATGAACGAAATTTCATGGAAATCGAAGAAATATTTTGTGGATGGATGGTCGTATGGATGGGCTGACATTTGAGACCCACTTTATTACGTCGACTCGGAGGAGTCGAGCTAAAAACTCATTTTTAGCATACACTTCGCTAATTGTCTAATGAGTGCTCTTTTTAACTTTGATACCTGTAATGTACATTTAGCGTATTGATACCTTATTTTGCCATTTCTATGTACGTATGTTTGTATGTCATTTTATCCAGCTGTATAGCTGCAAGATAAATAAAATCTGGTTGATTGTTTGACTTAACAACTGCTGTCATTATTTTGAGTGGCTTTTTTCAGTATTGATTTTTTGCTGCACTGTTCCTGACTGTCTGAGTCATGTATGACATTTCCAGTTGTTTCCATTGCTGTGCAGGTCTTTTCTGGCAGTCACCAAAACGGCCGCCAACGTCACTGAATTTTGATGTCAACAATCCCACGTGCGTGTGTTCTGTGACTTGTTTGTTGTAATTACGTTGTCTCTTTCACTCTGCATGTAATATTGTTTGACTTGTCACACCCCCACGTGGGACCAGGGTACTCCCTTTTTTCCACCCTTGTCCATTCACTTCCTCATCTTTTGCTCTTTATTACTTTTTCCCTTTTTCCTTTTCTCATTCACTTTACTTATTTTCTTCTATTGTCCATCCAGAATCGTCCCACTCCGTTTCCAGGCGTGAGGTCGTAGGAGGCGACCGAACCTGGGTTTAGTTTGTTATGTTTATGATTATGTTATCTGTATTGCTTAGTTAAGATTTATTTTGGTGTTTTGTTGCATTTGGTTTAGTTTAGTCTTGTGGTGTGATAGTTGTCTTCTAGGCGCTGGCGTAATAATTTAAATGAGCCTCTCGATCCCTTTCCCTTTTGGGTGGCTGCTGAACAAAAAGGCAGCCAGGGTTGAGGTTAATATATCGCTGGCCTTCCTTCACTTGTAGGGATAGCTCTCCACTCCTGACCTTTTTGTCTCTGATATAGCCTTATTTGTGCTGAAAGGGGACGTTAAACTCCAACTAACTAACTTGACTTGTCACACTGGTCCTGTCCTTCAGAGTTGACAGTGGTTGGGTGATAGGAATGGCATCTGGCATGTTATCCCAAAATGTTGTCTTCTGAGGGGACCCGGTCCAGCCTTTTGCTGACTCAAAAAAGAAGGCTAGTTAAACCAAAAAACTGACTGTGTATGTGTTTGGATACAGTGCACGTTGTATAATTGTAGACACATGAGCTTCGTCATTTCCTATGCTCGTCTGTTTGCCGGCATATGTGGCGTGTCGTACACATCCGAGGTAATGTCACAATTATGGCTGATTGCTGTCTAGCTGTCAATGTAACACATTTGCTGAATTTGTGCTCTACAGATGTCATTACCCACACTGGCATAGCTGCCGGCGTGGGTAGGGCGTTCAGTTGCGTCTGTTTGTCTACACTAACAGGAAAACGGCTTGAGCTATCAACACCAAACTTGGTAATCATGTAGTCTATAGCAGTCGCTCGGCATGCATTGACCCAGAGGTCAAAAGGTCAAAGGTATGGTCATACGGTACGAAAACCGTCACGGCTCACGGTTGCTAGTGATTACAGTGGCTGTCCCATAATTCTGTGCTGTGCTACCTGCGGCCATTGCCGGTGTGTATCTGCATGTCGATATGACTGCCTATGTTTTCTAGTTAAGTATAATGATGATGATAATAATCAATAATGATAACAGTAATAATAAGGCCGCACAGTGGTGATTGGCTCCTTGCATTGCCCATCACTAATTGTGGCTTGTGCCTTGACGATGAGGCAGTGCGCATAGTTGTCGGTATGCTACTGGGGCTCAGTTTGTGCGTCCCACACAACTGTTACTGCGGGACTTTAGTAGATACGCACAGTCTCCACGCCATGGTGTGCAAGAAGACTCTGGGCAAAATCGCAAGGCACCATGTTCTGAACGACATCATTTGGCGAGCCTTCGGTGCTGCTGGGATTCCGGCTATCAAAGAGCCCTCTGGACTAGATAGACAAGATGGCAAACGTCCAGATGGGCTAACCCTAATCCCATAGTGTGGTGGTCGTTCACTGATTTGGACGCCCTTCAGTGGCGTCCTATGTTGACAAAGCAGCCACTGTTGCTGGCACAGTGGCCAACATGGCGGCGACCAGGAAAACTGAAGAATACTCATCCTTACCTTTCACATATGTGTTCGAACACATCACTGTGGAAAATCTTGGTGTGTTCAGCTTGTCAAAGCTGAACTTGCTTTCTGATCTGGGCCGCTGAATTAGCGACAAATCCAGAAATGTCAGAGAGGGTTCACATTTCTGTCGCGATTCAGTGTTTGAATTTGGTGCTTTTGCACGACACTTTGATTGTCGAATAACAGTAATAATAATATACTTACAATGTGGATTTTTGCCTGGTTCCTGTAAATATTTTAATGTGTTAACAAGTCATGCAGTACTGTGTTACAACTTTCAGTATTCATTACTTTGCCCAAAAACGAAGTATCACAATCAGCATGTCTGTCTGTCTGTTTGTTTGTTCGCATATCTAAAATAACAAGTCCAGGACACCAAGTTTCACTCAATTATTCCATATATCTTACCTGTGGCAGTTTTTTGGTCCTCCTCTGGGGACACTGCACTTTGTTATGTACTTTGTTTTTGTGGATGACATCATGTTTTATACAGTGGCTCGGCGGCAGTGGTCATCGATGAGCAACCCATCACCCCCTGCATGAGAGATATCAACCTGCCCACAGCTAACAGCAAATGATTTGATTGGGTAGCACTGCAGGCGGTTTTATTGTAGGGCGGGCGAAGTCTGCCATTTCCGACTGCCTTGTTATTTTATATCGAAACATGATGCAAACATTACTTTACATGTGCTGTAAGTGGTACAGTTGCAAGTTCTTTCACATCTGTGGCATATTGTGCAACCACATGTGTTTTATTTCACACTGTTACAGTAAAATCCTTTGTTCTTGATTTTTGTAGGACTTGAATGAGAACAATGTTATTCAGATAATTCAGAGTGTTACTGTGCCACAGTTTCGTCCTAAAAACAAGGTAATATTCATAGACAGCGATAGAAGTGCAGTAGGTGCAAGTGCCTCCAGGCCCAAGATGTTGTTTTTTCTTAGAGTAGCAATATCTGTAGTAAAATGTGTTGAATCGTTTCTCATGATTGTCAAGAAAATTGTTGTAAAGTAAAGTAAGTAAAACATGTAACGATACTGGCCCGCTGTGGAGTGTCGGCTGCCCGATCGCCCACCCGCCAGCAGCATTACTTACAGACCCCGACAGACGACAGACAACAGACACTAGCGTGCAAAACAGTACTGGCCCATTAGGCAGGCCAGTAATAAACATTGTATAGCAGTTATCAACAACTTAGCCTCACCACTGTGTGAAACACATGCCATGTGGGATTACACAGTGTTACTGGCCATGCGGTAGAAGTGAGAATGCCGCCTTTATCACCAGCTGAAGCAGGTACTCGATTTAGCTACCCAGGAGAGAAGCAAGGCTGAGTTGACCGATGTTACGTGAAGGTGGACCTGCTTGGAACTAAACCCATGACCTGTCAGTCGCAAGTCCAACACCCTACCACAGCGCCACGACGCAACAATCTCCACACATCTGTTGTTGCCAGATGCCAGATTTTATGGCCAAAATATGCCAAATCCAGTTGCACCTGGGCTCCACCCTGGATCACACCGGGCAGTGTACAGCACTCCCGAGGCAGGGAAGAGAGGGTATGGAAACAGTCATGGGATGGGGAGGGAAGGAAATTCTGGCTATGTTTATGGTACTGCTTACATGTATTTTTTGTCAGAGCCTCTGTAGGTCTACGTTATGGCACTTTTGAAAATTTGTAGGTGATGTGATGCATATGTTGATATAAGAATTAATGTTTATATGTGTTGAAAGGCAGGATGGGCCCCAAATCCTGTCTGCCTACAAAAAAGCTGTTAAAGCTACATTGAAATGTGGTACATATCAAATTACAATAAGGTATGAACTGTGAGTAATAAGTACCATCTGTCACAAATATATATTATCCAGTAAGGTAGCTTGCCGATGCCGGGTTTTGTGTACATTTCGATGTTGTAGTTTATTATAGAGTAAAAGTGACAGTATATTATTGACAGAATATGCTGATGGTGTTGCTGTTAGAAAATTGAAGTGGATGAAACAGCACAGAAGCCACAGTCAGTTGATGTAACCAATGATGAGTTGAAGCTGGCAGCATACCAGATGCAGCGCGTCACCAATGGATGGTTTAGCAACAGTGGCAAGTAACTTGCATTAGTTGAGTCCGAAACAGATGTTGGTTTCTAATATATGCTGGGGTTCAGTCTTTATTCTGATAAATGCCAGGTGACCAGTAATTGCTAGACTGTAATGAAATGCTACTGTTATTAATGGTGATTTGCATGATTAAAGAATAATATTTTTGATACAGAAATTGTCCTGTTCAGCTAATAATGCTATATACAATACCACACTGCTTTTAATTTCATGGAAATGTTATCACATAAGAGAAGAGAATGAATATATGTATGATATTAAATTGGGAAACCTTAAATTGTCTTCAGAATCTACGGAATTGGCACGTTAACAGTTTGAGTATTATTACATTGGCAAGAGAGTAAACTTAATTAATGAATGGAATGTCCTGAGTGAGGAGGTACTGTGATATGTTGTCATGTTTTAAGAAAAAGCTAGATTTTTTCTTTGATGCTCATCACCAATAAATGCTAGGGATTTTGCCATTTGTTCTAGTAAACACTGCCCTCAGTTCTACTGCTGTCTTTGTATGCCTTATAAATGTTTGTATTATTGTTATTGTTTCACCAGTATTGATTGTTTGAACATCTTACATTTGTGAACAGTCATGTTTGCTTTTTGAAAGTGCTAGAACTTTATCCTTAACAAAGTAGAGATAATTGAATTTTCACCAAATAAGATGTTCTAAACAAGATGCAGTCGGGGATGGCAGACCTCGTCCCCGGTGCCACCTGGCGAACTGGATGAAATATGTCATCTTTGATTCAAGACAAGACTATTTCCTCCGTTATGTGGAAACGTGACGTCATCCACCAAACCAGAAGTACATAACATATCTCATTGCCATCAGACGAGGACCAGGCTATGGCTACAGGTAACATGTACCGAAAATTTGATGAAATTTGGATTGTGGTTTTTGAGATGTGCAAGTGGACAGCCAGACAGACATATGGATATGATGATCGCAATACTATGCATCCTTACTGGGGGTGAAGTAAGTGTTAGTTGAATGCAGTATAGCACCACAGTGTACCATTTACATAATTATCAAACGTGTCCAGTGATCCATACTGATACTGTCCTGTAAGTGCAGATTTTTTTTTGAGTTGGGTGATTTTTAAAAGTACCCGCTTCTAACATAAGACTGTGGTTTGCTAATGTGATCTGTGACTGAAGCATTCAAGAGGATGGTTCCTGTCATCTTTGAAAAGGATGACGATGATAATGGACATATCGACTTCATAACTGCAGCTTCAGTATGTAGTTAATTTCAATTTTTGTGCTATTTTTATTTTGCAGAGATTTATTTCTCTACAGATTTAGATTGAAACAGTTGTTGTCTATTATGCTATACTATACTAAATACAGTGCTGTATTTTGCAATAGCTGTTGTTTACTTACCTTGATGGTCTTGTAAATTAATGTTGTGAATACAGACAACATTTTTATGTTGTAAATCCTAAAGCTGTTACTGGTAGCCTAGAGTAATCGGTCAGGGTAGGCATGATAGGATGTGACATTGTCTGGGTTTGTAACATTTGGGATATCTCAGACTGTAATCTGTTGGCATTGCTAGTGTTTAGGCATTTTGTGTTATCTGCAGAATCTTAGAGCCAGTATGTACAATATTGAAAATAGCGACCGGCTGAAGATAAAGCGCATTGCGGGACGAATAGTTCCTGCAATAGCGACAACTACTGCTGCCATTGCTGGCCTGGTGCGTTGTCAGCAACTACGTTCTAGTGTCAATTTTACTGTGTGATAACTTTTTCTCTTAAGAAGAATTGTACCCAATCACATAAACAACACTAATGCTATAGTGCACTGCTTGCAACATTAGCTTATTGGCGTTCTCCAGCTGTGTTTAAATGCATCTGTCATCTATACAATGGAGAACAATTGCTGATGGTCATTAGCTTTGTGAAAACCATACAATGAAGCACTGGGGGAAACCTGCTGTCACAGATCATGTTTCACATGTTTTACAATGTAAAATATGGCTTTAGCGTTTGTAATGTTGTATTATCTTCGAACAGATGGTCTCATAGTCTGTACTGTACTAAATCTTCCAAAATATACTTTTTGATCAGTAACATATTAAGACATTGTGTGCCACGTTGTTTGGTAAAACTGTACAGGTTGCAATAGAACTTGCCAAAGTTGTCTGCGATGCTCCTATTGAGCATTATAAGAATGCGTTTCTGAACCTTGCTCTACCTCTATTTGTCTTCTCAGAGCCGGCTCCTGCTGTAAAGATGAAAATGAGGTTGTATACAGTAATAAATACTTTTTAGGTCGACTCTTCGACAGAGTCAACCTAATAAAGCTGGTCTGAAATGTACGTCAGTCCGTCCACAAAAAGTTTCTTCGATTTCAATGAAATTTGGAATGTAGGTAGAGGTCGATGAGCGATGCACGACGGTATGCAGTATGACCCTATCCAAGGTCAACGTCAAGGTCACGAGCCCTTCAAAGTTGGAAATCTGGCCATATTCAACAGCTATCTCCTCTGCCATTTACAATCGGAGCTAACAACTGACCACTGATTCTTAAACTAGGGCACAATATCTAAATTAGATCGGGCCGGATTTTTGATATTTGGCCTATTTTTGTCACGTGACTTTGAAGTTGGCAGAAACGTCAGTTTCAAAGAGTCGACCGCCAGTCCCGTACTGGCACTTTATTATGCCCGCACCACCTGACATTGTTGGTAAAGGCATTATGTTTTTAGGCTGTCCTGTTGTCCTTCATTTGACCGTTTGTTTGTTCGTCCAGTCAGATATTGCTACTATGATATCTCATGAATGGCTTAAACAATTTTGATAAAACTGATGGGGAATATTCTAGCTTCTATCGATGACCTGGTTAGGTCTAAAGTCAGACGTCAAGGTCACACCTTGGTTCAAGTGTGTGGTGGAGAAGATATCCACTTTGACGCTGGGCCATTGGAGTCTGTCTTTTAGTTCACATATTGTCTACTTTTAACAAGTGCATTGGGTCTTCACTGAACAAAATGGCAATGAGATCTGGAGGTTATTGTATCGTTGGCCATCCTTAACCTCCCAACCAGCCAACCAAGCAACAAGTGCATATTTCTGATGACAAATGTTGAAGCTACATTAATGCATCTGAGTGAAGTTTGTTTGCCACAGTCATGTCATATTGTTGTTTGCATGTTTGTGTCTTTCAGTAATGGTGTCGAGTACTCGCTGTGGGACAGATGGGAAGTTCATGGTAACAAAGACTTCACTATTAAGCAGTTCATTCACACTCTGCAGGTGAATGACATCACTGGGCTATTACTTAACGCTATTTCCTGTCCACAACTTGCTAGTCTCATTGGTAGTGCTAAACAAGATGCAGTTGCGGAAGGCAGACTTCGCCCCATGGTGCTGCCAGCTGGTGAACTGGACAAAACGTAACATTGTGCTTGATTATGGCCCATTAGCCTCATTATATGAAAAATTGACGTCGTCCACAAAATTGGAAGTGCATAACATATTGCACTGTTGACTGAACCACAGCCACAGGTAACACATGCAGACAATTTGGTGAAATTTGGACATGTACTTTTTGAGATATGTGAGTGGCCAGACAGACAGACATACAGATGAGCTGTTCACAATACTTTGCCCACAACTAACAAATTAAGTTTTAAGCTTTAAAGTCTTATAATGTAAACATGATACATTTCAGTTCACCATTATTGTAGAAATGTGCTTCTGTTGCCTTCAGTGCTTTGACACTGTTGATCAGGCGTCTGGAAGTGCACCCAATCTGTAGAAATTGAATTATGAGGTGCTGGCATAGTTAACTGTCTGTAGTGAGGTGCGTGATTTCTGAGTGGTGCATCTGATGCCCAGCCCTGCCATCCTATTTTGTCTTGCTTCATCAAAAATCCAGCTTGATTTACCTTTCTGCTGCCAGCTTTTATTATTAATGTAATGTAATGTAATTTAAACAACTTATATAGCGCTGTAGGCAACACAAGCCGCTTCAAGAGCGCTTTACAATCACGAACTGTCTTGTTGCGCAAATGAGATTTTTTTAAAATGACTTTTCAGAACTTTCTTGAATTGTTCCAATGATGACAGTCGGTGCAGTGAGTCAGGCAGACTGTTCCATGCGCGCAGCGCGGCGACAGTAAAGGCGCGGTCGCCGATCATGGATCGTCGCATGCACAGCACAACCAGTTGAGAAGTTGATGACGATCGCAGCCTCAGCCGTGACTCAAGGTCAGCGACTGGCTGGAGTAGTTCAGATACTGCGGTGCTAAGCCATTGAGACATCTGAATGTCAGAGTGCACAGCTTGTATGTGATACGTTCTGACACCCGCAGCAAATCTTTTAGCAGCAGGGTAACATGGTCATACTTCTGTGCGCCGGCAGTCAGACATGCTGCACCATTGACGACGGTCTACAATTGTTGAAGCATCGGTGTCAGTCTGTCGTTGTCTGCCTGATGTAGAGGAGTTCTTATCACCCGACTCCGTTCTAGTCCTTTCACGACGATACTTATAGTATATATATATCGGCTCTGTCTGTTGGGGAGCATGGAGATAAACGGTTTTTTGGCCTTAAACATACTGAAAGTTTAACCGATTCGGACCAAATGTGGCACATACCTAGACGGGACCAAGACGAAAAAAACCTGATTTTTTCGCGAGTCTAAAATTCCCCTAACTCCAAAAAAGTCGATTTTTCGCCCAAATTTCGAAAATTCATATCTCGAAGACGGGCTGAGATTTTTTCGCCAAATTTTCGGGATTTGTAGGTCCTCGGCATACACGCAAAACGAGATCTTAAAATCGGGGATCGGCCCCAAATTTGGGCGTGGGGAGGGTCGAATTTTTCGACAGGCCCCGCGCCTGGCGCCCTGGCGGCGAAACTGTACTATCTGGGCCGGCCCGGTTTGGGCCAAACATTAGGCTCTGCTACGACACATTCCCGCCCCAGCCCATTACCCATGAAACATTTTCCCCCAGAGCCCCCCAAAGTGTGCTTCATTTTTTAAATTTCGAATTTTTTTCAGTTTTTGGCCGATTCTCGCAGGCATGTGGGTAGCCACATGCCTGTGAGAATCGGCCAATTTTCTACGGCGATCTATATCACTCCGGCACGTCTACCTTACCTGCAAATTTCAGCTTTCTACGTCCTACCCTTCCGGATATATTGGCCGTCATAGTTGGTCTCAGAAAATTTGGTCGAAAAATGAGGCCGAAAAAAACTAAGTCCGAAAACTGTAAACGATCATAAAAACTTTTGGCACGGTGATAGGGGAGCCCAACGTCCACAAAATATCAAAAATTTGCAAGTGACAAATTCTTGTAACTCGTTTAAAGTAAAAAGTTTTCAAATTTTCGAACTTTGGCCCCAAATATCTCGAAAAGTATCCGTCGGACCCCCTCGATATTATACTCGTTTTCGACCAAGTCGTGGGCGTAGAATGCGAATCTGAAATGAAAACCGGAACCGGAAGTAGTTTTGGCCGCCATTTTGGCCCAAAACCGACTTTTGGCATTTTTTGGCTTTTTTTAACCCCTGTTGCTATGGGCCGTACAAGGTCCATACTCGGTGCCTAATCTTAGGTTTTGGCCCTAAATATTTGTGCACAGTGTCAAGGTCATAGGTCAAGGTCATCATGCCTTTCATATACGGAGCCAGGCTTGGCGAATATGCGTGAAATGCGATGTTTGGCCATGTTTGGCCACGAATATCTCGGCGTCGGAACTGGGCATTCCACATCAGTTTGCAATTTTCGATAGACCACTAGTCTTCACGAAGTTCCCGTGATCTTTTGACGACAAACTTGTCCATATCAGCGATACAGTCGAATCGAAACGGAAAATGTGGACGTTCCGGCACACAGCGCTGCTCACACGTGTTCACTCCACGCCGTCATCGTACACGCCCGAGCTCTGTAGCCGGTTGACTAGTGAAATGCGACACCCATGCAGCACCCAGTCGATATAGTATGTTGTGTTGCAAGTGTGTGGTTTGAATTTGCCAAAATAAAAAACGCAAAAATAATTTTGCATGTGATGTCGCCAATTTTTAGGGCAGTCAAAGGGTTTTACAGTATTATTAAACTGCACACTGTATACCAGTTGCATGCTATTGTAGGAGAGGCAGAAACTAAAAGCCACACTTATTGTACAAGGAGTCAAAATGATCTACGTTCCCATAATGCCCGGTCATGCACGGAGGCTTAATGAACCGTGAGTCTGTTTTCTTTCTGGTTGTATGTACATACTGGAGAATCACACAGGAATGCTACGAGTCTCAAAATGGTGCTTTTTACCATGTAGCGCTATGTTAGTGCTGTATAGTGGTGTATGTAATATGGCCCTGTGTCTGTTACAAGCCTGTGTTCTAATGAAAAGGGCTAAATATGCCAACAAGGCCGTGTGATACCCTAGGATACCGCCTAGTTTTTCGACGCCAATGATCTGTTTGAAATTTTACTACTTCCGACACCATAGGAAAAATAAAAAATACTGCAAGATTACTAGGTACAGATAGCTCTCCACCCGACCTTTCGTCTCTGATATAGCCATATAAACTCCAACTAACTGTTTGATATTCCAATGGCGTCACTGTCAACAGGTGCGCCAAATACACGTGATGTAGGAAAAATTAGTGACTTTCAACAAATAACTCACCATTTCACGAAAATGGTACAAGTTTGATGCATAATCTCTGTGAAAGTTAAATAGGAAGTCGTATGTGCTGTATCAAATGGTTTCATTGTCAATGACCTTGAGTGGCCCTAACCACCCCAAATCACCCCATTTTTTAAATTTTTGGTTTTCCTACATCTTTGGAACGGGTGAAGCTACAATTCTCAAATTTATTATAGAGGAATACGCAGCAAATATTACTAGGTGGCCCGGGACCCCATGCGGGATCCGAGGCGGTGATGCGCCCAGATTCATTTGTTAATTTCGGTGCTATATAAATTGTTTGTTTACTTAACTTTCTTCTCTATACTTTCTGCCTTACTTATTTACTTCCAGAATAAGCCCGTTCCGTTTCCACGCCGGAGGTCGGAGGAGATGACACCTGGCTTTAGTTTTTTTGGGTTCATTTTATGTTGTAGTATATTTTGTTACAGATAGGGATGAACGGTTATCCGACCCGGCTATCCGGATCCGGCCGGTTTTCCACTAACCGGTGAAATCCGTCTCCGGCCGGATGGATTGTATGTGGCGCGGCGGGTCGGATTTTCACGAATTTTACAGTACCCCGTTTTGCACTAAGTCCGATGTCACTGCGCAATTAACAGTTGGTATCAGCCACGTAAATCTGCAAATGACGCATGTCGATTGATGTAGCAGGCCGCCGGCAGTGTGCTCTGGCGCCAACTGTAGCCGCCGATCAGATTCCCCGCTAGCCCACTGCCCGTGATTAATGTCCACGTTTTACAACTTTGATGCAAGAGACGCTGTTGCCACATGCTGTCTTGGCACTTGGTACTTCAGAGAAATATGCAAATAGCAATCTAATCTCTACGTGAATGACGCGACCAGCAAGTAACTGGCGCTTGCGTTTTATTGGGCGGCCTACCAGTTCACGGTGGTATCGATTTACTGAACTCTAGTCCTGGTTCACTTGCCTCAGCAGTACATTTGTGACCATTTCTCTCGTTAGTTCGACAGTAGCATATACACGTTGTTCGTGATGGCACAAAATCAGAGGAGTGAAATTTGGGAGTTATTTCTCAGTCAAACGGGAGGATGACGTAAAACTGCAATACAATCACCGCAGATTAAACATTACAGAAAAATAAAGCATTGGAAGCGATTTTTTTGTTGTAATTTTTATAGGTATAAACTAGTGGGAAAGTTACATCAAAAATCCGAATCCGGAACCGGCCGGATATTAGGCGCCGGTTAACCGAATCCGGTATCCGGCAGAAAATCACTATCCGTCCATCCCTAGTTACAGATGCATGTTTGCTTTTGTTGTTTGATTACGTTTTTCAGTACTAAGCCAAGAGATTGGCTGGGAAGAACGTCTCTGAAATGACCTGTATTGTGTCAGGTGGGACATAAAACTTTTAACTCAATCAACCAATGCTCCAAGATGGTCATGGTCATGATTGTGGAGCCTCTTGTTACACATGGTGCAAAAACAGTATTGATGCAAACACTTACTGAAGTGTTTGCATCAGGGGCCGCGGAGCCACGGGGTCTAGGGGGTCAGTTGACCCCCACTTTTTCAGGTGCGGGGTCCACATATGGATGTGGACCCCCACTTTTTGTGAGGATCAGTTGGTGCATGAATGCTGCTGACAACACGTTTAAGTTGTCAGACCTGTAAATATGTGATAGAAAATGCCATTAAAACTCGTTTCTGGGCCGTGCGCTAGATTAAGCTGGCCATCTCGTCAACTTTTTAGCGCACGTACTATCGTATTTTTGTTACAGACGTAGACTGTATTGTGTTCTCAAAACTGTCAGTGATCCACGGCTTCGTGGCGCCTGTTAATCTTCTTTGCTCTTCGTTAATCATTATTCTGCAGTAGCAAATATAGACGGTGGCTGACATGACATCCAACTCGGAAAAAACAGTGGCGTGGGCCTAAACGTTCTCAGTACACAGGGACAGGGTTACGGTTTACAGGCACTGCAGTCAGCAACTATTCTTTAATATTCACTCTCTGTTTTGAGTTCATGGCCTATCGTGGGCAATATTTTTTGCAATCACATGCAAATCACGCGCAAATTATATATAATATAAATTATTTTCACTTATAAATTGATAAAACACAAACATGGTAGTATTGCCAAGCATTGCTAACATATCATGCAGTTATCAAAATAAGTTAGGCTGTAAAGCAATCGTGAATAGGCATATATATACATACATACATACATACTTTATTTATATACTTATATACTTTGATAGTCATGGTGCAAGTCGCCGACTTAAGTCACGAAAACTTCACGTCAAGTCGAGTCATGAGGTGGTGACTTTGTCGACTTTCAAGTCGTTTTGGTGCCAAGTCAAGTCGTGAACGGGCGGTCGCCATTTTAAAATTATAAAATCAATAATTGGCTTCAGTTTGTCTTCCCTGTAAAAGCAGCTGCTTTAGAACAGCAAATATCAAACTTTTGTCCGCAAATTCAACGCACATAAGCTAGACATCACATCTTTTAAGTCAGCGGTTTGTCATAAATGTAACAACGTAGCTCAGCTGTCGCTGACAAACCCGTGCGTCGCGCTGCATCACGACTAACGGCAAAATTTTAAAACAGTCACGTGACCATAACCACGCCCTTTTGTTGGCGATATGTCATCCTGTTGCATAGAATTGATATTGCCTACTCATGTACAAAATTTGACGACTTTAGGTTCAACCGTTCCTATGATATGATTGAAGACCCCAAAATATTATAATGGATCACATGACCTGACCACGCCCCTATCAAGGACAGTTTGCTGTGACTTGCACATTCAACCTTTACATCAAATTTGTAGTCTTTGCGATCGCCAATTACGAAGATGCATAAGGCAATGCAAATTGTAGAAATCGAGGTGGTTTAACGTGCTTAGGGGTCACCCAAGATCATCGGCAACATAACCATTCGATAGAGCGCATACGACTTCCTATTCAAATTTAAAGGAAACTATGAGGCTATCTCGTACCGTTTTCGAGATATTATCGCTTATTTTCCAAAAATTAAAGAGGTCACGTGACAGTGACCACGCCCCTTTCAGGGACAATTTGTCATCCGAAGGCTGG
>Ga0209780_1000361_pt1 | contig 23242 bp, 18 predicted proteins | sample WorMetexBAHAMAS2_FD_187384 | JGI IMG/M metagenome (GOLD analysis project Ga0209780, IMG submission 187384) | Marine gutless worms symbiont microbial communities from Max Planck institute for Marine Microbiology, Germany - Inanidrilus exumae... | ecosystem: Host-associated > Annelida > Digestive...
CAACGAGTCCAGGTTGTTGATGGTTATAATTATTTTAATTAATTAGGGAGGATCGGCAATTCTTCCTCTGAGCTAGAGATTCGGGGGTTTATTTGCTGATATTTTTATGAACTAGGTGATTTGCTGCTAAAACTTTTTGACAAGCGTACTGTAATGGGTGAGCCATCATTGGCGTCAATGCCATTAAGTTAAGCCCAAAGACGTACTTAAGTAACATTAGTGATTAATAAATAGGAGATAAATCATGGAATATAGCATGACAATGAGCGTTTCTTTACCACTTTCTTTAGGACAAAAACTCAACCGCTTTGCAAAAAAAAATGCGACGTGGCAATGATTGGATTATTGTGGAAGCTTTAAAAGAATATTTAGAAAAACCTAATCGATATTACTCTTTGGCAGAGGAAGCACGTCGCCAGTCGATATTGGCGAGCCAACATGGCAATGTTGATGATACACAATGGGAAGAAAATAGTGATGACAGAGGCTGGAGATATTAACTTAAAGCGGGGTTTAGTTAAAACCAGTAGTAATTTTCATGCTAATACTTGCTTGAAGAATAAAACGATGAAACCAGAATTTGTCCTGACGGGTTATATTGAAAGTGCGTTAACCGAGGCGGAATATGACAAACTTGAGGATGGCACATTCTGTGGCACTATCCCCAGTTGTAAGGGTGTCATTGCATTTGGAAAAACACTCAAGCAATGTGAAAACGAACTTCAATCAACACTCGAAGAATGGGTGCTACTAGGATTGAAGTTGGGACATCCCTTGGTTTTGTTTCAATATAACCTTAATCAGGAACCTAACCATGAACCGGTGGCATCCCTGTAAACGTTCATTATTTATCAATCAAACGGTTACGTAAACTTGGTTTTGAGGGACCATACTCAGGGACAAGACATCAATTTATGATTTATGAACATCAGCATTCCCTCAAATTCAGAATATTTTGTCCCTCAATTAAGAATGATGTTGAAAGAAGTTGAGTCAATTATTGGGAAAGTTTATAACAATGATAGACAATCAAGCGCTATCTCATTTCTCAGTGACTCAATTAATACTGATGATGAGCCGGGCGATACCTATTAATAATAAAATTCATGATTGTGACAAATTTCAAGCGATTTTAAACGAACTCAAAACCAGACCTAATCTGGGCATGATGTTTGTTGCTGGCGAATATTTTAATCACAAAACACTGTTCAAAAAATTCAAAATACACTATAAATTTGGTAAAAAATATAATAAAAGTCGTTTAAGTCCTTGGTTAAAATTTAAAATTTATCAACAGCTACAGATTAATGAAAGAACGAGGGTTGTTTTACCCTTTTTACATTTATGTTTAGAAAATATTCAGCAACATGTTAAACAAGGTTTTGCGGTTGTTATCGTAGAAACTATTGAAAAAAGGTATATAAGATTAGCAATAATTGATAATGGAACGGGTTTTATTGATAAAGATTCTAAACCAGTTTCGATAAAAGATGCCATTATGTATAACCATTCTTTTGGAAAAGATGGACACAAGGGACAAGCTTTGTGGTGGATGGTTCAAAACAAGTCTCCAGCCACGTTTATTAAACAGGGCGGAGAACTGGCACTTGTGACCCCAGTTTTATTATCATCAACACCTAACATTAAGCCAATGATGCAGCTTGGCGATAGCTATGGCACAACATTTGTAGCATTATTTAATTATCACAAAAAGCCAGTAGTAACGATGTCAGGGCAGCGACTCATAAAAGAAAGAGACAAACTAGAACAGGAAATCATTGCTTTTTTTAAGAATTGAATTGATGTTACGCGCCCTCGTTCCTACGCTCCTTCAAAACTCCAGTACAACGGATTAGGGAAGTAAACGGATTGACTATTGCTAGAGATTTATTTAATTGATAATGTCTCCTGCCAAAAAAAAGAATTCAAACCAACCAATCCGTTTGTTCCCCTAATCTGTTGTGCTATATTTTTACTTTCCTCGTTCACAAATGTGGTTTGGGAACGAGAGCGCGTAACATCAGTTAATAAAGATAATTTAAATTGATCAACTTACCCAAACCGCCTTCCGTATCGCAACCGCGTTACAATGTGATAAAAAATGAACAGTTTCAAATTTCATCCAATAAAAGTAATTACGTTTGGACTCATGTTGTTGATGGTGACACTTTTTTCCTGCATTTCACAGGAAGAACTGATCATGCAATATAAAAAGCAAGCTATCAGTCAAGCATGGGAACAAGAAAGAAAGTTAGTGAAATTAGGACATAGCGGTACTCATGAGTGGAGCGAACTTGAAAAATTAGAATTGCTTGAAACAGGCAAAGTGACTGGTTATGAGGGGCGATATATTAATAAATATGTTGAAGAGAATATTCAACTTGCAACCGATTCAAACAATATCGTTTTTACAAAAGTGGGAGAATTATATCCTCCCGATGCAGCTGTCAAATTAGCCGCGTTGCGCTCATATCTGGTACAGTATGAAAAGAATAAATACCTTCTTTGGGCTGGTACATTGGCTACCATGATTGTGCTAATCGCAGCGTTTAAGAGTCAACGTGACATCATCACATATCCAGCCATAATAGGTGCTGCTTTAGGTGCCATCAAGCTGGGTATTGTGTCCAGTGGCTCGCTAGTGGCCATTATTGGTGGATTATTCAGTGGTCTTATCGTGGGCACGATGGCTGGTTTATTTTTGTTTTTAATTGTTTTATCGGTTGGAGTAGGATAGCTTTTACATCCCATAACCCACCCGTCCATAATTTTTGACAATAAATCAAAAAATGCAAGAACTCCCCCAACTTATCAGCCAAGCTCAACAACAAATTCACAACGCCCCGGATTTAATCGCCCTGGATCAATTGCGTGTTCACTTTTTGGGCAAAAAAGGAGTACTCACCGCGCAACTCAAACAACTTGGCAAGTTACCACCCGAGCAACGCCCTCAAGCAGGAAAAGCGATTAATGAGGCGAAAACCACGCTGCAACAAGCTATTGAAACACGAAGCCAAGCCTTGAAAGCGGCCAAGTTAGAAGCACAACTAGCAGCCGAGCGGATTGATGTCACCCTGCCCGGGCGTGGACAAGCAAAAGGCGGCTTGCATCCTGTCACGCAAATTTTGCAACGGATTGAAAATTTGTTTACACAGGTTGGCTTTAGTATTGAAGAAGGTCCTGAAATTGAAGATGATTATCACAATTTTGAAGCCCTTAACATCCCTGCCCACCATCCTGCACGGGCGATGCACGATACTTTTTATTTTGACGCGCACACCTTGTTGCGGACTCATACTTCGCCGGTGCAAATTCATGTGATGAAGCAGCGGCAACCGCCCTTGAAAATTATTGCCCCCGGGCGCGTCTATCGCTGCGACTCCGATTTAACACATACGCCCATGTTTCACCAAGTTGAAGGTTTGATGGTAGACACAGATGTCAGCTTTGCTGATTTAAAGGGCATTTTGGATAATTTTATTAAGCTATTTTTTGGACGCGATTTGCAAGTGCGCTTTCGCCCATCCTATTTTCCTTTTACTGAGCCTTCTGCCGAAGTAGATGTACAATGTGTTAGCTGTAGCGGTGCCGGTTGTCGTGTGTGCAAACAGAGTGGCTGGTTAGAAGTGCTGGGCTGTGGCATGGTACACCCGAATGTTTTTTCCCAAGTAGGGATTGATAATGAACAATACACCGGCTTTGCTTTTGGCATGGGTGTTGAACGTTTAGCCATGTTATATTATGGTGTCAACGACTTACGCTTATTTTTTGAAAATGATTTGCGGTTTTTACGGCAATTTAACTAAATGTTAATTCAACGGCTCACAATTATTGGAGTTGGACTGATAGGCGGCTCCTTAGCCCGTGCCCTCAAACAAGCTGGTGCCTGTGGCGAAATTGTTGGTTGTGGACGCAATCGCAGCCATTTACAACAAGCTATTGATCTCGGTGTCATAGATCGTTATGACACTGATCCCGCCAATGCGGTTAAAAACGCTGACATGGTTGTGCTTGCAGTGCCATTAGGCACAATGGCACCCATGTTTGCTGCCATACGCGAGGCATTGTCCTCCAAAACGATTATCACTGATGCGGGTAGTGCCAAAGCCAGTGTCGTTGCCGATGCTCGGCAACATTTAGCCCAACACTTTCCCCGTTTTGTCCCCGGACATCCTATTGCTGGCACAGAAAAAAGTGGAGTAGCCGCATCATTTGCAGAATTGTTTGAAAACCATCGCGTGATACTCACCCCATTAGAGGAAACGGATTCACAAGCAGTATCCTTAGTGACACAGATGTGGGAAAAAACGGGGGCGAATGTAGTTCAGATGTCAGTCGAACATCATGATGATGTATTAGCGGCTACCAGCCATTTGCCACATTTGTTAGCGTATAGTTTGGTAGATACTTTAGCAACAATGGATGATCGGACTGAAATCTTTGGATTTGCCGCCGGAGGATTTCGGGATTTCACTCGTATTGCTTCAAGCGATCCGCGTATGTGGCATGATATATGTGTTGCGAATCGGGACGCGATTATCAAGGTGTTAGAACTTTTTAACGACAATCTCGCCCAACTTGCCCAGGCGATTTCTAAGGGCGATAGCCAAGAGATTGAAGACATTTTTACTCGTGCCAAAACTGCTCGCGATCAATTTGTCTGATACTCCAGTTTAATAACTCAATACCATTAAGTAGCCCAGATACGGTGGGCAAAAAAAACACTTTGCCCACCCTACAAAAGAACTGACGCTCTAGTTGAATAAATTCTAGATGACACAAACATTTATAGTAAAACCAGGCGGCAAATTACACGGTACACTCCGCGTTCCTGGCGATAAATCCATTTCTCATCGTGCCATTATGCTAGGTGCCCTAGCCGAAGGCACTACACATATTAATGGCTTTTTAGAGAGCGAAGATACCTTGGCGACACTGGCAGCATTTCAAGCCATGGGAGTATCCATTGATAGGACTTACCAAGAAAAAGTGACTATACATGGCGTGGGATTGCACGGCTTGCAAGCACCATCAGCCCCCTTATATTTAGGTAATTCTGGCACATCGATGCGCCTACTATCGGGATTAATGGCTGCCCAAACGTTTTCGGTAGAAATGGGCGGAGATGCCTCGCTGTCGCGCCGCCCCATGCGCCGTGTCACGGAGCCATTGGGCGCAATGGGGGCATGGATTGAAACGAATAAAAAGGGGACACCGCCCTTAAAAATTCATGGAGGGCAACGCCTACAAGGGATAAACTACACCCTGCCGGTTGCCAGTGCCCAAGTAAAATCGTGCCTATTACTAGCCGGTTTATATGCTAACGGCACGACTTGCGTGGCAGCACCAGCACCTACCCGTGATCATACAGAACGCATGTTGGCAGGATTTGGCTACCCTGTTCAACAACAAGGTTTGCGGGTTTGTCTACAAGGCGGTGGCAAACTACAGGCAACTTCAATTGAAGTGCCAGCCGATATTTCCTCCGCGGCGTTTTTCATGGTGGGCGCGACTATCGCTCAAAGTGCTGACGTATTATTAGAACATGTTGGTATTAATCCAACCCGCATTGGTGTCATAAACATTTTGCGACAAATGGGAGCTGATATTAGTTTGCATAATCAGCGCGAAATTGGTGGCGAACCGGTAGCTGATATTCGTGTGTGCAATCGCCAATTGCATGGAATTGATATTCCTAAAGAACAAGTCCCTTTAGCTATAGATGAATTTCCGATATTATTTATCGCGGCTGCTTGTGCAACGGGAGAAACGACATTAACTGGTGCCCAAGAATTGCGCGTCAAGGAAAGTGACCGTATTCATGTGATGGCAGATGGTTTGCGTGCAATTGGTATAAACGCTCAACCGACAGCCGATGGTATGGTGATACCAGGAGGACAAATACGGGGCGGTATTGTCAATAGTCACGGCGATCACCGAGTTGCGATGGCGTTTACAATAGCGGCATTACGTGCTAAGGACACTATTACTATTAAAGATTGCACCAATGTAGCCACCTCATTTCCAAATTTTGTCGACTTGGCACAAGCTGCTGGTATCAGACTTTAAGAGCCTTGAGCGAAGAGAGAACTATTATGCCAATTTACGAATACGAACACTTAGCTGAACCCTGTTCAATTGGTCAAAGATTCGACATAAAACAATCAATTCATGATGATGCATTAACACAATGCCCCAATTGTTTCCAACCGGTGCGAAAACGTATTTCTCGCGTGGGTATCAATATCTCGAAAACGAACGCAGAAATCCGCGATATGGGTTTTACCAAATTAGTCAAACGAGATGATGGCGTTTACGAAAATGTCACTCGGCGTGAAGGGGAAAGTCGCTATATGGAGGCGGGTAAACCTGAAACTGTACCAAATTTTTCAAGGACAATCAGAGATTAACATTCCAATCATCACCATAGACGGACCCAGTGGTGCCGGCAAAGGAACGGTTAGCTTAAGACTAGCCGAACATTTAGGCTGGCATACGCTTGACAGCGGTGCCATGTATCGAGTTTTAGCTTTAGCGGCGTACCAACACAATATATCATTAAAAAACGAAACCGCATTAGCAAACTTAGCCACCGATTTAAAAGTCCAATTTGAACCACTATCTGAATTACAAATTATCCTAGACGGGCAAGACGTGTCGCGGGAAATACGCAGCGAAAGCTGTGGTGCCGCAGCCTCACAAATCGCAGCTTTACCTGCCATACGTAAAGCACTGTTAGTCCGACAACGAGCCTTTCGCCAAACACCAGGCTTAGTCGCAGATGGGCGAGATATGGGCACAATAGTATTTCCAGATGCCTCACACAAAGTCTTTTTAACCGCTAGTTGTGAAGAACGCGCAGATAGACGTTATAAACAGTTGAAAGAAAAAGGGATAAATGCTAAGCTTGCCGACATCGTGACAGAGATCACGAGACGCGACCAACGTGACCGCACACGCACCCTTGCCCCATTAACTGTGGCTAATGGTGCACAAGTAATTGATACAACAGGAATATCAATTGAACAGGTGGTCGCGTGTATTTTAGAAAAAATGTGAGCTAGGAGTCCAAACTTTAGTTTGGACGCCCAATCTAGGACTCCTATCTTATCTAGGGTCACACTGTTTTGTTATTTTTTGGTTGATAACCGAGCAGCGTGAATGTCATTAATCAACCCACATTAATTATCTGTGGATAAATTCAATGATAAGTGAACTGTTACCAACGAACACTGATCTTGAAGCATGATAACTAATAACTGATATGAGCGAAAGCTTTGCTGAACTTTTTGCAGAAAGTCAATCTGAAAAAAACCTGAAGCCCGGCAGTATTATCACGGGCAAGATCTTGGATATACGTTCAGAAGTAGTCATAGTCAATGCTGGCCTAAAATCTGAAGGTGTCATTCCAATTGAACAATTTTACAACGACAAAGGTCAACTTGAAATTGAGGTAGGTGATGAAGTCGATGTTGCCTTAGATGCGGTAGAAGATGGATTTGGAGAAACCAAATTATCTCGTGAAAAAGCGAAACGTACAGCCGCCTGGGCTGCGCTTGAACAAGCCCTAGAAAGCAAAAAAACCATGACAGGAATCATTACCGAAAAAGTGAAAGGCGGCTTCACCGTCCACATGAATGACATCCGCGCCTTTTTGCCCGGTTCCTTGGTTGACGTGCGCCCAGTACGCGACACCACTCATCTGGAAGGTAAACCACTAGATTTTAAGGTCATTAAACTTGATAAGCGGCGCAACAACGTTGTTGTTTCGCGCCGTGCCGTAGTCGAAACCGAGACCAACCAAGAACGTGAAACCCTATTGGCAACCATGCAAGAAGGCATGGTACTACGAGGTATTGTCAAAAACTTAACTGACTACGGTGCCTTTGTGGATTTAGGCGGAGTAGACGGTTTATTGCATATCACTGATATGGCTTGGCGGCGTGTCAGACATCCGAGTGAAGTAGTGGCAGTGGGTGACGAAATCGAAGTAAAAGTGCTCAAGTTTGACCGAGAACGTGTTCGAGTATCTTTGGGCATTAAACAATTGGGCGAAGATCCCTGGATCGACATCGCACGGCGTTACCCAGTGGGCACACGCTTGTTTGGTAAAGTGACCAATTTAGCCGACTATGGTTGCTTTGTAGAACTCGAAGAAGGCGTCGAAGGTTTGGTTCACGTGTCAGAAATGGACTGGACCAACAAAAATATACATCCCTCTAAAGTAGTGCAACTTGGGGATGAAGTAGAAATTATGGTGCTCGACATTGATGAAGAGCGTCGCCGTATTTCGTTGGGTCTCAAACAGTGCCACGCTAATCCCTGGGATGAATTTGCGGCCACCCATAATAAAAACTGCAAAGTGGTGGGACGCATCAAATCCATTACAGACTTTGGTATTTTTGTTGGCTTACCGGGCGGTATTGACGGCTTAGTACACTTATCTGATATTTCTTGGAATATCCCAGGGGAAGAAGCGGTACGCAACTATAACAAAGGCGATGAAGTTGAGACAGTTGTGTTAGCGGTGGATGCAGAGCAAGAAAGAATTTCATTAGGTATCAAACAATTGGAAACTGATAGTTTTTATAACTTTATTGCCCAAAATCCTAAAGGCAACGTAGTCAAGGGTGTAGTCACTAAAGTTGAAAACAACAAGGCTATCGTTCAACTGGAAGAAGGAGTAGAAGCGGTATTACGAGTTCAAGAAATAGCGCCTGAGCGTGTTAATGATGCCCGTCAGCGATTAAAGGAAGGCCAAGAAATAGAAGCCAAGATCATTAGCATAGACAGAAAAAAACGCTTAATAAGCCTATCTATCAAGGTATTGCTTTCGGAAAAAGAAGAAGCTGCGATTCAAGACTATGGCAATTCACAAACCGAAGTCAATGCCACTTTTGGCGATCTGCTCAAAGAACAGATGGAAACATAAATACAAAGACAGCTATCAGTTTTTCGGTAAGGAGGATTATTTAAAGAACTGATAACTGAGATTAGAACCGATAACAGATATGACAAAATCTGAATTGATCGAAGCGATTGCGCTAAAACACAGTCAATTATCCCAAAAAGATATTGATTTATCAGTTAAAACTATCCTAGAACAGATGGCACAATCTCTGGAAAAGGAGCAAAGGATAGAAATTCGTGGGTTTGGAAGTTTTTCTCTACATTATCGTCCTCCCCGAATAGGACGTAATCCTAAAACAGGTGAACCCGTGGATTTGCTTGAAAAATATGTTCCCCATTTTAAACCTGGTAAAGAATTACGAGAACGAGTCAATAAAAAAGCCCGTCGTGTACGTATAAGAAGATAATAGTTTGCGATTTATCGTCTAAACCTCAGAGGTTTGGTTTTAAAAACCTCTGAGCTTTGGGACAACATTAACGGTTCAAACAATGATTGATTTCTTATGGCTATTATTGCCACTGGCGGCAGCTTCTGGGTGGCTAGCGGCACGGCGTCAAGAGCGGCAACAAGCCAGTCAGTCTATTGACGATTTCAAGGGATTGAATCATCAGCTTAATGAAGAACCCGATAAACTTATTGATATTTTAATTAATCAAAAACTAGACAATGGAACCCTTTTAGAATTAGGCATATTCTTTCGCCGCAAGGGTGAAATCAACCGTGCCATCCGCATCCACCAAAATCTCATCAACCATTCCACTGCACGCAACAAGGCGCTATTTGAACTGGCTCAGGATTATCGTTATGCCGGTTTACTAGATAGAGCCGAAAAATTCTTTCAAAAACTAAGCCGCTTCGATAGCCATAAAACCTTAGCCTTGCGTCAATTACAGGCACTTTACCAGCAAGAACATGACTGGAAAAAAGCCATCCACACAGCACAACAAGTCACGGAAGCGACGCATACAGAAATTGCTCAATATTACTGTGAACAAGCAGAAGAATATCAACAACAAGGACAAACTAAGGCAGCACACCAAGCCATACAAAATGCCTTAAAAACAGATCCCAACTGCGCCCGTGCTAGTTTATTGGAAGGTAAACTAGCCTTAGAAAGGGGAGAACCCAAACAGGCTATTCTCGCCTTCCAACGGGTGGAACAACAAAATCCTGATTACGTTACTGAGATAATCGCACCTTTGCAAACTTGTTACCAAGAAATTGGACAAACGCAAGAATTTACGCACTATTTGCGCCATCTATTATTAGAACATCATGTTTGTATCAAACCCATGTTGGCATTGACAAAGAAACAATACGGAGAACCACAATTACACGATATGCTGGTAGAAACACTAAAAAAAACACCTCCGTCATTACATGGACTTGATCTTATGCTTGATTTAGCCCTATCCAAAAAGGACAGCATCAGCCGCGATTACTTATTATTATTGAAAGAAATGAGTACACAACTGTTGAAAAATCAGCCTGCCTACAAATGCACTCAGTGCGGATTGACAACCCGAAAATTATACTGGCAATGTCCAAGCTGTCACCAATGGAATACAATTAAAGCTTTATGTATCCCTTAATTCAATGCCATTGAGTTAAGCCTAAAGGCGTTCTTTTGTACACAAAATCCTTAACTCGAAGCTTCAATCACAAAAAGCTCATGTAGGGTGGATTAAGCGCTAGCGTATCCACCAAAATTATCCAACTAATCAGATGGACACTACATATATGGTTTTCTCCTTAACTTAGTGGCATTGAATGGGCAAGTCGAAGTATTCGCCGAGTATTGCGAAATTGCGTAAAGATGCCCATGCCACAGGTTGTAGGTTAGATATTAAATTGGTACCACGGAACCAAGATGAAATTCAACTAACCAGAGCAGCACGCTACTAATTAACTAACTGACGCTACGCAGCCTCGCTCCTATGCTCCCTTAAGAAAAACCCCAGTACAACGGATTGGGGGAGTAAACCGATTGATTATTGCCAAAGATTGATTTGGGCTTACTGACAATGACTGCTGCCAAAAAGGTTTCAAACCAATCCGTTGATTTCCCTAATCCGCTGTGCTGCTATATTTTGACTTTCCTCGTCCACAAATGTGGTTTGCGGAACGAAAATGCGCAACGCAAGCAATTAATTAAAAAATTAGATAATTTCAAGCTAGATAGGGAAATAGATTCAATCTTCAGCACGGAGTACAACGCATAAGCCATAATTCGTTTCGGGGCAAAAGTTTTCGCTACCGCGCAAACTTTTGCATCGAAAGTATTCAATTTTCAAAGGATAAATAATGAAATTCAGCGAAAACTGGCTCCGCGAATGGGTTAATCCCCCAACCAAACAATTAGTCCAACAACTTACCATGGCAGGTTTAGAAGTAGACAGCGTTGAACCCGTTGCTGCCTCATTTAACAAAGTTGTAGTTGGAGAAGTCATCTCCGTTGAGCCGCATCCAGATGCCAAAAAACTTCGCCTTTGTCAAGTCAATGTCGGTGAAGATGAGCCACTAAACATCATTTGCGGAGCACCCAACGTTCATGTTGGCATGCGAGCACCAACAGCCCTTGTCGGTGCGCGTATAGGCGACATGAAAATTAAAAAAGCTAAATTACGGGGAGCGCCCTCTTATGGCATGTTATGTTCGGCTCAAGAATTAGGCTTGGCAGAAAGTTCAGAAGGTTTGATGTCCTTACCCGAACAAGCTCCGATAGGAGAAGATATTCGCCACTATTTGCAATTAGATGATGCTAGCATTGAAATTGATCTCACGCCTAATCGTGGCGACTGCTTAAGCATTCAAGGCATTGCACGAGAAGTCGGTGTATTAACACGCTGCGATGTAAATATCCCCAAAGTGTCGCCCGCTGCTGCAACAATCACTGATACTTTCCCAGTGTCAATTATCCACCCCCAAGCCTGCCCCCACTATGTCGGGCGCATCATCAAAAACATTAATGCCAAAGCCCCGACACCTATATGGATGCGAGAACGTTTGCGCCGTAGCGGAATACGCAGTATCAGTGCCGTGGTAGATGTCACCAATTATGTCTTATTAGAATTGGGGCAACCCATGCACGCCTTTGATTTAACAAGCTTATCTGGCGGCATCCAGGTGAGAATGGCGCAGGCAGGGGAGAGTATTATTTTATTAGACGAACAACAAGTGCGCTTGGATGAACAAACCTTAATCATTGCTGATAACAAAGCGCCCATCGCTATAGCGGGCGTTATGGGCGGATTAGGCACATGTGTCACAGAGACAACACAAGATATTTTCTTAGAAAGTGCCTTTTTTGCTCCAAATCAAATCTCTGGTTGTGCTAGACGTTATGGACTACACACGGATTCATCCCACCGTTTTGAGCGTGGCGTTGATCCACAACTGCAATGCCATGCTATGGAACGTGCCACTGCCTTATTACTAGATATAGTCGGCGGACAAGTGGGAGCTATCATTGAACACACGGACACATTGCCTAGCACCCCAACAATTGAACTCCGCAGTTCAAGGATAAAACGCCTACTCGGGCAATCACTAGACACAGCAGAAGTCAGCGACATATTAACCCGTTTAGGCATGACAGTCACTCCGCTTGAATTAAAATGGCAAGTGCGTCCACCCAGTTTTCGTTTTGACATCGCCATTGAATCTGACTTAATTGAAGAATTAGCGCGAGTGCATGGCTACAATAATTTGCCCAGCCATGCGCCACAATCCCACTTGACTATGCAGCCACAAGCTGCCGTGACTTTAGAACAAATACAGACGGTGCTAGTCCAACGCGACTATCAAGAGGCGATTACTTACAGCTTTGTAGATCCAAAATTACAGTCAATGTTAAACCCTGAAATTGAACCCATCAGCTTAGCCAATCCTATCAGCAAGGATATGGCGGAAATGCGTACCACTTTATGGACCGGCTTATTGCAAGTTTTGTTGTATAATCAAAAACGTCAACAACATAGGGTGCGCTTGTTTGAAACTGGCTTGCGTTTTAAAGCCCAAAATTTGTTGCAAGAAAATATGATAGCTGGTATTGTCACGGGTACACGTTGGCCGATACAATGGGGACAAACTGAACAAGGGATTGATTTTTTTGACGTTAAAGCAGATATTGAAGCCTTATTAAGTTTGAGCTGCACGGGACAAAACGAGATTTATCGCTTTACACCGAGTACGCATGCCGCCCTACATCCAGGACAAACCGCCGCTATTTATCGCGGTAATGAATGGGTAGGCATACTGGGCGCCATACATCCAAGTTTAGTACAAACACTAGAATTAACACCGCCTGTCTACTTATTTGAATTACGGCTCGCGCCGCTGTGCGAAACACAAGTACCAAAATTTAAAGAAATTTCTAAATATCCCTCCATACGACGGGATATCGCAGTAGTCCTTTCAGAGGAAACCAGTGCGGCGCAAATACTGGATTGTGTCAAACAATCTGCCACAGAGACGCTCATTGACTGCCAATTATTCGACGTTTATCAAGGCAAAGGCGTTGAACCAGGCGACAAAAGTTTGGCAATCAGCTTGATTTTTAAAACATTTTCGCGTAATATGACCGACTCTGAAGTTGATACTGTGACTGGACAGGTAGTCAGTACGCTTGAACAAAAATTAGGTGCAAAACTAAGGACATAAACATGGCATTAACCAAAGCGGCAATGGCCGAAAAACTGTTCAATGAAGTGGGTCTCAACAAACGAGAGGCCAAAGAAATGGTAGATATCTTTTTTGAAGAAATTCGCTTATCCTTGGAAAAAGGAGAGCCAGTCAAACTCTCTGGATTTGGCAATTTCGATTTACGTGACAAAAAGAAACGTCCCGGTAGAAACCCGAAAACAGGCAAGGAAATCCCGATTAGCGCGAGGCGTGTGGTCACTTTTCGGCCCGGCCAAAAACTTAGATCGCGGGTAGAATATTATGTTAGAAGCCACCAAGCATAATGAACTTCCTGTTATTCCGGGAAAACATTAAATTGGTGAAATGAGTGAACTGTGCGCGGTCAAACAAAAAATAATATACAGCAAAATCGACCCACTATTCGCCAATTACGTATGGAACTTGAAGAAGTGCTGGAAATTTTGAAATAAGCTCCTCGAGCCTGTGAGGCTTTCCAACAAGCCATTGAATTTTAGTAGTGATGGCGGAATACCCAATAGGTACTGACTCATAAATTTTGGGGTAGATTTTGGACTGGAAAATTTCTGGCTCAGTATTTGTAATTGGGTTTATATTTATTTATTTGGATTTTTTTGGAGGTTTGATAATGAGTGCAATAGAAACTGCAATACCGGCACCTTTGTTGTTTACTGACAATGCCGCCATTAAAGTACAACAATTGATAAAAGAGGAGGACAATGATGATCTGATGCTGCGCGTCTTTGTACAAGGCGGCGGCTGTTCAGGTTTTCAGTATGGTTTTACCTTCGATGAGACTCAGCAAGAAGGCGACACTGTAGTTGAAAACCAAGGTGTCAAATTGTTGATAGATCCGATGAGCTATCAATATTTGGTGGGTGCTGAAATTGACTACACCGAAGGCTTAGAAGGCGCACAATTTGTGATCCGTAATCCTAACGCTACCACCACCTGTGGTTGTGGCTCATCTTTTTCTGCTTAATAGTGAGGAAATAAAATAATGAATGAGATTTTGAAACGAACGATTGCCTTTTCCAGCTCCGCTGTAAGGCATGTTAATATTGCCGGAATGGCTTGTATTTTTATCCTCAGTTCTGTTGTTACCGCTCCGGCGATGGCCGTCGATGTGGAAACAGAAGCCGCTGCTATGCAGCGGGTGATTAACTCCTCCTCCGGACAAGTGTCCTATCAAGCTATGGTTTACCTGGATAAAGCAGTCACGATGCACCCTAGCAAGATACGGCCCTGGGACAGCCCTCCCTTCGTTCGTGTTGTAGAAGCTCGCGGCAATCTGTATCTGGATAGATCGCAAAGCGGACCATCGCGGCGACTTGTCTTTGTACAGGACAGCTCTGGTAGCTCGTTTAGGAGGTTCCCTGGCTTACCAGGCAGCACAAGAAGCGTCACAATAGAGATCACCCCCCAAAGCCTCTTGGAATCCAAGGGATACTTCACCGTCGGAGCCGCACCAGCGAGCTGGAGACGCAGCAGCTTCGACACCAACGTACGCACCATATACGACCAGTCCCCGCAGGTGACTGGGGTTAATTTTGCCCAGATCCAGCGTAACGGACATGCGACGATTCAGGTCACCGTTACTTACGGCCATGCGGTCAGCTACACTGCCGGCAGCGCGGACACCGTCATTAACCTGTGGATTGATAGCACCAGCACCAGGGGGCGCCAGACCAAACAGGCCGCCCTCAATGCGGGAGCAAGCAGCGGAACTCAGCTGGTTTTCTTCTATGCCATTGAAACAGGTGTAGAGGGGCGAGTTTCCGTGGGCATCGATGCCATGCAGCTGGGCAGCGGCGCCAGCATAAGAAGCGTCGCCGCTAGCGCTGGCGGCTCCGTATACGATGCTGACAGGCAGATTCCACCTACCTCTTCGAGCATTGTGATCAATACCCGGCCACCGGAGCCGCCGGAGGTTTTTGGTCCAAACACTCCGACACTGAATCTGTTTCTGGCAGATCCTGTCACCAGCCAATTCGGCACCAATTTGGTGCCACATATATCGCCAGAGTCGGTCGATGTGTCCTTGAACGCGGTTCCCGGTACTGTGGTTGCAACTGTCGATCCACAACACCTGGCTTATTTTGACGATCTTCCCGAATTCACTGAGTATGAGGCGACCAGGCAAGGAACGGACTACTATAGAAGAAGTGATAGCTTCGAGCTTAAGCAGAATGGCCACATCGTAGTCACCGGCGATTTGAGGACACGGACGTCCCTCGATCCCAATACAGGGGTGAGGACGAATACGTTGAGTCTGAGAGGTCAAACTGGTAGCAAGTACCGCGAGAAATATCGCTCTCTCCTGTCCTACCGGGCAGATTTGAAAGTGAAAATTGGCAGGGATAATTTTGAATTTGGTCTTAGAACCAATAGCGGCGAACGCGGGGAATCGGGGATTCTGTATTTGGATCGCGACCGGTCCGACACCTACGAAGTTGGCGAAGCTTATCACCAAAAAGTGTCTCGCCGAGGCCACGAACCGATCGCTGTTAAATACAGCCTGACTGATCTTAATGGCGACCCTGTTGATTGGTTAAGCATTGATGCTGACACCGGAGTGATTTATCATCATCCAGCCAAATCGCATCCTTCAGGCTACGAAGGTACCAAGATCAAGGTCGTCGCAACAACCGTAGAGGGCGGCGACCAGTCGGAAAAGGTTGCAACCATTAGCTACGATACGGCCCCTTACAGAATTATTTCGCCTGACGAGCCGCGTATACTCAGGGATAAACTGATCCGTTTGATGCATTCTGCCGAGGATGGAACTTGGGAATTTGACGAAGCCATGGTCGCCAGCTTAGCTCTACACGAGGCGTATAAGAATGACGACACGGCGAACAAGCGGCCAGTTTTGCGAATGATAATAGAGCTTCTCGATCCATTCAAAGCGGAGGGCATCGATGGCATCAAGTCGCTCGAGACAAGCAAGAAGGCAAATGAGGCGCTTAAAACTGCGCACCATACCGATATAGGGTTTTACGCGGGGAGAGTCGCAAAAATTCTCGGCGTCGAAAACCCAATTGGTGGCGACGGGGCAAGCGACAGCGGTGCCGCAGGCGGCGCTACCGATGATAAACGCAGAAAGGCTTTTGATAAGGCGGACGCCGAGATGGGGGAATATCTGAGGCGATTTGCTCCTCCTCCTAGCCATCGCCAGATTATCGAGCCCGACGACATTGTACATGTTCTGGGTGTGGCTCTTGACGCGGGGTTTCGTGACAACGGCGATTTGAGGAAAATACTGTCGGCTTTGTCGCCGCTGCAACCACCCGGGGATACCCAATTTGACAGCCGTAAATTTGGTCATATTCTCAGCGTGTACACCGCGCTTCAGAATAACCTGTCGCGGCGGGATCTGTTGTCCCATGACGGTAAAACAGCAAAGCGAGTTCTTGCTGCGGCGGTGTCGACGGGTGTCTCGCCCGCAGGCGAATTGGTTGCAGTTATTGAGGAATATGTCGATGAACTCCGCAGCAAGAAAGTGGTAGCCGGTATATCTCCGTTCGCGCTGCTAAAAACCGGTCCGGTGGAGGGAGTAACTGTCCCTTTTGCGGACGACGACTCGGACAATTTGTCTTATACGGTATCTTTAGACGGGAACTACCGCACCGACGCGCTGCTGGTGATAAATCCTCAAGATGGGCGGTTGGAAGTGGTCGAGCCGTTCAGGAGGATTCACAAAGAAGTGAGGCTGAGAGTAGAGGTGTCCGATCATAAACTTTATCGCCCGACGGTGGTAATCGTCGAACTAGAATTGAGGCCTTATGTGGAACCACGCAAGAGTATTCGCAGGTCCGGCTTTGAAGCGGCCACTGATTACCTAAATATATTTGGTTCTGATGCCACCGCCTCCTGGCTGTCCGATCTTCTCTATCAAATAGACCCGACCCTGCTACTTGTGAAAACGCTACCGGCGACTCTGATGTATGGAACAGTGGGCTGGGCGCTTTCGCGGGCTGGGGTGGAGCTTATGTTGGGGGATTATAGGTCGGGTTTCGACGGCAGCACCAGTTACCAGGACGTTATGAAATATGTCAAGGAGAAGGGCGAGTATGCGTATGGAGCTAGAGTTATCCAGCCATGGATTACTTATTCACCCAAGTATAATCCATACATTCGCGCTGCACTTCGCTACGCCAACGCCCATCCGGCTACTGCTTTTGACCATGACGATATCGACACTGCGGATGACTATCGTTCAATGTCAGCCAAAGCCATAGCCTACTTCCAGCTAATGTCGAAGGTCGTTTCGCGAGAATCCGCAACTTATGCTGGCAGAGCTGCGTTGGGACAAATTCAACACGGTTATCCAAAGCTCATGGAGATTGTGGTCAAGGTTTTAGCCAAACATATATATGGCACCGAGCGTCCGAACTCTTCCCAAATCGCACAAATAAGAGACGTGAAGCGCGAAACGCGCTACGTTGACCCGGGATTCACATTCCCAGCAATTGGCGGGTTCGACGTCCCTGGGATAAAGACGGACAAGCTATCCCTTGTGAGCCTATACATCAATGGCCAGCTCACTGCGGGGAATACTCATATCGTAGACACGCTAAACGATCTCCCGTCCAATCTATGGGTGTACATAGACCAACATTATATTATCATGCGCGATAACGATTCCCCCGGGGGTGGAATCACAAAAGCTATGCTGGAGAACGCTCGTCGCAGCCTGCCAAGTCTCGAGGGTTACGTTGACGACAAGTATAATACGTTTAAAAAACAAGTGGCTGATATTGGATCGAAACTAAAGGGCTTAAGATTGCTTGTTCTCACCCAATCCTTTATGGATGGAGATATCAGCGAGCACTTATTTATTACCCTCTTCAACGACGTTTCCGAGTTTTTGCACAATGGACAACTTCTGGGGGATTTGCAGCGTCATAAGAACGACTATGGCTACAAGATATACCTGCCTTACCAGACCATCCTCCCCTCATGGGACGACCTTAGGACACCGGGCCTTGTAGTGTACCACATTACTCACAATGACAAGTGGGTTCTTCTGGATGATACCGGACTCCACGCTGGAAAATCCTTGACGTATCTGGAGTATGATTCTCGGCAACAGGTGATACAACATCTCAACGATAACTACACCAAGGGCAATAACTACATTGCTTATACCGAAGATGTCCAGGTGACCGAGTATAAGAAGGATGGCCAGCCGAAAACGATGGAGTTTCCAGACGCAGTCCCGCATGCGCCCACGACATCTGCCAAGATCACGGTTAGCGACGATCGCCTGACTATAACCGAGGATTTTCACGACGGAGGCGACACCGTGACGACCTACTCCACCGAGGGCCAAAACATCTACGTCCTGCGTGAGGCGGATACCTTTGTGGGCAGCATGGGCGATTTCAACGACTTGCGGGACGATACCGGAACTGGTCTTCATGGCAAGGACGATTATACGGTGTTTTTCGGCATGTTGATGCTTGACAGGCTGGAGCAAGAAAAGGGGTATGCTGATAGCATTATCCAGAACACTGCTGAGATGATTATGGAAAAACTCCATTTCATTCTGGATGCGGTAACCCTAGGCACGGCGGAGTTGTTTATTTACTTTCCATATTATGCGATTGAAGGAAATGAGTTGGCGGCATTACTCAGCCTTATTAACGGTGCCCTGTCCTTGGCCGCCATAGCCGGCGGACCCGAGGTTGCTTTGCTTGTAGGCGTGGTATTTCTCGCGGAATCCGTAATTGTATTCGCAGAGAACCCTAGCGTCGAGACCGGCATTGGGATGGCTGTGGCAGTAGTTGGAGTTGGACTCGGGGCGGCTCATGTGACGACGCCGTTGGGCAGCGAAGCGTTCAGCTCTCTTGACTCCTTGCCCGCCGGAGACACAGGATGGGAGACTCCTATTATGGATGATTTTCAGAGCTATAGGAACTTTAGCGCTGGCGACGGCAGATTGCCGCCCATGGAAACCGTTGACGTACAAGCCCGTGGTGCTATGGATGTTCTCGGATTGGATGGCGAGAATCTAGAGTCGTTGACGCCTGAGAGACTTAATAAGGCTTATCGCGCGCAATCGTTGCGTTGGCATCCGGACAGATGGTCGGGGTATTCCGCGGAGGAGCAGAGAGTTGCGACTGAAAACATGCAAAAGATCAATGCCGCCAAGGATGTACTGGCTGGCCGTGTCAGCCGTAACCCCAGTCCACCCGAACCCCCAACACCGCCCGAACCGCCAACACCGCCTGAACCCCCAACAACGCCTGAACAACCCACGTTCACAGACGATTGGAGGCAGGTGCAAAGAGTGGTTAACGACGATAGTGGCACCGTAGTGAGATGGCGGGGTCTGGATGGGAATGTATATAGTAATGACGCCAGTGTCACTCCCGATAATCTTCTGGCGCCGGTGCGCCTTTCGAGCGATGCCGATGCCGGGCAAGCGTTTGCGTTGCGTCGGCAAAGCGGCAGTCCCAATCACTACGATGTCATCAGCCCATACACAGGGCTGGATATGGGCACGGCTACTGTTGGAAGTGATGGGGATTTTGCATTGGTACAGCAGCAGGATTTAGATCAGGTAGAGCAGCTACAACTTGATTTTCACTCGGATCTGGGTGAGGCGTTGGGTAATATGCAATCTGGCCAAGAAGCCTTTATGACAGTGTTTGATACCACGTATAGCAGCGACGGCACGGAATATCGCCTCAGACTCGATCCCGATCATGAGGTGATGCAGTTTTTAGTGAAGGATGAGTCTTATACAGGTTCTGATGTGTGGACAGAGAGAAATCCGCTCTTGGGTCAAAGGACGGGGCAGTACCTGGAGAATGCTGATGGCAGTTTTGCTGACATTGGCAAGTACACCAAAGACGGCGACCAATACCGCATCAGGCCGGAGCCAGATTCGGGTGAGGCGCAGTTGCTGAACAGGAATAATTATACTGTTTCGTCAGTCTGGGGAGAAGTGGATGCTACGGGCGCCCCGCAGCAAGGGCCGCACTTAGAATCAGTGGACGGCAACTATGTTGATATCACGGAGACTCTACAGGACGGCGACGAATTAACCGTCACAGATAAATGGGGTGTTGATTATGATTCTGCAGCCACCAACTCAGATGGCACAGTTAACTCTGATCGCCTTGTGCTTTACGATGATAAAGTGTGGCTTGCAGATAAGCAGGATGTGCGTGGCAGCGGAGGGCATGACATTTGGACCTTGCGACAACTTAATCATTCCTCATACGATAAAGCTGATGTTGCGATAGCCGTTGTAAAAGAAGGCCAACACCTATCAAGCTTTGATGATGCTGTTGCGTCGTGGTGGCCGGTAAAGAGAGCTCAGGGTTATAGTGACCCTTGGTTGGTATCTGTCGATGGCAGGAAGGTTGAGGTCTGGGTGAGTCAGGAAGTAACTACCGACTGGGGTTACACACGGCAGGAGATTCTTGATGGCGATTCCGGAAAAGTCGTAGTGTGGGAGGGTCCTGATGGCCGTCTCTATACCACCCTTGAGGAGGGTGACCAACGCCTAGTGCGTTTGCCTGACAGTGATAGAGTAATAGCCGTCCGCGAGGAGAATGGCCAATGGCGGTATGTTGATCCAGAGAACGGAGAGACCACCTACAGGCCACGGGTGGTTGAAAATGAGGAGGGGCAAATAGTGCTGTGCGAGTGATTCAGCATACAAGTTAAACAAACGGCTAAGGCCGTTTGTTTACTCTTCTTGTTCCAACAAGCCGGCGGGGTTTTGAAAACATCGCCCCGCCGTTCATTGCCATGGGGTAATGACTAATACAATGTTCTGATTATATTAAATAAAATAAGTTTGCCTATATAGCCAAAGCTTGCGCGTCCATCGCGGCTATCAATCGACTACCTATTAACCAAACCATCCCAGAAATTTATGCTTCGCTGACACCAATTTGTTGGTATATGCACGCGATAAATCCCCCAAAACTCTCCCTCCATGTCGGAGCGCAGCAGAGCCTGTATTGTATGGATTGTGTTTTTTTTTGATTGGCTCCTCTAAATGATAAAAGGCGCGGATCATCCCCGTTATTTCTGTGTCCACGACGCAGGCTTGATTAATCAAATTGAGCCATATATCTTTAGTTTCCTGATAAATACTTTATTTTTAAATTAATTGATTAGATTATGGGAAATAGCCAAAAGCATTTCAAATTTCTTGAGGATTTAACCGCAACTCAGCAGCGGGAGTTCCTTAAAAGGTTAAAAATAGAATGGACATATACGTCAAATGCCTTAGAGGGTAATACCCTTAGCTTGGCGGATACTCAATTTATTATTGAGTACGGGCTGACAATAAAAGGTAAGTCAATTCAAGAGCATAACGAAGTTATAGGGCATGTACGAGCGGTTGACTTGGTTTATGAACTACTCAAAAAAGACATGCTAGAAAAATCAGATATTTTCAATCTACATAAGGCTGTTCAGACACAAGTTGTGATGGATATTTACAGCCCAATTGGTAACTGGAAAAACGAAGCTAATGGACGCTATGTAAAAAAAGAAGAAACACTGGTTTATCTGGCGTACCCAAAACCAGAAGATATTGAGCACCTGATGCAACTTTGGTTGATAGACTTTAACGCCCAAAGTCGACTAAAGAATGAACGACAAGCCATTGACGCTTACACACAATTGCACCTAGCTTTCACTTCAATCCACCCTTTTTTTGACGGAAATGGTAGAATGGCTCGCTTACTAGCAAACATTCCACTATTAAAAAACGGTTTTCTGCCCATCGTAGTAAACAATCAAGACAGACAAGACTATTTGCAGGCGTTGTCAAAATATGATTTATCAGTGCCGGAGTTAAACCAAAAAACCACACGGTTGCTTATTGAGAATCCCGCCTTTGAAAGGCTAAAAAATTTTTTTGAAAAGCAATATGAAAATACTAAAAAATTGGTTGAAGAAATAAAAGTAAAATAACTTTTCAATAAACATCCTCCGGCAAACATATAGTCATCCAGATAAGTTTTAGCCCAAACCTCAGGGGTTTTTTTAGAAACCCCTGAGGTTTGGATGCTGGGCTCGAGCCCAAACGAGGGTTTAGCTCGGCAGTACACAGTTTGGAGCAAACGATGAACCTAACAGTTACTAAAGAAGGTGTCCTCATTCCTAAACAATGGCTAAAGGGTGTTAGTGAAGTCGAGGTTCGCAGGGAAAACCATTTAATCCTTATTATTCCCTTTAGTACGCCAAAATCCGTTTTGCAACTGGATACAGGCAGCATTATTAGTCAACAACCCCTCGGCTAAAGACCGAGGGGCTTGAAATCTTAAGACAAGATAGATTTTAAGCCCGGTTGACCAGGCTAAATGTGTACTCACTACGTTAGGAACGAAAACACAGGCACTCCGTGATACCTCACCAGTCTCGGACTCTGCGGTAAGCCGTTAAACAGCTGTAAGGGTTTAAAGGCAGTGTGGCTTGCATACAAAACCGTTCCATAACATTGCCGAGGTGAATTTTACCCGCGAAAGCGGAGAGAGGTAACTCATTATGCAAAAAGCATTTGTTTTAAGTTCAGAAAAGAAACCCCTGATGCCTTGCCACCCTGCAAGAGCACGAGAATTGCTAAACAAAGGCCGTGCGGCGGTTTATAAGCATTATCCATTCACAATTATCTTAAAGGATCGCGTTGGCGGTGAT
>Ga0209780_1000362_pt1 | contig 23222 bp, 11 predicted proteins | sample WorMetexBAHAMAS2_FD_187384 | JGI IMG/M metagenome (GOLD analysis project Ga0209780, IMG submission 187384) | Marine gutless worms symbiont microbial communities from Max Planck institute for Marine Microbiology, Germany - Inanidrilus exumae... | ecosystem: Host-associated > Annelida > Digestive...
GCTGGCTGCCATATGACAAAACAAACACCAACTTTTTTACATTCGACCGAGATCCATTGATGCATAATCCCAAGTAAGTATAGCCAGTGCCGCATTAAGGGGGGTGCTAGGGGTGCTGCAGCACCCGGGCCCGCAGTTTTGGGGGCCCACAATTGGTGGGAGTGGTTAGCTGGTTACAGGTCTGTAAGGGGCCCGCATTTGGCACAGCACCCGGGCCCGCACTAGCCTTAATGCGGCCCTGAGTATAGCACTTCCAGACTATACGGAATTGAGATGTTTGATTGTTAGATGATACAGTTGTTATGTGAGATTGATGCTGGCCAGTTTTTGACCTTTTATTAGTAGTAAGAGTCAACAGTTATCATCAGTTAGCTCAGTGTAAAATGTAAAGTGATCATGCAGCCAGCTGACTCTGTGGCTGAACGTTACCAGTAACGTGATGGCTTTTAGCTCACAGCAGCAACAACACATCAAAATCCCGCTCCTCTCAGCAGCCCAATAGAAAGATGATCACACAACGTACACCCCTTCATGGATGGTTTGATATCCCTAGGCTAGGTCTTGATACGATCAACCTACCTACCGAATTAGAAGTCTCTATCTCCACTCATTAGGAAGATATACCATTCTAGCATAGCGTCGCACAGCGAAAATGGCGTCGTTCTATTAATTTTTAAATTTAGAAAAATCCAAAGTATAATTTTTGTAGCAAATGTAATTCTGGGGCACGATTTTCAAAAAATCATACGATAAATCCTAAGTTTAGCATAAATTTTTCCTAAGTTTATGTTAAGTTTTTCCTAAGTTATAAAGTTAAAATTTTCATAGATTTTTACACGTAATTTACTAAAGCAATCTTAAGACTTACTAAGTTCTTCTTACATATATGTGGACAATTCTGTCAAGAAATATTAAGTCATTTTTGAGAAATTGCATTTTTCTTAATAAGTTGATCTTAAGTTTAGCGTAAGTTAGTCCTAAGTTTTTCTTAAGATTTTCCTAAGTCACACTTTATCCTACTTTTTTCCTCAGTTTATCCTGAGATATTTAGTAAATCGGGCGCCTGAATGCCAGCTGTGAGTTTTATTATGATGACATCACTGTGACGTCATTCGTAAACATTAAATACAGCAACATTGCCATTTGAAGCATCTACTATGAACAGCGTTATGCTATTTGTTTTTTGTGGACAAATAGACTTAACTAATTTCACTAATTTTTGCTAGATGTTCGGGCACAGTAATGGGTGTCGGCTTATACGCGGGATGGCTGTTTGTTTGTTTTTTGTGGACAAAAGGACTTGTGCAAAAGCCAGTCACTATGAAATGTGTCCAGTGTACGGTGACAAGTCTTTTACGAGACCAGCGTACGTGTGTGGTGTATGAAGTTGCTTGTGGTTGAGACATTGAACGACGTGTCCACTCTGGTGTATTGATGATCGATGCAACAGCTGCAGCAGTCGATTCTCAATGCAGTCTGAATTTCTATGACATGTTGCAGAAGCCGTCGCCGATTAGCGCCACCTGGTGGAACATGCAGCCCCGACGTAACTCCGTCGTCGCAGTTGTTTGCCGTGTCTGCTGATGCAAAACTGTTGTTCTTCGGTGGTAACTGGGACAGCAGTCTGAGAGTGTACAGCATTGCACGGTCTAAACAACTTGCCTCTGTCATCCGACATCAAGGTTCCTTGTTATTGAGTTAATAGTTAATAATAGTAATAGTAGTATATGCATTTCTATCCCACTGTAAGGTTGTAACTTAGAGGTTTCCGACAGTATCTCAATGTCTGGGTTATGGTAATTTGTGTGTAGTTTAGCCAGTTTTTGCCACATGATGTTATTCTAGTGCAGTATGTGCTGCTGTGGCACTGTATCTATATGTTTGTCCATTTATCCGTCTGTCTGTCTGTCACAAGCTGGTGTTCTATCAAAACAGTTGAACATAGGATCACACAAGCAATGACTCTTTGTTTTCTTGTGCCACAATTTATGAAATTTCAGTGAGGTTACCCCTAAGTGGAGAGGATTATCAAGGAGAGGCACATATGTAGGCCATAGTAGTTCTAGCAGTGCATTAACTGTGCCTGTAGCAGTTCCTGAAAAACTGCAGGTGAAAAAGCTGTGAAGAAGAAGAAGCAGAAGTAGAAAGACACTTTTGGCCCTTTGACATTGCTCTAAATGGCCATGACATGGCTGTTTGCAACTTTTAGCTATCTATGTGTTCATTTTGTCTAGGACAGCACGCTGATGCTAATATTTTGTCCATGACACTTTTCCTTGTTTTTCAGGATATTGCCAAAATTCAGCCCTAATCAAAGAAGGTTTGTGCTGGTAGTATCTCCTTGGCTGCAATGCTGCTGGATCGTCCAATAAGCTTATATGAGAACAGTCACAGACCACTGTTTACTCCGTTTGTCAAGTTTTAATTTGATTTAAAATTGGTGAAAAATGATTTGCATGTATTTGCTTGTCAAAATTGGTTTTTATTCTAAGATTGCACAACTATTTTTTATGAAGAAAGCTACTGAAATTCTAAAATGTTAGTGTTGATGTGCAAAGACAGTACACTGGTTAGAAATCACACTGTATGTATGTGTTCGTGCATTTTACAGTAAGTTTGTGTGTTGAATTGCTAGACGTAGTGACGTGCGTTTCATTGGACCACTGTGGTCGTCGTCTCATATCGGGATCACGAGATCGAACGTGCATGATTTGGGACGTTACTCCACAGGTTGGTGAAACACTGCTAGTATCTGAACCATCACAGTAGGCCACGTCTAGAAGGGGCGCGCTATAGAAATACCCGACAAGCTGCTCACTCCTACTCAATCCCTCCTTCACCCTACACTTCGCTAACACACACCGCACACACCTACCAATTCCCCTCCTCTCCCTGGGCAAGCGCACTGGACCGCTATATGGTCTCAGTGCTGGGGTCCAGAGTAGGCTGGACCCCTGCCCGCAAAGAACGAACGAACGAACGAACCATCACAATCTCTCTTATTTTCTGTCCTCAGTTGTCCGTGGAAGACATTGGTTTGTAGCTGCGCACCAGTCTTCAATTTTGTCACTGCGCCACTAGATGGCGCTACGACAGAATGATGAACTTGAAAAATATGGTTAAATACGGGGTTTTATGCCTCTCAAAGGTGACAGAAGTAAATCTGTTTAGATGAATTTGGCACATAAGCATAGATTGTGGGTATACTCTTGCATGCCAAATTTGTAGGGGTGGCTCCAGGAGCCCAAAAAGTGAAAAATGCGGTTGTTAGAGGCTTTTCGCTGCATGGATGACAATTTATATTGATAAGGGTGAAATTTGGCATGATACAACAATTCATTGGTCCACCACTATCATGCCAAATTTAGCCCTCTACAGGGAAGGAGGTTGATACAGGACCCATCAGAATTGAAAATTTTATAAGAATTACATTTTTGGCAGTATTTCGGCAGTTTTTCGCCCTGTGTGGACGACTATATACTGATATTGCTAACATTTGGCATTGGAGAGTATGCCATGGGTTTACTCTTGCATGCCACTTATATGTGTGGGATATAGCTGGCTATACTGTCGGTTTTGCTGCAGCTCAGCAATGCTTACAGCTTCTAGTTTGGTATCTAGGGTATTTAGTGTACATTTATGTATGATTCTATGTTTCTCTGTGGTAAGAAACAGATTATCTGTGCTGTGTTGTGTTGTATTGTAGTGTGGAATCAATGCAAGTCCACTGCAGGTTCTCTGTGGACATCATGACACTGTCAGTTGTGTGACAATTGTGACAGAACTTGACATGGCCGTGTCAGGTGCAAAGGTAGCGTCACTTTCGTCTGACTTATTAATGGATGCATGCAATTTACAACAATGTGAGACTGACACAAATTCACCTTTTATCGTTACAATTAAATCATTTGAAGGGGTGAAAGGGTTGAAAGTTTCCCGAGAGTTGCTTGTAAACATTTTGGTTGCACTCGGCTAATTTTGTGAATGCAACATGTTTTCATTTCACTTGTTTCGCTGTCTGTGTGCTGGTCACGTTCGTGAGCCCTGCACAAATGGCAGAACTGGTCGAGATGCCGTTTAGGGGGTTGACTCTGATGGGCCCAAGGAATATGTATCAGCTCCAACAGTCTGGAATTCTCCCCCTTCTACTCTTCGTTCGTCTCAAACCTTCAACACTTTCCGAAAACATCTTAAAACCCATCTTTTCCAGTCTGCATTTAATAGCCCCTAGCGGCTTTTCCAGTGCCTCTGATTCATTCTACTGAATGATTATGGCACTTAATCAATTTTTTTACTTTCTTACTTATTATATGGGCCAAGGTCAGACGAATCGCAGCCCGTGATGCAGCCTAGATTTTCTTTCGGATGTCGATAAGATAAGATGTGTCAGTTGAAGATGTGGTTTGTTGTGATGATTTGGCCAGGATGGAACAGTTCTGGTGCACACTGTCAAACACGGTTGGTATCTACGCACGCTGAAGCCACCACACGAGAAAGGACGTCACGTCAGCATCGAGAAACTGGCTGTATCAAACACGGGACAGATCTGTGTCTACTGTCATCACTGGCTGAAGTCCAAGTCTTCTAGTACCCTGGTAAGCTCAGTTCAATGGCTTACATCTGTGGCCCACAGACAATAACTGGACTGGTTAATGAGCAGTTGAGCACGATGGATGTTTGTGATTTGTGTCAGCGTCTACCAAACATGGTGAGCTCCGTACAGGGTCCAGGGCTATCACCTATATTGTCTATATACCTCGCGACCATGTCTGCGCTGCGTTGATGAAACTACACTGGCTGTCTGTCACTCACAGGATACAATACAAGTCATCACTGATGATGCTCCAGTGCCCTGACTACATGAGTAACACAGTGTCACTGGTCAGTGATGATCCAGGACGTTGGCGACTCCGTTCAGCTACCACTACTGATTACCATGTTCCGTGCACTAGAACCAAACTCGGAGACCGGGCGTTCTCGATCGCCGGTCTGAAAACGTGGAACAACTTACCACAATCAGTCCGCTCAGCTGACAGTTTCAAGCAAAAAATCAAATTTCATCTTTTTAACTCATGTTTTATTTAATGTTTGAATTGTTTATGTATATGTGTACTCCTGTAATGCCTTATCGGCCCGGTTTTTCGCTGTAGATAGGGCACTAAACTTTTATTTTATGATTATGATTACGGTTATGTCATTAGTGCTTTGACACCGTTCGTCAAGTCGTCTGACGGTTGTGTCACCTCTGATAATTCTGCTCCAAGTTATCCACACATTGTCTTTTGGGAGACTCGGCCCAGCAGCCTGCAGTAGTGTGAGAACAAGAAGGCTGATTATACAACAAGAGCTCAGCCAGTGCTGAGATCAGCGACCAAGTTGAATTAGAGTGAATTCAGAGGACACAATAATGCCTATTCACGCCCAGAATACGATACGATACAGTAAGGTATATTTACATGCGCTAAAAAGCTGACGGGAGGGCCACCTTAATCTGGCGCATGGCACCAAAAACGAATAGAAAAAAACAAGGAAAAACTAAATACAAAAACCGAGTAGCTCAGAAAAAACAGTTCATGCGAAAGCAGAAGGGTAGTCGTTACTAGAGGCGACGTTTTGTTAGGTCGTGTGACTTTAAAACTAGTTGTAAGTTAACAAAATTAGTTTGCATAAAACTGGTAATTAATTTGTGGCGATCTGCGCCTCCTGAGAAAATTGATTGCAAGAAGCAATGGTATACACCATGGGCGGGTATACCCGGTCGCTAAAAACTGAGTGTGTAGATCAAATTAGATACATATGGGGAGCTGAATGCAGACCATCCTCAAAATGTAACTAATAATTCTTCATACCGATTCATCTACCATTTCCCAAAATTTAGTGAAAGTCTGTTCAAAGCTTCTCTTATTACCCTGCTGACCCTCAACTGATACATTTGACCGGCTTGCTTGATGACGTTACTGTTCTTTGTTATTTAGCTTTGTAGCCTTGGTTTCTTTTACATTTTCTTTTTACCATTTGTTAGTTGTTACGTCATTTTATTGTTATCCAACTTTTCATGGCATTGAATGGCTTGTAATGTGCTTACGTGTCATTAAGATCTTACCCACTCACTCCGTTATTGTTGAGTCGACACTGACAGCGCGGCTCTGTGTGCTGCGTGTGCAGGAAAAGCGAACAATTCACTTGTACTCCGTCAATGGCCAACACTTGTCACGTGAAATGATTGACAGTAGCATCACTGACATGATCATATCGGATGACCATATCATCTTCGGCAACATGCGTGGTGTCATCGTCATCAAAGAACTTAATGGGTATGTCATGCATCTCATGTTTTCATCTGTATGCTCGCCCCCACTACCTGCCCATGTAGCTCAGTGGTCAACGCACTCGGGCGCCATGTGCAATGGAGCGTGACGGTCTTCGGAGCCGGGTTCAAAGCTCGGTCCGGGCACCTCCGCCTTCCACCAAAGAATCATTTCTAATAATTACTACGCACGTGATGAACAGGGAGATAATTCCGGGCAGGAAAAAGAGGGTTCGATGGTGTCCTCTAGTCTATAATCTGTGACCGTTGCTGAATGCTGACACCTTGAAGTAGCAGCGTCAAGGTTGTTAGCCACGCCAGCGTGGCTGAAGCTAAAAGGCACGGCTGGCCACTGGCTTGTGCAGCACACAGCACCAGTCACGGCTATGCTGGGCAGCAGGCCACGTCTAGGGGTGGTGCACTACAAATACCCGACAAGCTGCTCACTTCCTATGTATCCATCCCTACCCTGCACGTCACGCATACACTAGCACACACCTACCAATACCCCTCCTCTCCCTGGGCTAGCACACTGGACCACTATGAGGCCTCAGAGCTGAGGTGCAGAGTACGCTGGATCTCTGCCAGCAATATTAGATGAACGAATGAATGCCGTCCTCCGCTGTCAGCAGGATAAGCATTAGTGTTGGTGCTGGCAAGACGTAGTTGAGAGTTTAAACTGACGGCGTCTGTGGCTAACACTGTTGTAGGTTACGAACAGTTGCGTCCATCCCGCTGCAGACACGCAGTGCGGTCAGCTGCGTTGCTGTCACCAACGGAGCTGCTCACATGCTGGTGGCCGTCCGAGATGCACAGCTGATTGTGTTAACTAGTCCACCGCTGTCTGAACTGAAAGGCTGACAACTTGTGACAGTACAAGAACAGTGATCAGCGATAGTCAAAGCAGTTTTGCCATCCTTGACCATTGGTTGTCATTGCCTTCAGTGGAGAATAAGCTGACATCATGCCGTCGATGCCCGTATTGTCACTTTGCCTGTGACAGAATGAATGAACTGGCTTTCTTGTTTTAAGGAAATGATACTGAATATTTCCAGCTACGAGTTTGAAGTCTGTTGCTGCAGCTGTTGGTGATTGATGGCATGAAATGATGTGTTGCTGTTGACAGTTCACATTCCATCGTTTACTATGCATTCGTCGTCGGTTTATTGTCATTGGTATTTGTCACCACTCTTAATAACTTACTGATTATTGAGTTTATTTTCACGTTGTACATATTTCCACAGGCAGTTGAGTTTTTCGTTGAGCAGGCTGGGTGTTTATAGTAGGAAGGTATACGTTATTGCTTTCTGTTGATTCCATATTTTGATGCTGTTTGCTCGTGACACGGGGACATATCAGACTTGTATACAGTTCCAAGGTGTTATTTCAGAACAGGTATAGGAAGACAGTCACGGGGAAATTAGCGAGCTCTTGTTTGTCTGGAAAATGGCCGTGTAACTGTGTGTCTGTGTGTGTGTTTGTCTGTCTGTGTGTGTGTCTGTGTGTGTGTGCCTTCTGTTGATTATTCAGTGTTCATGCTTAAAGCATTAGAGTGGTCGAATGTTACTGTGAATTTTAAATACATTCAGTAGTTGTGATATTGATAGCACAGTGCCTCCTGATGTCTGCTGCAGAAATATTGTTATTTCAGCTGATTCTGTATTTTACCTTGTTTTGTGCATTGTATTAATTGTTTCAGTGTTTATACAGGGTGGCTGAAAACCGGCTGTTCGTTTAAATGTTTCTGCATTAGAATTATGCGTAGAGCAATGTTTTCATCATTCCAAACATCAAGGACTAAATTAGTAAAATATAAAAATTAGCATTTTTGCAATATTATTTATGTTTAATATTCTTTGTGATGTCATCTTTTATGTAGAAGATAAACATGATGAACCAATACGTGGCTACAGGCAATTAATGTGTGACGATAAATTGTGACAAAGGATGTGAATGATTTGATTTGAGAAGTTGATTAATCTGACTTTTTGGAGCATCTCAAAGAAGTTTTAAACTTTTAACAGTGACAGAAGTAGATTGGCAGCGACGTATTTGATCAACAATAAGAGAATTTTGCCAATGGCTGTTATCAGTTAGGCTATTGAAGCAAGAGGTGGGCATCTCGAGCATTTTTACTGATTGAGTGGATAGATGTCAGAGCAACTTTTGGTTTGTGTGTCGCTGACAACCAAATTAAATGGCCTGGTGGCCTGGTCGGTGTGCTGCCCTGTATCTTCTGTAGAACAAGTTCTGTGATAGGATGGATGTTCACTAATGATGTAGATGTTTTGTTTATTTGGCGCCGATAGATTTGTGCTTGTTTTTGTAGATGTCATTTTCAAATTCATCGTAATTCACTCCATTCTTGTGGACGTCATGGTTGTTAATGTTAAAGGAATCAATAACACTGGGGACGTTCCCTGTAAGCTCGCCCAGATGGTCGTGGAAGCCTGGTGACAAACGTCCTTGATGCACTGATTTTGCCTTAAATGTGTTTGTACACAATCAGCAGAAACTGAAACTTGATATTACGTTGATGCAGATTTCACGGGCATCTTTGCGTGTGAGACATCAAAATTTAATTTACGAGATATTACTGCAGCATTTATCTGAACTGAACTTGTGACTGAGTGGGATGTTGCATGGGCTGCAGCAGACTGTCATTCATGAAGCTATCAGTGATTGGCGTGAGCCCCATATGGGCTCGGGGCAGTTCCCCCATGTCGCTCCTATCCCTCTGGAGTTGATGTCTGTGGAAGAAAGGATAAATGAATGATTCATATGGTTGGGAACACATAACTTTTGCACCAGCTACCACTCAGGATAGCCAATGCAACCAGCCCACCAAGGCTTAACTGGAAGATGGCACGTGCTGTGCTTGTCATTCCGTTCTTCCTTTGTAAGATTGAAAAGTGTGATTTGTACATGATGACTACACGTTGTTCTTTTCAATCATGACAATACCGTTGAAATACCACGTGTACTTGTGGTTATTTTTCTTGTGTGTGTTGTTACTTTGCCCACGGGAGCAGTGGGAAGTAAGTTACTGGGCGCAGGCGATGCGGCCTATCTGCTGAGAAGGGTGAGGTGGAATAGCACAGTGCGGGGAAAGTCTGATATCTACTATTCCCTTATTTATTCCTAGTTTTAAACGGTCACTTATTTTATGATGATTGTTCTTGCTATTTTATCATTGTGCGTAATAGTAGTATTAATTATATTGTAAGTAATGCAAGTTTTACAATGATTTCCACATTGTGTTTGATTATCGTCGATGTTTTTATACGGATGTAATTAATTATTAAATACATATCGAGTCTAGTTGTTGTGTGATATGGTAGCTTCGTGTGAGATAAGTATGTAATTAGTTTTGTACATTTCATCTTAGTGCTGTGACACTTATTGGTTTGATGATAAGGACGTAATCCCAGAAGTTTTATTTTGGGGTCGCAGTCTAACCTGGAGAGTATTTCTGGGAAAGGGAGCTGCTGAATAGAAATTGTGTTTATAGAGACGTGATGTCTGTTTGCTGTTTTCGTCACTCTGTACACCATTGTGTCTTTGTTTTCACTCGGTTGGTTCACTTTTTTATTACCAACATTCATTGCAGGAGTTTCTGTCCTCTGTCGCCATGTCCCCACACCGGCTTCACCGTTAACTAGACTACTTCATCTTACCAGTCAGCCAACTCGGCCTCAAGCCTGGAAGCTATGTATGGCTTAGGGCCGGTTTTTCCACCGCAAATTAGTCTTCCATTAACGTTGTGTGGGAGATTAATTTGCGGTGCAAAAACTGGCCCTTAGTTAGTGAACTTATCTCTCATCCCAAGACTTTAGTTCCAAAACCCAACAAGTGGTATGGAGATTGACATTGCCTTGGTGAATTTTTAACTGGGTAAAGCTAAAAGAACCTTGCTGTAATGAACAGTATTTGACTGTCAGACATTTCTGCTTGCCATGTCGCAGATAATATGAAGGTGATATACTGGCTGTTGGTAGATTTATACAGTGAAGAGGTGACTGAATGGGCTGCCCACCTGTCTATGATTCTGGTTGTGCTGTCAAATGTGACAGCCGACCAGTTGATATTGAGAACTATCGTTCACGTCTTACTGAGGCCATTTTATCCAAACAGCTGCCATGTTGTGCACTCTAGCTGACTGTAGATGTTGTGAGATTAAATAAAGTAATTTTGCTACGTAATAATGTTGTTGCACAGATGTCTGTTGCCTTTGTGAAGTCTTGCACGTTGTTAATATTAAAACTAATGTTATCACATTCGTCTTGGGTTGTACTGGTTGCAGTAAGATATCACAAAATTCCATTTAGTGCTGCAGGGAACTTTTGTTTCCCTTATGAGACACCCCACGTGGGGTCGGGGTACCCCCTTTCCGCCTTTCCTCCTCCCTTGTCCATTCACTTCCTCATCTTTTGCTGTTTATTACTTTTTCCCTTTTTTCTTTTCTCATTCACTTTACTTATTTTCTTCTATTGTCCCTTTCTACCAGAATCGTCCCACTCCATTTCCGTGAGGTCGTAGGAGGTAACCGAACCTGGGTTTAGTTTGTTTTGTTTATGATTGTGTTATCTGTATTGCTTAGTTAAGATTTATTCTGGTATTTTGTTGTATTTGGTTTAGTTTGGTCTTGTGGTGTGATAGTTGTCTTCCGCTGTTGTAGGCGCTGGCGTAATAATTTTAATGAGCCTCTCGATCCCCTTCCCTTTTGGGTGGCTGCTGAACAAAAAGGCGGCCAGGGTTGAGGTTAATATATCGCTGGTCTTCCTTCACTGGGTAGGGATAGCTCTCCACCCCTGACCTTTTTTCTCTGATATAGCCATATTTATGCTGAAATGGGACGTTAAACTCCAACTAACTAACTTCCGTTATGAGCCCTTTGACGAACATGGCTAAGCACAGAAACAATGACTGAGAGTGCTAGATCAGTATTCTAAGGAAATACACCAAGAATATGTATTGCTGGAATAGCTGAGTTTTCAATCTACTGTGGTTGACATCAGAACATACATTTGATGAGATCATTTCCGCGATATTGCCACTTTTACCACACGACGCTATGCCAGCGCTGTCGTCTTGTGTATGTCTGTCCATTTGTTGGTCCGCCACAGTCGGATTTCTACCATGACGGCTAAACGTAGTATCACGTAAACAACACCATAACTTCCTAGGATCAACACACCTACCAAATTTCAAGTCTGTCTTCACTCGTTATGAAGGTATGAAAGGCGACACAAAATGTCGGAAGGTGGTTTGGGACTCAGGGACTCTACAGTTTTCTAACGCCAAAATTCTCAGCGAAGTTCCAATGGGGTCATCCCCAGCGGGGCGACAAATACAGGAGGATAGGTGAGAGAGTGACTGTGAAACTTGACAATTACAACTGCTGCTAATTTCACTGACATCTTTGCATGTCATACCTTAGAATTCATCTTACCAGATATGACTACAGCGATTTTCAACCGCTGTCTTGCTATATCTCAGAAATGGTTAAAATGTGGATATAATAGGCTAAAAGGAACTCATGCGTGCTTTATCGAATGGCGCTATTTCCAGTGACCTTGAGTGACCCCCTTACTACCCCAAACCACCTTCCGACATTTCGTATCGCCTTTCATACCTTCATAACGAGTGAAGATAGACTTGAAATATGGACTTCTCAATGTCACAGGCAGTCACAATACTGTACACTGTAAACGTGGTAATATCTCGGAAACGGTGCAAGATGGACTTGTTACTACAGACCACTAATAGAAAGTGATGTATGGCTCATCGAACAGCGGCAATTCCGATGACCTTGAGTGACCTTCAGTGTCATTTACCTACTTCATGCCTTTTCATATGTGTTTTCGTACAGCTGTGCAGCATTTGACAAGAGTTCAACTGACATAATGCGTCTCGCGCAGTCCCTCTGCGATAGCTGAGGTTCTTACGTTCTTACTTATCAGGAAAAAATTATTTGTTTCTCTAAATGTAACCACTGACGATTAAGTGTTTGAGACTATGTCAAAAGACTATTGCACGTACCATTTCTCTGAGCTACTGTTTTTAGTTTTCCTTATTTTCCGTTTCTGTGCCGTGCGCTGGATTAAGCTGGCCATCTCGTCAGCTTTTGAGTGCACGTAAATATACCGTATCGTATCGTATCGTATCGTAGGTGACGCAGATCAAGGCCACGCCTTGGACCTTGAAGGCCAAGGCCACAAAAATTGTCCTCGAAAGACGGCCAAGGCCAGGCGTCGAGGACTAGCGCTAGTGAATGTTTGACGGGCTAACAACTGAACAAGTGAGATGAAGTAAGTGACATACTGTTAGCCTCGTTCACGTGGCTTACTAACGACAAGACCCTTCAAATTTCAGTGCACTGTCGTTCTTGCGGACTGCTAGTCGGCATGTATGTAGAGTGTAATCGTGATAGCGCTGATTACGGTCATGTGCGCTACCGCTGCAGCCAGTCACCGTCAAGCTGTCATTATACCCACGCCGTCCGCAGTCGCGGGGGCGAGTAGGTTTTTACCCCCGTTTGTGTGTCTGTCTATTTTTCGCACGATATCCCAAAACCGATGCAGCTAAAATCACCAAACTCGACACAAATGTTTCAAGATGAGTCCTGGAAACCCATTTATTTTGAGGGTCAGAAGGTCAAAGGTAAAGGTCGCGAGTCACAAAAACATTGCTGGCGTGGGTCTTTGCACTCTTGTGAGTGCTTGCTTCTAGTTAGTCATTGCACAATCGAGGAAACGGCGCCTGTGTTTATCTAGCAGGTTGTGCACCCGTATACACCTTTCTCGGAGTGGGACCAACTGCCAGTGAATGCTACAGCGCCAGTTTGACTATCATGCGATGCGATGGTAATTACGATGTCACACTGGCGTCGGTACAGTTCGGCGGTGACAAGATTTAAAGAAACGGGTCACGTGACCCTCACCACGCCCATTTTAAGGGTGATTTGTCGGCCATACGCTGGGGCTTGACAACTACCCGTGTACAAAATTTGATCACTCTAGCTTCAGCCGTTCCAGAGATATGACTGGTGCCCACCAAAACTTAAACGGTTCGCGTGAACGGAGCACGCCCCTTTCAGGATGTTTTGTCATCCTTGGGCTAGGACTTGCTATTATCAACCTACCTACCAAATTTGAAATCTCTATCTCCACCCACTACGAAGACATGAAAAGGGATTCAAAATGTGCAAAATGGGGTGGTTTGGGATAGGCCCTAGTTAGGGGTCACCCAAGGTCATTGAAAATAGCGCCATTAGATAGAGCGCATACGAGCTCCTATTAGTCTTCCATTGTAACTATGTCCATATCTTGCACCGTTTCTGAGATGTAGCGAGATATTGGTCGAATATCGCCAATTTTAACCTACCCCACCTCTATTTGGCGCCCTCGTTGGGGGTGACCCCTTTTGAATTTCGCCGAGATCTTTAACATCAGCAAACAAGAGTCTTACGAGCTATCGTATGGCGTTGTTTGCGTGATCCTAGTTTCAGCCATCTTAGTAGAACTCCGATTTGCGACAGACAGACCGACGGACGGACACACGATGACAGCATTTACCGCGCTGGCATAGCGTCGCGTGGTAAAATCAATTAGCTGAGAAGAAATGGTCCGGGTGAAGGCAATACAGGGGGAGAAGTGAAACTACGGGGACGGATTTGTGAAACAGGTAGGTTTTAAGCTTGGAGTGAAAGAGAGTGAGTTAAGGATGAGCAGAGTGGTAAATCAAAAGAGAAAGAAGTGATGGGTGAACGAATAGATGAGTCCGTCTGGGGGTAGAGGTTGTGGTACCAGAATGAGGTTGACGAACATATATAGGGACTGGGAGTTGATTCCAAAGACTAGTTGGAGCATAACGAAGGGAGCTATCAGTTATTTTTTGATGTTTGTGGCCGAGCAACAGCAGCAAAAGATGAGCGAGTACTGCGAGGACGTTAAACAGAGATGAGGTTATTAAGGTATAGAGGTAAATGAGATGAGTTTGTATTCGAGGCGTTCATTGATTTTGAGCCAGTAGAGACAGCATGGGATGGGAGTGCTATGACAGGACTTAGAGACTTTAACGACAGTAGGCCTATACGAGCAAGAGAGTTCCGAATCTGCTGGAGACGGGATAATTGAGACTTAGGGATCGAGCCTGTAGCCTACTAAACTGTGGCGCCGACCAGTTTTGTGTACAGTGTATGATAGACTTAAGTCGTCGTTTCAGCACCAACAGGTTTAGGCGAGCTAGGCGCCGTGGAGGTCAATATGATTGATCGAAGTCGACCGAGCACGCCGGGGAGGCGTCGCCTACCTGCACGGTACGGCATCGATTAGACCTACGGACAGACGGCGACTGGCTGGTTGGCGGGTTTGGCAGACCGTTAGTTCTACCGTCGCCGTGCCATTGATATGTGCATGCGAGGTCGTATCATGTCGACTGCACTGCCGGCCTGGCCGCTGACAGGACAGAGTGGGGAGGCGCACGTGAGGGCCGGGGGTAATCGCTCACCGCGGCTCTATCTACCTGTTCACGGCAACGTGTGCTACTCGTCAGCGTCTGCCCGCCAACTACGACTAGCGGTGAGTGGGGAAATTCCCCCCCCTCCCCGTCACCTCTCACGCCATTTCTACCACTCCATTGCTCGCTGGCCACGCGGCGACGAAGCTTTCTATCAATTGACCCTTTACTGACTACTGTGGATGAGAGCCAAACGACGACGACGACCCGCATAGGCCTACAGCGGCGCGGCGCGGCGCTACACAGAGGCGCCGGTGACGTGAGGTCTGGGTATCGTACGACGCCGTTGCCGCTTCGTTGTAGTTCAATGAATGGAAGAACGACGACGACGACAATGTTGCGGCTTGCGTGACCGCTACTCCGCCAGCTATAGAGAACTGTCTCTTCCCGTTCTACTCGGACCGTCCAGCGCTGTCGTCTACACGCGGCACGTACGTCTGTCGCTGTCCGTCTCAACTGCACTCGTCGCCCGTCGACTCGAAACATGCGCTCGTCCGTAGTGACTGCGAGATGACTCGCCCCAGACGCCCGCCCGTCCTCCATCCGGCTGATGATGTCTAGTCGGTCACTGGCTCACGACGACGGCCACTGTCGCCGACTGCGGCGTCGACACTGCCAGTTCGTCGACGTGTCGCTGGCGGTCCTCGCCGCGCTGGCGCTGCTCGCACAGCAGACGAGCGGAGTCGGCGGCGAGCTGGCTGCCGCCGCCGACCGCAAGTCCCGTAAAAGACACTCGGCCGTCGTGCCGGATGAGATGCCGCCCCTGTCCACAGTCGAGGATGATCCGTATGAAACGGAAGCGTACAGCAACGCCACGTCGGACCGTCGCGCGGCTGCCGGTCGACACCGCTTCGATTTCGTCAATCCAAAACCAGGTAAACCGTGTGTGGTTTGTAACGAGTGCCCTGCTTGTCACAAGGGATACCACAAAAGTACCCTATCTCTGCGCTCCTTACAATAATTATACAGCTTTCTGTTAGGATTCAACTCCATTTTTGTACACCCACGGATGGCGTATCGGTTTGCAAGTCGTAGGCCTACACGTTAACACGCGATTGTGACAAGTGAATCTGATCCGATGTGTAATTAGTATCACAGCAAGACATGCATGCTCTCTTCCTCTCTGTACAACAGTACCTCCATCAAATCCAACTGTTGGCAGTGTTGTGATCTCAAGAGTCTTGAGATCACAACACTGCCAACAGTTGGATTTGATGGAGGTACTGTAATCCCAAGTGGACTTTGGTCTTGAGTCAAGACCAAAGTCCACTTGGGATTTTCATTAAATCTACAAGCCAAGCCGCCAAGGTCTCGGTATCGATTTCGAAACTTTGTTACCTCGGTCTCAAGACTTTGCCGCCAAGGTCTCGGTCTTGCTTTAGAGTTTTAAAAAATCTTTACAACAATAGTGAATGTTGGTTTAGCCTGTTTTGTAATTAAGTAGGAGTAGTAGGTGGTTCTGTATCAATGAACTATGACAGACGCAAAAATAAGGAAATGCAGTATGCAGTAGCACGTAATTATATGTCAATGTGAAATCAATACAGTAGCGCAGAGCACATTCGTTAGCTTAATGAAACTATTAGTAAATGTCACGGAACATCGGCCGTCTAGCAAATTCGGTGGAAACTAGTCTAACTAGACTGTAGGCCTACATCTGGTATGAGCGTGTGAATGTATCATGTTTGAGAGGAGGAAGAAATTGATACGGAACATGTTTAGGTGGAGTGTAATGTAGGCTTGAAGTGAACAGTTCAAATAGTTCACTGAGTCAAGATAAGTCAACGGACCTAGAGATGGCAAGCTATTTTGAGTATAGTGACTCTTCGACTGTGACGTCACCGCTGGGGCGCTGCCCGTTGCTTGCCACGAACTGACAAAGTACTGCCTTATTGCTTCGTCAACAACCTTGATGCGTTACGCCTGTCTGAGAACCGTGCAAGTGAGGCTCTGCCGTCTTGTTGTGGGCGACGCTCGTGTTCAGGAACCCACTCTATGTTGATGGATCGTGGCAGCGTAGCCTACAAACAGCTTGCAAGTTGCAATAATTGTTAGTTGGTCGTATACTCCTAGGTATGGCATATACTCCTCCGCCGCTCCGTATTGCGACTGGGCGTACACCCGTGGTGGTCTTAAGTACGATTACCACTGCTAGTACAGGCGATGCGTTTACAAAGCGTTCGCTACAAGGAGTCAACACGTCAGTTCTAAGTCGTAAAGTCCTGCTAATGAACTTACATCGTGTTGTGTTGTAATCGTGTCACAGTTTTGAGCGGCCTGAACGACCGGCAAAACTGCAACTTGTTACTGGCCCGCCTACACATAGTGTAGGGGGGCCAGACTAGTAACGGTCGCTGGTGTCTGTCGTCGTCGTCTGTCTGGGCCTGTAACACTCCACGGCGGGCCTGCAGGCGGCTTCACCCGCGCAGGCCAAGCGATGACGTCATGTGGCCTCCAGTCTAATTATAGCTTCACGACTGCACGGCGGGCCAGTCGTGTTACGTCCCGTTAAGCGGCACCTTGTTACTGGCCCGCCTATTAGGCCAGCATTGTTTTTCTCGCTGGCGTCTTTCGTCTGTCGTCGTCTGTCGGCGTCGTCTGTCGTCGTCTGTAAAGCTGCCGGCCGCCGGGCGCGTGGGCGGTCGGGCGGGCGACACTGCACGGCGGGCCAGTAAGGTTACGTTTCGTTAGGGCGACACCTAGTTAATTCAGCGTCGACTGGCAAATGGTCTGTTGAGCTTGTGCGTGCATGTACGCGTCAATCAGCTATTCAGTCTGTTAGCTTTATTTGCAACCGGTACAGCCGACTGTAGCCTACCGCAGAGAAAAACTAGACATTTTCAGGTTTGTTTGTGTTTATGAAATCTTGCACACATATATGTCGGCGCTCGAGTCTTATCTTACCTACATGTAGTGTAGTAAACTACCATCAGACGGTTCATACCTGGTGATCCATAACACTCAACAATAAAATAATATGTACATATACGTGAATATATGTACATACTATTTATGTACACTGTACAAAGTAAAGTAAAGTAAACATTGTATAGCAGTTAGCATCAACTTAGCTTTCAACGCTACGGCCATATGGGATCACATAATGTTACCCGCCACCCGGCAGAGGTGAGAATCCCGCCTTTACCCCCAGCCGAAGCAGGTACTCGATTTGCCGACCCCGGAGGGATGCAAGGCTGAGTTGACCTATGTTACGTGAAAGCGGACCGGCTGGGATTTGAACCCGCGACCTGTCAATCGCAAGTCCAACGCCCTACCGCAGCGCCACCACGCAACAAAACGAGATTAACGGCAATGTATCGCGCTGTGTTGTCTCGCCCTATCTGTTCTATTTTCCCAGAAAATGTAGAATAGAAAATATAGAAAATATTTTCTATATTTGATAGATCATTATATCGCATGCCTTTGTATAGTCTTCCATTACAGTGTATCTACGTTGTACTGTTAATGCAATGTTGCTGCTTATGTATTGTATTAAATAAGACTTACAATGACCTTAAGTGACTTTGAACAGTCCTTTAGGTCGAATATGATAGTAAAATTAGTAGATCAAGCATAATAATATTGTCGATCACTAGGCTAACTGTTAATTAACTTCACATGTAATGTGTACTTGTGTGGTGTATTTTCAAAATATGTGGAACTTTTCTATGGCTGAGATGACTTATAAAACTATAGAATTTTAAATCAAGTTGATCAGCACTGATCACACAATGACTTTCTTTTTAGCGTTTTTAATATGTCACTGGTTTATATCGTTTTGGAAATAAGTCGAGATATTGGTCGAAAATCACAAATTTTTGCTACCCTACGTATATTTGACACCCCTGTTAGGAGTGACCTCATTGGAGTTTTACCGAGATTTTCGTTGGAGAAAATAAGACGCGCTTAGCGATCACAGAAGGACAGCACGACGCGCTTTATCGGTTGAAATCTTGTCAACTGCTGCACACGACAGCTCTACGAAAAATCCCGTTTGAACGCTTGCAGTAGGTGAGCAACCTTGAAGGTCACTCAAGGTCATCGAATTTGCCGCCATTCGATATGCTATAGGCCTATATCACTTCCTATTACTGGTCTGTAGTAACAACGACTTTATCTTGCACCGTTTCCGAGACGTTAGTCATATTACCACATGTATAGTGTATGTGACCTTCAGAAGTCCTTGTGTTTCGATAAGGCAGTTCAAATCAGAAACCGCGTGTGCTTTCCGACTCATGTGTCATGTGTAAACATATCGTAGTTAGCACATGCTATATTTATCGACGTACATGGGAGTTAGAAAGGTTTCGAACGGCAAAAGTGATGCCATTCGATAGGCCATATACGACTTCCTGTGTTAGTCGATCTTCCTTGCACTATGTCTATCTTGTACCGTTTCCAAAATGGTATCAGTTATTTCTAAAATTTAAAGAGGTCACGTCACGTCCGCTGGCTTTGGTGATACTCTATCACGCGTGCACTGCTACTCGTCAGTGTTAGTCTGCTAATCAAATTTGAGATGCCCAGCTTAGTAGCTCCACCCATCACAAAGATATGACCGCGGCCCTGAAATTTAAAAATTGGTCACGTGTGATCCTCGCCATACCCATCGAGGGATAGGGTGCCATCTCGAGGACGGCTAACATTTGGTATAGTCTACCTGTGTACAAAATTTAACGACTCTAGCTTCAGCGATAACAAAGATATGATTAGGCCTCAAAATTTAAAATGGGTCACATGACCCTGACCACGCCCCTTTGAGAGGTGGTTTGATATTCGTAGGCTAGGACTTGCTATGGTCAACCACCTACCAAACTTTCTACTTCCACTGGTTACAAAGGTATGAAAGACGATGCATAATGTAGAAAATAGGGTAGTTTGGGTAGTTATGAGTAACTGAAAATCATTGGAAATAGCACCATTTGACAGAGCGCCTATAAGTTAGCCTTCCATAGTAACTATATCTGCACCGTTTATGAGATATAGCGAGTTGAAAATCACTGATTTTAACCTACCCCACATTATTTGGCGCCCTCGTTAGCGGTGACCCCCATTAGAATTTCGACAAGGTCTTTGGTAACAAAAAAAAACTAGAATTTTTGGTGCTATCATGTGGCTTTGATGTGTAACTGTTTTGACAGCGACAATAACGGCGTATGTGCCAGACAGACAGAGTCACAGCATATACCGCGCTAGCATTAGCGTCGCGCGGTTAAAAACCCGAAGTCCCGTAATAACTAATTCAGCTTTTGTAGGATGGGTAGGCTAAAGTAGTTAGATTCTAGGTAGCCCACCGAACCATAGACTTTTTACCGCCCTATGCATACGTTCAACATGCAGCTCGTGGGCTAAAATTGCATAGTGCATACGGTTTTCAGTTTATCGGGTGCCTTTCTGACGACTACGAACCGACTGCCACCAAATTTGGTACACGTAAGCTGTCTGCATGATACAATTATGGCGTAATTGTAGGGGAGTCGGTGTATGAGCTGCCCTGGGCCAAAAGTGTTAACGCTTTTGTCCGTTATATAAAAACACTTAGGCCGCACGATCTTGCTGCAAAAACGCCGATTGAATTTGGTGGAGGTTAGAAAGATAAGTGGTGACGCTGAACACGCAGGAGGGGAAAACGCGAGAGTGGAAATGGAAAACAGGGGAGGAGAGTGCAAGGGCAGAAATCACAGGAGTCGAAAACGCAGGAGGAGACTGTAGCAAGTATGGACAGCCAATAGTTTTCTGGCTTGACAAGATTACTGTCACTCTTTTCCATCGTTGGTTTATACCCCTAGTATCATCTGTGTGAATTTTTTCGTCCAAAGTAATGTCTTACAGGGCCAAAGTTGGCAAATGTGACAGTGGATGTACAAAAACGACTACAGAAAGCATGTCCCGCAGTATGGGTGATAATGCGAATGAACAGACACGTTAAAGGACGGGTGTCGGGGAAAGAGTATAGGTCTCATAATTCGTTAAGTGCAGATCAAGGTTAACATGACAAAAGCACACCATTTGTTTGCTGCAAAAAACACAACTGTTAAACCGCCAACTGGGTCAAACTGCAGGTCTGACATATTGACCCGTGACCCGACCCGGTCCGACCGGGTCGTTGTCAACCGTCGTGCAGACTTACGACGTTTTCAAATGATGCGGAGCGTCGCGCGGTCTCTCTGCGACAGATTAAGTCTTTATTGTTGAGTTTTGGTGATGCGCACTGAACAGAAATGAACTAGGAGCAACAGAGAGAAATAGGGCTCCTAATCTATCCCTAATCTATTGCTTCGAAGCGTAGGTGGACGTCGTGCATTGTTTGCACAAGCTGAGTGCGAGCTAATTGTAGTGTTTTCTTGGAATAAATCGGATAATAAGTCGTAACCAGCTTTAATTGGTAAGCATCCCAAAGGATATGCGGCCTGAATAGCCGAGCTGTTGACTAAACACGAACTTCACATGCAGCCATGGTCGTCAAACGTGACATCATTAAGTAATCCGGTTAACGTTGAAGCCTATGCACACAGCATGCTGATGCACCCAACATTCCAATTCCGCGACCGAGTAAACAGAGCACTTGCTTGCTCCAATCGTTAATACAGTCTAGGCCCTATTGATTGACGCGGCTTGCAGGTAGCCTACCGTTAATGAACCATTGAGTCTGTAGTTCCTAGTAACAGTCAGCGTCGCTACAAGACCAACAAAGAAAATAGGAGAAAATGATTTACGTTGTTTGTTTGTTACTGTTATTATGCATCGATCACTTTCAGTTACACTTGCTGTCTTTTTGTCGCGCGATGCTATGCTAGTCTAGTGCGGTATATGCTATGGTTCTTTTTCCGTCTACAATCTGCATCTTTCCGTCCGTCCGTCCGTACGTCACAGGTTGGAGTTCTATCAAAACGGCTAAATAGTCCTACGTAATCGCAGCGTTCGCGCAAATAACGCTGCACGTGGGCCTCGAGTTTTCCGATGTCGTACATCTGAATGAAATTCCAATTGGGTCAATTCAAGTGGGTGCAAAATGCACGTTGAGAGAGAAAAATTTGCGACTTTCGGCAAATAACTCGCTATATCTCGATAACGGTAAGAGATACGTAGAGGTGTAGTTACGATGAAAGATGGATAGGAAGTTGCATGCGACTATCAAATGGTGACATTGCTGATTATCTTGAATGACCCCTCAGATTACCACTATTTACGTTTTGGTAATAAATGTAACGCCAGTTGGCAATATTGGGCAGTGACAGTGAAATAATAATGATGTCGTCGTCGATTAACTTGACGCATCGACCCCCGGCCGTTTGATCCAAAATAACAGTAACTGAAACTGGAAAGTCATGACTGAAATAACACTGTGTCACATAATAATGTAACTAGATGGCTGTATTGTTTGGAATGCCCACAATACAGTATTCGGCTGGAAGGGGTCCGCTATCTGTGCAAGTATGTTTACTTCCTGTTTCTCTTTCATGTCGGTCAGCCACGCAGCACAGCGGCGTACTTGCCGAAAATTTGAGTCGGTTTCTTGTACGGAGCATACATACAGGATTTTAAATTGATTTTAACGGTAAAAATGGAATCTAGACATCCCATAAAGTGATCATTTGGTAGTGAATTTCCGGCGATGTGTAATCATTGTGTAGGTCTGGCTGCTCTGGCAGCCTGAAGTCGCAAGACGTTGAAATTTTGTGTGACATTTTTGCGTTTTTTTTGTGGAAAAGCAACCCCTTACGCTAAAATTTTCAAAATTTGGTTCCGAAAGTTTTCATCGCGACACCGATCTACGTTTTTGTGTTCAAATGTCGTAAAATTTGTCCGACGGGAAATGGGTGAAATCGTGCGTTATTTAGTGGACAAAAAACAACATTTCGCCTACTTCTCAAACTGTCGCTAATGCGCGGATCGAGCCCGAAATATCCAGGGCCAGTCCTCAACAGTGTACTCAGAGTACTCCAAATTTCATCTAAATCGGTTTACTCTCGGTTGAGTTATAGCCGAACGCGTGAAAACAGCCAAATTGCCCCGTAGAGTGAATCCAATATTCGGCGAAAGCTTAACTTTCAGCGGAAAAATAATTTATTCTGAATGCGGGAGTTTCCTTCAGGTTTCGCCGTTATTTAAGCTTTCTGAACGTTTCTTGGTCTTTTGCATGAAAAGCGGGAAAGACGATCCGTTGTCAGTGTTGACGTGGACAATCATGAACAGGGAAATAAGAAGGGCACGACCCCACTCAGATGCCTGGCCTTCACTGCCTCCAACGAGATGTATAAGTGAAATTTTGTTAAAGTAGTATACGTAAAGTATACGTCGATTTGTATAGCGCATTTTTACGCAAAGCGCCTCAAATGCGCTCAGACATGGATCACACAGTTTTACCTGCAAATTACACCATGCCTGCCTTTAC
>Ga0209780_1000364_pt1 | contig 23180 bp, 20 predicted proteins | sample WorMetexBAHAMAS2_FD_187384 | JGI IMG/M metagenome (GOLD analysis project Ga0209780, IMG submission 187384) | Marine gutless worms symbiont microbial communities from Max Planck institute for Marine Microbiology, Germany - Inanidrilus exumae... | ecosystem: Host-associated > Annelida > Digestive...
ATATTATATATGTGGTCTTGTTTTAATCTCATTATCTAACACTACAGTGCATTATATAACTTAGAATTAGCGTAACACGATTTTCAAATGTTTCCTACTATTTCCATTTTACCTCTGGCCATCAGGGTAGCTCTAGAGATCATTTGCATCATGCTTGAAGAAAGAGGCATAATGTGGAGAGCACTGTACATTAAGCACTTCAGTGAGCTGTTAGTACTTTGTGTTGGAGAATGTGTGGTTGAACTTCTGTCACCATTGTTGAACCATAATTTTTTGATTTCTTCTTGTGATGAAAACAGTTGAAAAACCGGCATTAAGTCTGCTGTGTGTGCTCATTGTTGGTTAAGAAGAGGGTTTTATACATGCTTGTATTTTATTGCACTGCAGCTGTGAAGTCAATCAAGAAGCAACATCTAGTCGAGATCCGATCAATGGGAAATCCACCAACTCCCGTGAAACTTGCGCTGGAGTCAATTTGTCTCCTACTAGGAGAAAATGCACAGGACTGGAAGGCAATCCGCAGTGTCATTGTCCGCGAGAACTTCATCAGTACCATTGTCAACTTTGTAACTGATGACATAACGTATGTTTGACAATTGTTGTTCAATTTCATGTACTGCACTTCTTTATTGCGTCTTTTTACATAATTAAGATTATGTAGCTATGCTGAGTTTTAATTATGTATAAGTAATTTATGCTAATAATTCTTTGTAATAACATACTTTGTCTTCTTGCTGGCACGGAAACTGACTGCTTCTAACCTTAAGTCATTTATGGCATTGCTTTTAAGATTGCATCTGCCATTTGATATTTTGAAGCCGTTGTTAAGTACTTTGATAGCTGTATAGTTGTGAGTGAAAGTTAATGTCGATGTGCCAGTGTTTTATGCAGTATGTGGTGTGCACGAGCTGTATATGTTTACAGAGAAGACATTCGTCAGAACATGATTACAAAGTACCTATCAAACTCTGAGTACAACTTTGAGAAGGTGTTTCGAGCATCACAGGCTTGTGGACCACTGGTCAAGTGGGCCATAGCTCAGGTCTCTTCAGTGATGTTCTAGTTTTGTCTTGAAGATAACAATATTTGTTTCTCTTGTGAATGCTAATGTTGTATCGGTTAGCTAAATAACTAACAACGGGTTGACGGCCTTTAGGTCAACCTATGTTAGCCGTCACCCCGTGTTAAGAACTGGGTGATTTTGTTGGGGGTAAAGTTTTGCTGTCCACATGGTGTTGCTAATGGCAACTAAGGCATTCAGATTAGGGAGAAGATGCTAGAACACACCTCACTGGTGTTACCCATGTAGTTAACTAGATAGTAACTAAAACCAAAATTGCTTACAGTTAACTATTAATATGGGGCCATGCCTCAGATGGTCCCTTAAATTTCAGGTTAGTGTCCACTCTGAGAATAAAAAGGAACAATGTGATTTTTTTGTTAGTATGTCACCAGCCAAGTACTTCTCAGGTATGCATTCAAGCTTGCAGAGTGTGCATTGAACAATTGCTTGTTGAATTAAAACTTTTCAGGAAAATGCACTATTGTCTTGATTTTACAGTTGGTACTACCTTGCAACATGAAACAACAATTAAAAGCATTAATGTTAGTTCATTGTTGTCGTCTTTGTGCATGTTCTTGTACAGTGTATGTAAATACCACCACCACCACTGCTACTTCTGCTACAACTGGTTTTAGTTTTTGTTTGGCCAGTTACTTCAGGTTGGAGTTTTTGGGGATAATTGAAGTATTTTTGCAAATACTCGGAAATGAATATTTGTTTTTAGTGACGGTCTGTTTGTAGGTTAACTATTCTGACATGCTGAACCGCGTCGAGCCACTGAAGAACGAGCTGCGTTCGCTCGAAGTTGAAGCAAATGAGAATCGCCGCAAGAATGAGGAGATGCTGAATGTGATAGCGGGACTGGAGCGGAGCATTGCCCGCTACAAGGAGGAGTATGCTATCCTCATCAGTGAGGCACAGGCTATCAAGGCAGACCTCGCAGCCGTCGAGACAAAGGTATCAGTTTCTGTTTAGTCGTTATAACAAGATGTCACCCTGACGGGACGTAACACAACTGGCCCGGCTCATGCTGCCCCCCTGGTGAGTTACGTTGCATATGATAAGGCTACTATATGAAAATATTTGCTAGTGTGCTTTTTCAGTTTGTCATGGTTATTCACGGTCATGGGATATTTTTTTTGAGACACCCTGTACATTTGTTCGTGGAATTTGTTTGTATAAGTAAACCGAATCAAGAGCCATTTTTGACGTGTTACCTATGCAGAAAGGTGCGATGGAAATGCTTTGTTGATCAGAATTGCAGTTGAATGTTGAAGCATTGCAGGTTTTGTCGTGAAATGGACACACAGTTGTAGAGCCGACTGTACTGGTTGGAGTCACAGATTTGAGAGTGTACAACAGGCGTGAGCGAATGATGATGTACTGTATTTAGACCAGCTCACGATAACCATCCATCCATGAGTGCTGTGAATGGTGATGGTGGCCATGTCTACTGCTGTGGAAGAAACATCAACTGCTTCATCTCAGGGTGAAGATGACTTGACTCGGTCTCAGTTTAACATTACCTGAGTCAAATAAAACAACGTAGATTGTATGTCATAATAACTGAATACGTCAAGATTGAGTTGTTGGACGAGTCTTTGGCTTATTGACTGAGAGTCTAGTGATGACACGGACACATGTTGTATGCTGTAGGTGGAGAGAAGTGTGGCGTTGCTCAAGAGATTGACTGGCGAGCGCGGCCGATGGGAACAAGGCAGTGAGACCTTCAAGAACCAAATGTCAACTATCATCGGTGACGTTCTGCTCATGTCAGCTTTCATGGCTTATGCAGGTACAGCAGTTTGTCGTTGTTTTTAGGTCGACTCTTCTGAATGGACCTAATAAAGTGGGTCTCAAATATTTGTCTGTCTGTACGTTTGGCCGTCCACAAAAAGTTTCTTCGATTTCAATGAAATTTGGAATTTAGGTAGAAAAACCAAAAAGCACTTAGAATTTAGGTAGAGGTCGATGAGTGATGCACGATGGTATGCAATTTAACCCTATCCAAGGTTAAGGTCACGAGCCCTTGAAAGTTGGAAATCCTTTCATTTTCAAGAGCTATCTCCTCTGCCATTTGCAATGGGAGCTGGCAACTGACCACTGATTCTTAAAACTAGGGCACAGTATCTAAATTTGATCAGGCCAGATTTTTTTTGTGTCACATGACTGAACTTGGCAGAAACGTCAGTTGTGAAGATTTGACCGTCAGTCCCACACGGGGCTAATTTTAATAAAATGAAACATTCCTTTATCTTGACTTTGACCAGCAGTGTTCAGTTTGGCAGTGACTGACAATCCTGTTACTTTGCACTGCAAATGAACATGGTTAATTTTACAGACTATGGCTAAATTACCAGTCATTGTAGAACTTCAGTTTAACATTACACAGTTACAGTACACATATTATTGTGGTAATGTTGACTTGAGAAGGTATTCAGAGTGCTTTTGGTTTTTCACACGGTAGGTTGTTTATTGAACTTTGAGGTAGTTTCAGAGTTTACAGTATTTCTGAGTGCAGTAGAAAAGGCGTGAATGACTGGAATGTGCTTGTTGCAGGTTACTTTGACCAACACATGCGTCAGAGTTTGTTCACTGCCTGGTCAAACCACATGCAGCAGACGCACATTCAGTTCAAGTCGGATATTGCTCGCATTGAGGTTGGTTGGCGTCCAGTTTACTTACTTAACATCTTCCCAATTTTTCTGCTTGATGTGTGCATTTTTAGGTCGACTCTTTCGAGTCGAACTAATACAGTCGGTCTCAAATGTCCTTCTGTCTATCCATCCATCCGTCCGTCCACAGAAACTTTGTTTGATTTCTACGAAATTTGGTATGTAGTTAGAGGTCCTTGAGTGATGCATGATGGTATGCAGTATGACCCGATCCAAGGTCAAGGTCACGAGCCCTTGAAAGTCGGAAATTCGACCATTTTTAAAGGCTATCTCCTCCCCCATTTATAATGACCACGGATTCTTAAATTAAGGCACAATGCCGAAAGCTCATCGGGCCAGATTTTTTATTTTTGTCCTAGTTTTTGTTACGTGACTTCGAAGTTGGCATTAAGTAGGAGTCGACCGTCAGTCCCGTATGGGGCTAATTTATTATAGTTTATGATAATCACTGTTAACACAGCACCAATTCATTGTATGAATGATTGATTGATCTATTGATTCATTAAATTTTTTTTATTCAAAACGAAAAATACTAAAACTAGTAGTAGTATTACTCTTGAATATATTTTACATCACTGTTGATGTCCTGTCTTGTCCATAGGTGATGATTTAATGTTTCGGACCTGTCGGTGATATAGTTCTCACTCATGTACTTGCTGTGTTTTTCTGCAGTGTGTGGCAGTCTATTGCTGGTGCATTCTGTGTTCCATCACCAACAGTCTAGAACTCTCTCTTTTCCTTCATGCATTCATGGATTTATTTCAAAAGCATCTCAAAACCCATTTGTTTCAATGTGCTTTTAACAACCCGTAGCACCTAACCAGTCGCCTGTGATTTATTTATATTCGAATGATTAAAAAAGGTAAAGGCTTCCCATACTTGTTACCGAGCACGGAGCTGATCCCGGTGTACAGGCAGTCAGCCTGCAGATGACTATAAGTCATCAACCCGGCGGTCGGCTGCCATTACTTTCTGCCAGGCCTGCAGTTACCTTCCCAGCCACAGAGCATCACCGCACTTGGCCAGTACCAAGTTATACTGCTCGGTGACAGAGGCACATAGGTGTGAACAACTTGCTCAAGTTTGTTACGCAGCTTTTGTCCCGAGTAGGATTTGAACCCACGACCTGTTGATCACAAGTCCAACGCTGTACCCGTTGTGCCACCTTTGAATGATTACACCACTCTATAAATGTTTGTACTTACTTGCTTACTTATTAGCAGTCACTAACATGTGATACGATATGTTGGTCTGTCGTAGTACTTGTCGAATGCCGACGACCGTCTACGCTGGCAGGCAAACAGTTTGCCGACTGACGACCTGTGTACGGAGAATGCCATTATGTTGAATCGGTTCAATCGTTATCCTTTGATTATTGATCCATCAGGCCAGGCAACTGAGTTCATCCTGAACGAGTACAAAGACAAGAAGATAACCAAAACAAGGTCGGCACCAACAACTTTGTCATGAAATAATTTGAGTATAATAATAATAATGGTGATAGTAACAGTAACGTTGATGCTAATAATGATATCATAGGCCTAATAGTGACAGGGCCCGTTTGGGTGACACCTTGTTTGTATCTTATTATGATGTCTGTTATACAACAAATGTTAGTTTTCATGTGAAAAAGATGACACAGTATTTTTGTGATATGCAGATATTTTGAAGTGGTGCTGATTTGTGTGTACATGCATAGTTTCCTTGACGATGCTTTCCGCAAGAACCTTGAGAGTGCTCTTCGTTTTGGCAATCCATTGCTGGTCCAGGACGTGGAGAGTTACGATCCAATTTTGAATCCAGTCCTGAACCGTGAACTGCGACGAACTGGAGGCCGGGTTCTCATAACCCTGGGCGATCAGGACATTGACTTGTCACCTTCCTTCACAATCTTCCTCTCTACTCGTGACCCAACGGTAAGAGTAATAGTTATGCTGCTTCTGTGCAAGCATTTCTTAGACTGTAATGTCAACACTGTAAACTGAAACTTGAGAGTGAAATTGTTGAAGTGTCTGAAATTGTATTATATCAGAGGTTCTAGTGGCCATCGGAGGTCATATTTCTCAAAATTGTTGTATAATGAATGGTTTTCTACAGTACTGGTAGGAATATTGTTAATACCACTGATAGACTTGATTGTTGCAAAGGTATTGTTTGTCTTCTGTCAGTCTGTTCATTTTATTCCGTTGTTGGCTGGGTGACAGGAAGGACATCCGGCGTATAAAAACCTGTGCCACTTATCCCTACAGTCTCTTCCAGAACAGGTGGGAAAGAAAACTGAAGGGGAACTGGAAAACCCAGGTTGATCTGGAAAACGTATGTGATGGTGCACTATATTTTAGCAGTCTATTTTTTGTATAGTTTTTTCCCTTTTGAGTCGTATGAATTTTGTGAATGTCATTGGTGGAGTGGAGTGTTACTGTAATAAACAGGTGGAGTTTCCACCAGATCTGTGTTCACGTGTGACGTTCGTCAACTTCACGGTGACTCGGAGCAGTCTCCAGAGCCAATGTCTGAACCAGGTGTTGAAGGCAGAACGGCCAGATGTAGACTCCAAACGCTCTGATCTTCTCAAACTTCAAGGTCATTTTCCAGTTTATCATTCAGCTGCTAACTTCAATTGCATTAAAAGAGTTTCTTCTGTGCTGTAGTAATGTTGATGACTGCATGGTTGAATCTCTCGCAACATCTGAGCAGTGTTGATTGTCACCACTGAAGATTTGTTTTTTTTTATGTGAGTTTATGCATTTGTTATCTTAACTTGTTCCAGTTTGATTGTGTTTTTGGTTAATTTAGTTTAGGTTGAGTGCTCAGCTCACTTTCTAACGCTGTTGAGGCATAGGCAGATATATCACAGATGCCAACACCCATGGTGAGGGTGATGCCAGACCTGCAGTTACCCTCCCAGCTAACCAGCACTGCCACCATCCCTTGAACTGTAGAGAGTTTTGAGATGACGTTTAAAGGAGCCAATAGATGGTGATTGCCTGATACTGAGTGGGATGGAATTCCAAAACCAAGATGTTACAGCCGTAGCCATCTTAGTACAAACCGAGCTTAACATAGAGTAATCTGGTTGATGCAACCAATGCTATTATCACTACATCACACCGCCAGTCTTTTTCTGTGGTGTTGCCTCGTAATGTGGCATTAAGAAATTACTCGCATGATGCATTTGCGTGTTTGATTTATGTCTGTGATGGTGTTCAACTGTCTGCACGGACAAGCTCCCCAGTACCTGACAAATGTCTGTCAACCAGCCTCCAGCGTTGTATCACGGCAATCTGCCAGTCAACGACTGATGGAAGTACCCCGCTACAGGCGTGGCACAATTGCCCTGATGGGCTTTCGCTGTGTCTGGTCCGTCGGTGTGGAACGTGCTGTCAGACTACCAGAGGGATCTGGCAGTCAGCAGGGACACATTCAGGAAGCACTTAAAGACGTTTTTATTCACACGTTATTAACGCATGCAGCGCATTAGAGGTTTCACGATAATGCGCTATATAAATACACTTTACTTACTTACTTCCACTGTTGTGCAGGTGAGTTTTTGCTGAGGCTGCGTCAGCTCGAGAAGTCACTTCTGTCCGCACTGAACGAAGCAAAGGGTCGCATTCTGGATGATGACAGCATTATAACGCACCTGGAGACTTTGAAGCACGAGGCGGAGGAGATAGCCAAGCGAGTGGAGGAGACGGATGCAACGATGGCGGAGGTGGAGACGACATCTCAGCAGTACATACCACTGGCACAGTCCTGCAGCAGTATCTACTTCACTCTGGAGTCACTGAACCAGGTCTCAGTAACTCAAAGTAGTGGTAGTGCAATGGTACTGGTAGTTTCAGTGATAGTGTGAGCATGTAGAGCTGCTTATAATAATGTATTTGTGAGCCAGTCTCGATCAACAGTTAACTGATTGTGTAATCCTTATATTAGTAATCAGTCCAGGCAAGTCTGTGCCAGGTTTATTGTATCAAGAAATCAATTATGAACTGTCATTACTGTTCAGATGCCTGTTTTTATACGATGAATCTCTGTCGGGGAGCTGTTTCACTTACTTACTTACTCAAAGCGTCGACAATCATACTACTATTGATTTTATTAAAGAAGCCCATTTTTATCACTAACTGTAATGTTTGTTATTTCAATTTTATATTAGCTTTATAGCCTTGATTTACACATCAGTTTTATAATTTGTTAGTTATCATTTGATTTCATTGTTATCCATCCACTCACTTATTCACTATCTACCTTTTTAAGGCACTGAATAGCCGATACTGTGCTGATGTGCCATTAAGAAACTACTCACTCACTCACTTTGTACGATGAAACCATAATGTCTCGGCCAGTAACCTTTCAAATGATGTCGTGAAGACTGACAATAAAACATACATTCTGGCTTATCAGTTAGATTCTGACAAGCGACATTTCTTATGTGTAAGCTTTTCTAGTTGGCTAGGTGGATATGGCAGTAGATTTTACAACTCATTTTTTGCCGAAGCGGTTGGTTTTAAACTCCAGCATCTCTTTTCTTTTTGCCTTAATTAGGTTTTAAATCCAGTTTTGGTTTAGAACTTTAGCTCAGAGCATAGGTTTTTGCAAAAGATAGTCAGCCATAGTTCTTCTGTCAGCTATTCTCATCATGGATAGGCTACTTGGAACATGTCACTGTTAGCAGATGCAGTGGAGACCTTAAATGTGTATTGTTGCTGCTTATTTCCCAGTAGTATTACACTGCTGAATACTGAAGTGGATGTAATGCTGTCATTGTAGATTCACTTCCTGTATCAGTTCTCACTGCAGTTCTTCTTGGAGATATTCAGCTGCGTACTGTCTGCCAACAAGCACCTGCATGGAGTCACTAGCTATGCCAGCAGACTGTCAATCATCAGCACAGATCTTTTCCAGGTTTGTGATTACTCTCTATGTATCTGATGCTGATGAGTTGTGCCGATTAACTCCTTCTGCTCACACGAAAAACGTCGTTGTAATGTATGTGAGCCAAAATTTATACATTATTACTGGCCTGCCTAACCTGCCCTTGTTGCCGAGTGGTTAACGCACTGGGCCGCCATATGCAGTAGAGCATGACGTGCTCAGTGGCCTGGGTTCAACTCAGCCCGGGTGCGTCTGCCTACCAAAGAATTATTTCTAATAATTCCTACGCACATGATGAACAGGGAGACAATTCCGGGCAGGAAAAAGAGGGTTCGACGGTATCCTCTATAACTGTGACCGTTGCAGGCACCTTGATCTAGCAGTGTCAAGTTTGCCTGCCGCTCCGGCATGAGTCGAAGTAAATAGACTTGGCTGGCCGCTGGCTGGCGTAATACACAGTGCCAGTCGGGGCTAAGCCAGACTGTAAGCCACATCTAGAAGGGGCACGCTATAGAAATACCTGACAAGTTGCTCACTCCTACTTAACCCGCCTTTCTCGCACGTCGCTAACATACGCCGCACACACCTACCAATTCCCTTCCTCTCCCTGGGCAAGCGCACTGGACCGCTAAATGGTCTCAGCGCTGGGGTCCAGAGTAGGCTGGACCTCTGCCCCCAATAACGAACGCACGAACGAACGAACTGGCCTGCCTACACATAGTGTAGGGGAGCCATACTTGTAACGATCGCTGGCATCTGTCGTCGTCATCTGTCGTCACCTTCTGTAACACTTCACGGTGGGCCTGCAGGCGGCTTCACCCTCGCAGGCCAGGCGATGACGTCATGCCGCCTGCAGTCTAATTATAGCTCCAGGGCAACACTGCATGGCGGGGCATTCGTGTTACATCCCGTTATAGTGACACCTTGTTCTAATACTGAATATTCTTGAGTTGTTGAGATGGTGTGCTTATGATGCTGTAACAGGTAACATACAACCGAGTGTCACGAGGCATGCTGCATCAGGACCATGTGACGTTTGCTCTGCTGCTGTGTCGCATTCACCTCAAGCAGATGTCTGGGTAACTCACTGGCTTCTCTGTTGTCTTTCTGGTTTGTTGGTCATGCTGTCCATGTTTTATGATCTCAAGCCTGCATGTGAACACCGAGTCCATTGTGTACATGGTTGCAGTGAGTCAACGTATGATGCTGAGTTTTTGCATCTGATGCGTGGTAAAGAAGGAAGCAAGATGACATCACTGCCGAAGATCAACTGGCTGGACAACGGACAGCTGGAAAGAGTGGTTCGTCTTGAGAAGCTGCCGGCATTCAAAGGACTTGTCACAACAGTCGAGTCCAGTGAGGTGTGTCACCACCTAGAACCATTGCTTATAGGATTGTCGGCTTTCAACACTGTTGTCTGTTGTCAACTGTCTGAACTTCACAGCATATGCCTAAATTTATTTGCTTGTAGTTTCTTGTTTGTTTTTTCCTTGCTTTTTTTACAGTCATTTTAAAAGTTAATTCATTTATAGCATGAGTATTGTTTGTTTGTTCTTCATTCCATTCCACTGTTGGTTGGATGATAAGAGGTAATCTGGCCTATAAAAGCCGCTACCACTCGTCTCTAGAGTTCTCTTCTTGTTGGAAGAAAACTGACAGGGAACTGTCTAATGCAGATTCACTGGGAAAACAACTGTTAAAGTTTCAGCAATCTGTATTCTGCAGTTTTCACTTCTGCTGTCACGTTAATCTTGTCATTAAGTGACTTCTCACTCGCACTCACTTTTTAGGTCGACTCTTCGACAGAGTCGACCTAATAATCTCTGTCTGTCCATCCGTCCATGCGTATGTACATGCGTGCGTACGTCCGTCCACAAGAAGTTTCTTCGATTTCAATGACATTTGGCATGTGGGTAGAGGTCGATGACTGATGCACGACGGTATGCAGTATGACCCGATCCAAGGTCGAGGTCAAGGTCACGAGCCCTTCAAAGTTCGAAATCTGGCCATTTTCCAAAGCTGTCTCCGCCATTCTCAATGGGAGCTGGCAACTGACAATTGATTCTTAAACCAGGGCACAATATCTAAATTTGATCAGGCCGGGTTTTTGATATTTGGCCTAGATTTTGTGTCACGTGACTTTGAAGTTGACAGAAAAGTCATTGGTGAAGAGTCGACCGTCAGTCCCGTATGGGGCTAATTTTCATTCTTATAGTGATACTTAGAATTTGTGTTTTGGTGTGCTGATAGAACTAGCAATAAAAACTGTGATGAATGTGCAGTTCACAAATTTGTAACCAGGCTACAAGTTAGCAACTATTATGCATTAGATGAGCAAGGCACAAGCAGATGGTAGACATTATTATCCACCGTATACAACTCTGCAGCGGTTTATCAAAGGTTTAATAGATTTGCTGTGACTTGTTGATTGATTTTCAGAAGGAAATTCGTCACTGGCTGGAGCTTGTGTCAGCTGAGCAAGATGTGCCTGTACTCTGGGATGATGAGAAAACTCCCAGTAAGCACTGCTAGAGGACATTTGCTAGGAATCATTTCCACTGTTATGTTGTCTTGAGTCTAGCATGTCTGGTTTTTATACACTTGATTCTTAATGCGTTAATTAATTAGTTAATTGCAAGTGATCTGCACAATCTTGATCGAAATAAGAGTTTCCATATTGCAATGCAGATGATCAGTGAAAGGCAGGATATGACTTGTTCCAGTTGCCTGAAACAAGCATCGGGTAGGTTGATTGTGGATAAAAACCGGATTCAAAGTATATAGAAGAAATAAGTGGAATATTTGATGAGTGAGGAAAATGAATGGGATCATGAGATTTCTTCTAGTGTAAAAGATGGACCTTCAGATTGTATTATGAATTATGATACATGAAGTTACTGCTGGACTGAAAAAAAGCGATGAAAACCCCAGGCCTATCAGGCTAGTAGCAGAAGTGATCCAAGCCACAGATGATATTGGAATTCAGTGGCTACATGGGTGCAAGAACAGTTGTTAGAACAGTCCGTGGTAACATTGATAATTTTAGGTAAAGGTTGGCGTGCATCAAGACATATCCTTTGCTGTTTGTGATAGTGATGTAGGCAGTATCCAGAGACTTTAGACTGATGCCTTACCATGGGATGATTTGGTTGTGATAGCAGAAAACGAAGATGAACTGATTAATAAGCTTAATTGATCTAATTGATAGAGTTAAGGTTTTACACCCCACTCAACACAGAATAGGTCATTTTGGAGACGTTCTTCCCAACCAATCTCGTGGCTTGGTACTGAAGAAACTAAACCCAAGACAATGAAAGCATGCAACACAAGATTAAACAGATCTACGCTAACGTAAAAACACATATAATTCTCAACCTAAACAAATACACAAAAACGAAATCTGAGCTGTAAACCTAAACCAACAGGCAAAATTAAGAACTGTTCACATGTGTGTGCATATCATTGTGCACAGTTGTTGTACACAGCACAGAACAGTTCTGATTATTTTCCTCCTAACCTGCAGACAATCATTACAGCTCAGATGCTGTCTATTGGAGGGGGGTCTTAGTCGATGGAAGGTGGTAAACGTGCAGCTTAATTGTCATGTTGAGAATTATAGAAATTGTGTTGTTGTAATTGTTGCAGGTGCTGTGGGCAAGGCTGTATATCGCATGCTGGTGACACAGGCATTGCGGCAGGATCGTCTGCTTGCGGCAGCTCAACAGTTTGTCACGGCCGTGTTTGGAGCAAGCTTCATGCAGGAGGCGGTGCAGCAGCTGAACCTAGCTGACGTCATTGATAACGAGATAAAAGCCAGCACTCCAATACTGATGTGTTCAGCTCCCGGCTTTGATGCCAGTGGCCGTGTTGACGACTTGGCTGCTGAACTGAACAAGCAGATTACATCCATTGCTATTGGTCAGTGTACTTGACAGTGATGTGTGTTTTGAGTAATTGTCTGTTTCTTACTTCAGCAGCTAATATGGTAAAGTACCCATCTGTATTCTTTCCGTTGTATGGTAAACTGATGTTTCTGTATACGTTGTGCTAAGTGATCCTAATGCACCATATAAATTGACATTTGCTTACATAATTGTTATTGTTACAACGTGCATTATATGCAGCATTGTTTCTTCTTTCACAGCATTTAACTACTGTGGGACTTTTTATGTTTTTTGACTGTTAAACAATGACATGGTGTTGCAGCATCTTTAGAGTTTGACTGCTGATTTTGGTTAATAAAATACCCACTTACTGGATAACACATATAGTGCATTTCACTTTTTGATTGTCATGACAGTCATACTGTCTGGAAAAACCTGATTCAGACCCTAAAGGTGACATTGACAAACCCAGGTAATCACGAAATTGCTGTTTAAGCAGTTGTTTGTGTGTGTGTGTGTGTGTCCAGATTCAGATTTCTTCCAAACTATATAACCTTCCTGACAACTGAAAAGCAAAATGTAGTGATTGGGTATTAGTGTGACCGTGTGTTCATTATCTCAAAAGTCTGTTAGTCCAGGGTTATGTTAAGTAGAAAGTAGAAATAAGTAGAAATCTCAGTGTTCTTCTGAGCACATGCTGACTTGCTTACTTGTTTTTTTTGACACACTGCAGGGTCAGCAGAAGGCTTCAGTCAGGCCGACAAGGCTATCAACTCAGCAACAAAGTCAGGTCGGTGGGTGATGCTGAAGAACGTGCATCTGGCTCCACAGTGGCTTGTCCAGCTGGAGAAGAAACTGCACAGTCTCACTCCACATGTTAACTTCCGTCTCTTCCTCACGATGGAAATCAACCCGAAAGTAAGTCACTTCTCCATGGTACATTGTTAGAGCATACGTAGAAATCCAGATGAGTAAGTTAATGAATGTATCTGTGATATTTTAACAGCTGATAGAGTTAAACATGATTTTTTCTGTAACTGGCCATTTACCATTTTTATGCATGCGCTTAGTGCAGTTTCATAACCACCAGCCCATCCTCTTTCATGTGCTGATATTCCGTTAAGAAACTACTCAATCTCATTTTATGTAAAATTGATTTTCCGTGTTATTAGTGATCTTTAGTGATATGTATGCTATAAAACGTAGCTATATGTGATCTGCATGTGCTGTTTGTGGTGTTGTTAAGTTAAGAATTTGCAGTAGCTTTTACCACATATACGTACACAACATATAGAGTTAGTGAAGTAAGAACTGATTGGTACCTCAGAATATAAACATTTATATGACATATTCAGTGCTGTGGCGCTGTGCCTTTGGCAACACATCTCGCCTGTAAACAAATCTTGCTGAGTCTTTAGCGGATCTTGCTAAACCTGGAGCAGTTTGGTTGAACCTTGGTTCACCAGTTGCCTCTCAGTGCTGTTCCTCCAGTTGTTGGAGAGAACCAGTGAATATCAGTGTCATAGATTTTTATGACCCAGATGGCCTTGTTGTAAAGGCCTTATCTCACAAAATGATCACAAAACCTTTTTGTGAGATAAGGTCATTTTTAAGGCTCATTGTCATCTGCCTCGTGTTGATGTGAATGTTCCAGCTACCAGTGAATCTGCTGCGTGCTGGCCGCGTGTTTGTGTTTGAGCCACCACCCGGCGTCCGTGCTAATCTGCTGAGAACGTTCAGCACACTGCCACCGTCACGAATGTCCCAAGTAAGTAACAGCTTTGTGATGCTGTTCTGTGTTGTGTGTGATGCTGGTAGCCTTACTGACAGCAAGTGCACGCGTGACCTCTCTACATTTTATCATTAAACTGGCTCTTCTTTCATTCAGCCTGTGGAGAACCTAGTCCATTTATTCCTTCCTTACTTACTTTCTTCCTTACTTATTTACTTACTGCCTTACTTATTTATTTCCTTAAGAATAGGCCCGTTCGGTTACCGTTTCCAGGTCAGAGGTCATAAGAGGCGACCAAACTGGATTTAGTTGTGTTCATTTTGTGTTGTAGTATATTTAGTTACGGATGCGATGCATGTATGCTTTGTTGTGTTAGATTAGTTTTTCAGCACTATGCCAGGAGATTGGCTGGGAAGAATGCGTCCAAAATGACCTGTTTTGTATTCGGTGGCACATGAAACCTTAGCTCAATCAATCAATGAAAGTTCTGTATTGGAACTCATGGCTCAGTCTGTAGTAACTTCAGAAAGAAAAGGCTGTAGAACAAAACTGGAAGGTTGGCAAAGTATTGTGATCAGCATTTCTGTATGTCTGTCTGTTTTTCTGTGCCCGACATAGCTCAAAAACCACATGTCCAAATTGTGCCAAATTTTCTGTACGTGTTACTGGTAGCAAGTGGGTCCTCCTCTGATGGCAGTGCAATAAGTTATATGCTGTTTTGTGGATGACATCTCACATAATGGAGCAAATGGGCCAGAATCAAAGATTACAAGTATGCTTCATCGAATTCACTTCTGTTGGTTGTGTATGTGTAGATAGTCCAAGAGATCTAAGACATCTCGACTTTTGGCTTCACCTCCAGTGAACATGTAAATTGTAGCCCATAATTTTGCAGTGGTTATATTAATTCTATATAGTATTGTGGGCATGTGCTCACAACCGGAAAAACGCACACAAAACTATGAAAATGTAATACGAATCCGAACTGAGATGTCCGATAATTTGTAACCATCAATTATGCCGAATGGAAAATTATCCAGTTGATTTAGCAGTGCTGATCAATTTGAATCTGTTCAGTCTGCAAATTGAATTGATTTTCCCATCTGTATATTAGTGTTGTGGGACATGTTGTGTGTAGGCTCCTGTGGAGAGAGCTCGTCTGTACTTCTTGCTGGCCTGGTTCCATGCCATCGTCCAGGAACGTCTTGTCTATGCTCCACTTGGCTGGTCCAAACACTACGAGTTTAATGAGTCGGACCTGCGCTGTGCTTGCGACACAATCGACGTCTGGATCGACTCTGTTGCCATGGTCAGTCTGCCACTCCTCGTTTGTTCTTTTGCTGCTTTTATGTGTTTTGGTCGGTTGCGTGGCACAGTGGTAGGATGTCGGTCTTTGGCCGGCGAACTTTGCCTGTTCTGCGCTTGATCTGTAGCTGATGGGTGACCACTTATGTGGGTAAACCGTCCTTTATAGGTCAACCAACCAGGCCAACTCAGCCTTTCATCCCTTCGGGGTCGATAGATGAATAGTAAGCTGCAATTGGATGTCTCTTACCTCAGTCAGGGGTGGCGCGATCTGGTGAATGCTTACGAAGAAAAGGCAGGCATGGTGTATTTGCAGGTAAAACTGTGTGATCCATGCCTGAGTGCTTTGAGATATGCATAGTATATTACAGGCACTATATAAATGCTCTTCCTTTCCTTTCCTTATGTGCTAGTATGTCTGTGTTGCCTCTGTTGGTTTTAATGTGAAGGAATTGTGTAGAAATTTGTAGTCTTTTTTTAATGCTGGTGATACTGCTTAGCTGGTGTCATATTGGCATTACCAAAAAAGTGAACCAATTGATACCGTATTTGGCAAATATTAATTTTTGCCTGGGGGCTCCTGTGGGTCCACTTTTGGGGTGATCTGCCCAGAAAGCCTGTGTACCTGTACCATCAGTTGCTGTGGGTCAGATCGAGACAGAGTCTTTCCCAGCAAGGCTGTTGTCTTCCAGTATTACAACTCAATTCCTGGGGTTGACGTTTTCGTCTGACCTCAACCTGGATCGACACGTCTCCACTGTCAGCACATCATGTTTTTATTGGCTATGTCAGCTTCGGCATTCTCAGTGCTCATTGGATGCGGAATCTCACCGAACTGCATTGGCTCGATGTACCAGAGCGAGTCATGTACAAGCTCGGCGTCATGATGTTTAGCTGTGTATACGTAGTAGTGCCACAGTACCTGCTCAATGTCTGCCGACCAGTCTCTGATGTTGAGTCAAGGCGTTATCTCCGATCCGCTGGCCAACGACTGCTGAACATACAGCACTAGAGGAGGAGTACATTTGCCCGGGACTACCTGAGACCTGGCAGTCTGCAGAGACACTTTCTGCAAGCACGTAAAGACGTTTCTGTTCACAGTGTATCGATGCATATAGCGCATTAGAGGTTTTACGACAATGCATTCTACAAATCCACGACTTACTTACTTACTTACATCTTTGCAGTTGTTGACGTTTTAAATATGCAGGTAAGTAAGTAAGTAAGTAAGTAAGTTTAATATTTCAATAGCAAGTCATAAAAACCGCTAGATTTCACTAGAATAAATAGAACAATAATAAAATGGAAATGTGAAATACATGGAAATAACAAACAAAGGTGTTAATTGTCGGAAACAATTAAACATATTTAGAGATTGGCTCAGTTGGTTTTGTGGTTTAACAGTGTTGACATATAAGTGCATTTATCTGTCGTCAGGGGAGGACGAATCTGCCGCCAGAGAAGGTGCCATGGGATGCATTCCGCACACTGCTGTCTGAGTGCATTTATGGCGGGAAGATTGACAACGAATTTGACCAGGTATGTTCATTGATATAGCAAACACAGTTTTCTTTAACCAATCTTTATTACTGCAGTTAGTCCAGGTTGGACCGGTTCTACACTAAAACGAGAACTTCAGGAGATAGCTGGAGCAGGTTTATGCCACCTCTATTATAATGCAAGTACGTAGAGATGTAAAATTTGCTGTAAACCAGAGTATACTGCAGTGATTGTGTTGTTTGTTACTTTCCGCATACTGCTGATATCGCGTGTGTTGCTTGCAGCGTCTGATGACGTCCTTTGTGGAGAAGCTGTTCACCAGGAAGAGTTTTGAAGCGTCACATGTACTGGCGGACAATGTTGATAACATGAAAGACAAGCACATTTTGATGCCTGATGGAACACGGTATTTTGAAACTGTGTTTATGAAGCTGTATTTTTGTGAGTAATTGTATATAAACTGTAGTCTGTTCTAATAATAAACAGGACACACAACCATTCTGTAGCAGTTATTTCTTCTTCTTATTATTACTATTGGGTCGACTCTTCTGAATTGACCTAATAAAGTGGGACTCAAATGTCCGTTTGTCTGTCCGTCCCTACATATGTATGTATGTACATCTGTTTGTCCACAAAGAGTTTCTTTGATTTCAGTTAAATTTGGCTTATAGATAGAGGTCGATGAGTGATGCACGATGGTATGCAGTATGGCCCGATCCAAGGTCAAGGTCACGAGTCCTTGAAAGCTGGAAATCCTTCCATTTTTAACAGCTATCTCCTCTGCCATTTAGAACGAGAGCTGGCAACTGACCACTGATTCTTATGCTAGAGCACAATATCTAAATTTTATCGGGCCAGTTTTTTATATTTGTCATATTTTTTGTGTCATGTGACATTGAACTTGGCAGAAACATCAGTTATGAAGAGTCGACGATCAGTCCCGTCCTGGGCTAATTTTATTATTATTATGATTACACTGTTGTTGTGACTTACAGGCAATTGCACTTGTGGCATAGATAATGCGTATTATTTTACGTATGTACTTAATTAGCTGAATGTTGTTAGTAATGACTGTGTAGACGTGAAGAGTTTGTGCAGTGGACGGAGTCACTCGGTGATAATCAGACGCCATCGTGGCTTGGACTTCCAAACTCCGCTGAAACAGTTCTGCTTACTAGTCTGGGTATGTTGTCATTGTGTTCTTGCTGATGAGTTGCAGAGACACGTTAGTCTGTGAAGTAAGGCTTAGCTCATGTCTTGGGTCTGACATTGTGTCTTTCACGTTAGTCTGTGAAGTAAGGCTTAGCTCATGTCTTGCACTTCAGATTTGGGTCTGACATTGCGTCTTTCATCTTTGTGCAGGATCAACTGGCAGCAAAACCTAAGTCACGAATAATTCTGGTTTTATACTGGCTGTAGGTTGCTAGATCAGTAAGTGCATGCTGACTACTTTGCCCGTGATAGGTTAGCAAAGTATTGTGATCAGCATTTCTGTCTATCTGTCTGTTTATTTGTCTGTGCCTTACATATCTCAAAACCAAGTTATGTACTGTATTGTGGATGACATCATGTTTTCACATAATGAAGCGAATGGGCCAGAATCAAAGATTACATGTATGTTTCATCGAGTTTGCTTGTTTTGGGTGTGTATGTGTAGATAGATGTAGATATATGGGCCATTTATCATGTTAAATCGGCATTTGGACTTGGCATTGATTTAGGTTTTGTTTTATAACTTTTTCAGCAGTTTGTATCACAAAGTGCATTGGCGTTTTTATTCTCATATAACTTTTAATGGCACTGAATGGCCTTTGATGTGCTGATGTGCTATTAACAAATTACTCATTCATTCATTAGTTGCCACGGTCAGTGTCTGCATGTCTGATAACTTCTGTAACTGCTCTGGCTTCAAATATTGTGAATTCCAATCGGTCTCATGTCTGCATCCAAATTGCTCGTCGATGCACCTGTGCAGGCAACGAGATGATTGGGAAGCTGCTGAAGATGCAGATGTTGGAAGATGATGATGAGCTGGCATACACGCCGGCTGAGACTGAGGCAGCCATACAGAGAGAGGCTGACGGCAGACCTAGCTGGATGCGTATACTCTCCGGTGACCTGCTGGAATGGTCGAAAATGTTGCCACAGGTATGTGCATATTTATTGTTTTCATTCCAGGCAACGAAAGTTCTTCTTACCGCCTGTGTGCACTGCATGATGCCAAGACGTTTTGATAACTAGTCAGACTACAGTTGTATATGATTCATGAATGAATGAGTGGTTTATTTCGTATTGCAGCTATAACCTGGATTGAAACAGAAATACAATATACAAACACAGAACAAAATGTCCAATAAAGTCAACAAATGCAATGATTAGTCAGTTTATAATAATCTAGGCAGTATAATAGTAATGATTCGCAAAACTGTTAAGTTGTAGTCAAAAAAAGAAATGTTTTGCATCTATCTAATAAGGCTTAACATTGCATAAAAAGTGCCCCGTGTGGGCCCGGGCCAATACTCCCTTCTCTTCTTATCCCTTCACTTCCCCACTTCCTCACCTTCTACTCTATCTTTTAATATATTTTACTTTTTCCTTTTTTTCCTTTGTTACTCGCTTCAACTATTTTCTTGCTTTTTCATCCCTTCCCACAGAACCACAGTGACAGCACTTGTCAATATTTGAGTCAGTCCATCTGTTTGTGGACTACTGCTGCCACCACCAATCCACCACCTTTATTTCAATGGCAGTTTGCCCGGGGAACCTGGGTTGGTCACTTCCAGCTTGGATTTCTTCCTCAACCTGTTCTGGAATGAAATCTTTGGGATAAGTGGCATGGGTTTATATATGGGCCGGATGTAAACAACTACTGAGAGTGATAGTGGGTACCTGTCACAGGCTCCCATTCTGTATAAATTTACTATGAAAATCATTAAATGTTACAGGCCACTGATGTCTTCCTTACAAAAACTGTGACCAGAATGTGTTGTTGAACAGATAAAATGTGGCCTACATGTAAGTAATAACAAACTTCTGTTTGTCCACTGTTAACTTTAAATTAATAATAATAAATGAAGTTCACAGTGGCTGGATTGTGTTGTTGGCTGTTTGCTGCATGCAGCCGGTGAGTAATAGAATATTTATTGCCCCGCTGTTGATTGTCATCGGCTCTTGCAGTGTATATTCTGCAGTTTGTTGTAGTTATTGCGGTGATATAATATTATTTTCGTTACTGCAGATGAATACATTAATGACATTGAGGAAGGCAGAGGAGGTTATGAGATGCTTGGATTTTGCCATTGTGTCTTCCGATACATGGGATTTCTCAAAACGTAGAGAATTAATTTGGAAAGGGGTTCACCTTGGTCCTGGGAACATTCAGTTAGATTTTTGAGGATAGTCCGCCAAAATTTCGTGTTCTGTGCTTAATACACTGATGTTGTGAAAATTGACGTCACTTTCTAAATACACTGGAGGCCAGTGTAACCGTGGACATGTAACTGTTACACATATGTTAAGTAAGTTGCATGATTACATGACAAATAATTTCTTCCGAATGCAGGAATATATTTCAGGCGTGACTGTCTGAGTGCAATGCAGTTCTTGTTGACGATTAGCCTTGCTGCATTTGCATATGATAGTCGGCATTTTGTAGTGTTGGTGGTTTTTTTGCAAGCGCTTAGTGGCATTGGTGGAAGAGTTTTGTGTTTCAGCTGTAGTACTAACATGAACCTGACCTTCTGTTAGAATATTGGATGGGGCAGTGTTTCAGCAAGCATGAGCCTTGGATGGACATATGTGCCTTTTCTCTGTTAGTTAGCTAGATAAAAGCTTGACGTGTTACTGACAGTCACTGATGTGTTGTATTGTAATTCAATTAGTTAGCCTGTCAGTGTTAATTGCAGTTGGTAAATAGTTTATTGCAGGAAACAACTATGTGTAAAGGTAAGGGCTTCCCATACTCGTTACCGAGCATTGGGCCTGGAGCTGATCCCAGTGTACAGGCAGTCATCCCGTAGGTGACTATAAGTCATCCACCCGGCGGTAGGCTACCATTACTTTCAGGCCTGCGGTTACCTTCCCAGCTGCAGAGCATCACCTCCCCTAGGCCGGTACCAAGTTATACTGCTTGGTGACAGGCATATAGGTGTGAACAACTTGCCCAAGGTTGTTACGCAGCTTTTCCCCGAGTAAGAAATGAACCCACGACCTGTTGATAGCAAGTCCAACGCTCTACCCGTTGTGCCACCATGTCACCTAAACTGTGTGTAGAAATCATGAATAGTTTTGTATTTGTGCTTTCTGTTTCATCGCATATGAGGAAGCTATTTAATCACTTATGCAGTTGAATTGAAACTAAAATTTTAAACTAGTGAGCATTTTTCAAAAGTGCAGAAAGGTAAATTGTTTGTATAGAACCATGACCGTATGTAAAACGTTCATTATGTGAAATGTAAGTCAGATGGTAATTAGTGTCATGTAACTATTTGTTCATTGTCTGTAGATGCTGGCACCAATGAAACGCACAGTTGAGAACATCCGTGACCCGCTGTTTCGTTTCTTTGAGCGTGAAGTGAACGCGGGCATTCAGATGCTGGCAGACGTGCGGCGTGACATCAAAGATGCCATTGATATTTGTCTCGGCGAAAAGAAGCAGACAAATCATCACCGCGTTCTGCTAGCGGCACTCGCCAAAAGTTTGTTCTATTTTTTATTGACCTAGAGAATTAGATCTTGATAAGGTAACGCTTAATTTGTGGCTTGACCCAGTCCCATAACTGTGACCTGATGAACAATGGTTGCAAGTCTGCATTGCTTATGCAGAGTGAGAATGCCTCGGATGTCTGAACGTTGAAAGCCTTTTGAGATAGAAATGGTTATGAATGTCACTAATGTTGCCGAACATACGACTGAATTGCATTTGCTGAAGTTTAAGACCAAAATGCACAGTGTCATGTACAGTACAGTGTATATCATACTGTAATTTTACCTGACAGCAATGAGCTGTTCGCATTCTGACACTGTTGAATTTGCAGTTAAGTTCGAAAGCCAATGTAAAGTAAGTAAAGTAAACAGTGTACGATTTCTTGAATAATAATAATAATAGCAGTTTAGCATCAACTAAGCTCTTCACTGCTACGGGAAACTTACATGCCATATGAGATCACACAGTGTTACCTGCCACTTGACAGAGGTGAGAATCCCGCCTTTACCCCCAGCCGAAGCAGGTACTCGATTTAGCGACCCCGGAGGGATGCAAGGCTGAGTTGACCTATGTTACATGAAAGCGGACTGGCTGGTAATGGAACCCACGACCTGTAAATCGCAAATCCAACGCCCTACCGCTGAGCCACCATGCAGTGTGCTGTTGTATAGCGCCGTTTTGTTGTTTTGCGACTTTTTATCACACTGAATGGCCTGTAATGTGCTGATGTGTCACTAAGAGATTAGTCACTAACTAGTTGGCCACTGCATTGTTGAATGACCGTCTGGTCAATGCTGTTGTGCAGGCATGATTCCTCAGATGTGGCAGCGCTACACCATCCCAGCTGGCACGACAGTCATCAACTGGATTATTGACTTCAATGAACGTGTGAAGCAACTGCATGTCATTTCACAGGCATCTCAGCAGGGCGGAGCTTCAGCATTGAAGGTGCTCTTTTGATTGTCTCTGCCTGTCGATCAGCCATGTATTGGATTTATAGTACACTCAACACTGATGTAGTTTGATTTTCATGAAATAGTTTCTGCAGATTGTGCCATGTCCTCAGCCTTTTGTCCGTCAGTTCCATTCCGGCACCCAACTCAAGAAAAAGTTGTAAAATGTAGGCGTAAAGTTGCCCAGCTTGTGGAGTAATTTTGAAGTCAAAAGGTCAACATATCACTGTCCATTTGTGTGTTCCATTGGACATCAGACACATTCGGCACCTGCTGACTACGGAACTTGCACAGACGCTGGCTTGTAGTCTGATCCTGTCAAGGATCGACTACTGCTCACATTTTAAAATCGCTCGTTAGTGTATTCTTGGTAATTGTTTTCATTTTGTTATGATGTTACTTTTTCTTTCTTGGTTTTTAACCTGTAATGGCACTAAATGGCCTACATTGTGCTTATGTGCCGTTAAGAAACTACTCACTCACTC